>ORJL010603989.1_pt1 | contig 15329 bp, 17 predicted proteins | sample 1779941 | NCBI WGS metagenome assembly ORJL01 (sample SAMEA104232317, study PRJEB22302) | groundwater metagenome | biome: forest; feature: aquifer; material: groundwater | place: USA | collected 2011-08-07 | depth 5.8 m | reverse complement strand
TTTCGAAATGCGATCGTTACCGAAGCCGGTCAACTCCCCCATCTTCTCTTGGGTTAACGCCTTTTTCTTAGTTCTTAACTCCTTAAATTTTGCACCAAACCTTTTTGCCGAATCACTCTCGCCATCTTCCAAATTCGTTGGAGTCATTTATATTTTCCCTATTCGCACATATCGTCAATCTATAGATAATCGACTACCTTCATAGTTTAGCAACAACTTTGCAATACGCCAATCACGCTGCCGAAAATACATTATCTACAATCAATACTTTCATGCAGCGCCAAGTCGGTGAGGATATGCCCAAGAGAAACACAACGCCCGGACGGTCAAGCGACTCGCCCAGGCGTGTCAGAAAAGCGCGGAGAAGTAAGCGGTCAATTTTTCTTCTCATATGTCTTTGCCAATGACATGAATCGGATCAGCATCTTTGCCGGGTAGAGATACGATCCCCACCAATCAATCGGCGGCGGCAGCCGATCAACCAGCTCTTGCAAACCAATGACGCCGTAATACTCATCCGGAGAGGGCAGTTCCAGTTGCGCCGAGAAGTAATCGGGTAATGTCGGCGTTGTCCCCAAGTAAATGGCGAGGGCGGGGCGATACATGCGTTGAAGGTAAACCGCGGCAGTGTAGTGACGCTGCAATTTCTCAGCCCAACTCGATGGCAAGTTACTCGCGACATTCGGTATCCCATCGGCAAACTCGGGATGGCGTAAGAGCAAGGAGATCAGGGCATACTCCACGCGTACATCATCAGATTGGAGCAGGGCGACTATCAAATGCTCCGGTGGAAGCGACTTATATGATTCGGAATCTTCTGACAGTGTAAGGTAAGTCACTCCCAGAGAATGCAGGGTGGTGACGACTCGGCCGGGGTCGAGGTCGGGATAGGGAGATGGCGCAGAGGTAGACTCACTTGCCATGCGACGAAGTGTAGCACAGCATATTCATCAGCGTGTCGTAGGGCAAGACGTCTTTTTGCAATAATTCCAAATCTGAAAGCCATCGCTGAGGCGATCCGCTTATTCTGCCGTGCTCTTTGCAGAATGTGGTCGAAGGGCGTAGTGGCGAAACGAGGAGCAGTTCTTTAATAAAATGGGTTGGTGAGCCTTGGTGGTGCCGAAATTAGCCATTTCGAAAAAGGAAGCGCCACTTATGTGCCGACGATTGTCACTGCGCACGCCGCACCATCCAAGGCGGCAACACCGCCACCCAAAGTGTGGGCTAAACCAATTTGGGCATTAGGCACTTGGCGCTGCCCGGCTTCCCCGCGCAACTGCTGAACCAATTCGACGATTTGCGCCACACCCGTCGCGCCAACGGGATGCCCCTTGGAGAGTAAGCCGCCACTGGGATTAACCGGCAATCTGCCACCCAACGCAGTTTCGCCGCTGGCGACCAAAGGTCCGCCTTGACCGGGCTGGCAGAACCCAAGCGCCTCGCAAGCCACAATTTCGCCAATGGTAAAAGCATCATGCACTTCAGCCACATCCACATCCGCGGGGGAGATGCGCGCTTGGGCGTACGCTGCCTGACTCGCGCGCGCGGCAATATCAGAAAAAGTGAGGTCGCGCACACGGCGCATTGACGTACCTGAAGCTAATCCACTGCCCAGAATCCAGACTGGCGAACGGGGCATCTGCGTTGCCCTATTGTCAGCTACGAGAATGATGGCGGCGGCGCCGTCACTGTTGGCGCAGCATTGATACAGCGTCAACGGGTCGGCGATTAGGCGCGAGGCAAGCACTTGCTCCACCGTGAACTTAACCTGATATTGGGCATGGGGATTCAAACAACCGTGACGATGATTCTTGACTGACACCTCCGCCAATTGTTGACGCGTGGTGCCATGTTCGGCAAGATGGCGTTGCGCGATGAGCGCATAGCTTGCCGGCATGGTCAAGCCCAGCTGCGTCTCTGGTTCTGCCTCTCGATCCAGTGTGACCACGCCATCAAAGCGATCCGAAAGTTTCTCAGCACCGATCACCAACACCGCATCATAGAGACCCGCCGCTATCCAGAGCCAACCTTCGCGCACAGCCACCGAGCCGCTCGCACACGCCGCCTCCACATTGACGACCGGCAGCCGATCGATGCCCATATTCGCCAACACCCGTTGCCCAACACTCCCCCCACCCAGCGCGTTGCCGCAGTACACCGCTTGAAGATGACCGGGTTCTAAGCCAGCATCCGCTAATGCCGCTAGGATGGCTTCGCGCCCCAACTCCTCAAGCAAACGTTCAGGTTGTTTTCCAAATTTAGTCATGCCCACACCAGCAATGGCGACGCGTCTCATATCTTGGCTCCGTGGTTAACGATCGGTTGAAATGTCGGCTGCCCCTCATGGAAGACGAGCTGCACCAGCATCCCCACCCGCAAATGATCCACCTCAGTAATTCTGCCAAACAAACGGCACTCTTCGGAAAAATCTGCGCAGCCAATCGCATATGGCGTTGGCACGCCGGGCGGCGCGGCATGGATCACGGTAAATGTATAAAGCGTTCCTTCGGAGGGCAAGGCAACAAGCTCGCTCTGATCGCGTTGTCCGCATACTTGGCAATTGGGTTGAGGCGGACAAGCGATGGAATGACAACTCGCGCAATGTGAGACTTGGATCAAAGTCATGCGGCAACCCCAGCCGTGACATGCATTGGCGCGCTCGTGCCCAAATAGGCTTCATTTATGGCGGGGTTTGCCAAGAGTGCCGCGCCCGTGTCGTGCAGGATCACTTGCCCGTTCTTGAGGACGTAAGCACGATGCGCCAGCTCCAATGCTAAGGTCGCGTTTTGCTCAACCAAGAGCAACGTCAAACCCTGCTGATTCAAACGTTGCAACGCGTCAAAGATGGCTTCGACTAAGAGGGGCGCTAACCCGAGAGAGGGCTCATCCAGCAAAAGCAAACGTGGTTTGGACATAAGACTACGCCCTATTGCCAACATCTGTTGTTCGCCGCCGCTCAGGGTGCCCGCTTGTTGTTTGCGACGCTCGGCGAGGCGAGGGAACAACACGTAGATGCTCTGAATGTCCTCATCAAATTCACGGCGAGATGCTCGCCGCGCGAACGCCCCCAACATGAGATTGTCTTCCGCCGCAAGGCCGGGAAAAACTTGCCGCCCTTCCGGCACGAGGCTGATGCCCCGCCGCACAATTTCCGCTGGCCGTAGCCCAGCAATGGCCGTATCATTTAAGTGAAGGGTTCCGCCGCGCGGCTTCAGAACACCCGCAATCGTTTTCAATAAAGACGATTTGCCTGCACCATTTGCGCCGATGATCGTCACAATCTCGCCCTGCTTCACCGTAAGCGACACGCCGCGCAATGCTTGAATCGCGCCGTAAAAGGTATCAACGTTTTCAACGACTAACATCACGCCTGTCCAGCCTCAGCCAGTTTTTGATCACGCACGCGCCGTAAAAGATCGCGGTCACGTTTGGCCAGAATCGCTTGAATTTTTTCTGGCGGCCACGGATACATACCCTGCCCCGTCTTCGCGCCCTTGGCACCACTGGCAACTTTTTCGCGCAACAACGGCGGCGGTTGCAACGACGCGCTGAGGTCTGGCAAAAGATATTCCGCCACCGCCAACACCACATCTAAGCCAACGAGATCAAAACTTTCAAAGGGCCCGATGACGGGCAAGCGAAATCCGAAACTATTCTTGACGAGTATATCCACGTCTTCAGCAGAAGCGATGCCCCGTTCAACGATATTGAAACATTCGCGCATCATAGCCACCTGAATGCGATTGCCCACAAAGCCCGGTACATCTTTCCAAACGACGACGGGCTTTTTGCCCATCGCGGTTAATAACGCGCGTGTAAACGCCACCGTCTCTGCCGATGTATGCTCACCTTTAATCACTTCGACTAAGGGCAACACGTACGCCGGGTTAACAAAGTGCGCGCCGATCACTTGCGCTGGACGTTTGGTTGCCGTCGCAATAGCGGTGATTGGCAAGCCGGAAGTGTTGGTGGCAAGAATGGCATGAGGGGCGCACCGCTCATCAAGTACACGGAACACAGCGTGCTTCGCTTCCAAGTTTTCAGCGATGGCTTCAACTGCGAAATCAGCCGCCTCGGCCGCGGCCGCCAAATCGGTCGTCGTCCGAATCAGATCGGGAACAGTGGCGGCAACCGCTGGAGTGATCATCTCAAATTCAGCGAGCAGCTTCAGGTTCACGCGAATCCGTTCCATCGCGTTAGTTAAAATTTGTTCGCTCGTGTCCATCAATGTGACGGCGCAACCGTGTTGCGCAAAAACTTGAGCGATGCCATGCCCCATGGTGCCAGCGCCCACCACAACGACGCGTTTAACTTGATCGGGTGAAGTAAGTTGACTCATGCGCGATCTCCTTTAGGTGGATAGTAAATGTCTAAGAGTTCTAAGGGTTCAGCGTCTGTCTCTAAATCATGCAATGCCTGTGAGGGAATGGTATACGCCCTGCCGCGGCTAATGGCTGAACGCTTCCCCCCAATGGTCATCACGCACGAACCTGCCAGCACATAACCCATCTGAAAATTGTCGTGCGCGTGCGGTGGCAAGCGCGTGTGCGGCGGGACGAGCACGCGCAACATCATGACGGGCTCGACGCAGATAGTTTGAAAAGAAGCGCCGCCGCTAGTTTTGAGTGGCAGCTGTTCGAGATCAATGATGGGCATGAGATTCCTTTTGACCAATGGTGCTGTCAACGAATTTTCAACGAATAAACGAATATCATCGCATTCACGGAGAATTCGTCTACTCGTTTTGTTATTTGCTGACAACAAAGGCTAAGCCATTACTCTTATTTGGGTTCCCTCGTGTTCTTCGTGGACAAAAAAATCTGATCTACGGAACGATCACAACCTTGATGGGACTTTCTTCCGGCACTTCGCCCCCGGCGACGCGCAAAGCCAGATCGGCTTCTTCAATCGAATAACGATGAGTCACCATTTCTTCCAGCGGATAGCGCCGCGATTCAACCAACTTGATCGCTGGCTTAACTGCGCGCACATCATGACTGAACCCGCCTTGCAAGCGAATCTCTTTAGCTACAATTTTGTCAGCGACGAGCGGGATGGCTTTGTTGCCTGTCAAGCCAGCCAACACCACCGTTCCTTGTGGGCGGACGAGATCGAGTGAAGCCGCCACAGCATCGGAACTGCCCGCCACCTCCAGAACCACATCAGCCAGATTCCCTTGAGTGATCTCGCGCACGGTTTCAACTAAATCGCAACTCTCTATATTCAAGCAATGATCCGCGCCCAAGCGTCGCGCAAATTCCAAACGGCGGGTATCGCGTGCCAAGCCCGTGATAATGATCGGCGAAGCGCCACTCTCACGCGCGGCGATAACCGCTGCCAACCCTTGTTGCCCCGCGCCTTGAATCACAATGCTCTGCCCGATCTTCAGCTCGCCAAGATTTTGCACCCACTGGATCGCGTTACCAATCACGGCGCACACCAAGATGGCGGCTTCCGCCGGAAGATCCTCAGACACCTTATGCACGCCAGAGTTGGGAGCGATATACATGTATTCAGAATAAGCGCCCCACAGATACGGCGGCTGCGTGGATGGCACAAAACTGCCATAGCCGCGCAATTTTTTGCACATGCGATATTCGCCAGTTTTACAGGGATAACATTGCCCGCACGGAATGGTGGGCTCGGTCACCACGCGATCGCCGACCTTTACCCCATACCGTTTTGCCGCCGCTTCACCGATCTCCACAATCCGTCCCACCGGTTCGTGTCCCGGAATTAGCGGCATCACGGCGAGGTGTTTCATTTTGCCTTTGTAAATAGATGGATCGGAACCACAAACGCCCACCATCTCCACTTTCATCAGCGCGTCATCGGGACCCAGCTGCGTGGGATAAGGAAAATTCTGAATAGAAACTTTGCGTGTGTCTTCGATCACTGCTGCGCGAACTGTGTTCATTTCACATCACTCCTTTACGCTACAACTGGTTGACGATGAGTCGCGGCGGTTCGGGTCTGCCGCGCCCGCCCCAGATACGCCACCACTACCGCTGGATCATTTTGAATTTCGCGGGGCGTGCCTTCCGCAATTTTCTCGCCATAATTTAAGACGAGGATTTCATCGGCAACGCCCATGACAAGGTGCATATCATGCTCCACGAGCAGAATCGTTGTGCCAGCTTCCCGCATCCGTCGAATGAGTTCACCGAGTTGCGCGGTTTCTTGCTCATTCAAACCAGCGGCGGGTTCATCTAATAACAACAAACGCGGTGAGGACGCGAACGCTCGTCCCAGTTCTAGCAAACGTTGTTGCCCGAAGGGCAAGTGACTAGCGTGACGTTGCGCTTCGGCTTCCAGTCCGACGAACTTCAATACGGCGCGGCTTTTAGCCTCTACGTCAACTTCTTCACGATGGGCGAAGGGTAAATCAAGCGCGCCTGCCCAAAAGCCGGTGCGCGTCTGCCGATGCAAACCCACCGCTACGTTTTCTAAAACGGTCATATGATGAAACAGCCGCACATTTTGAAACGTGCGGATTAAGCCGCGCTCTGCCACACGATGCGATGGCAGGCCGATAATAGAGTGACCATCAAATCCCACCTGCCCTCCGCTCAACGGCAAGAAGCCACACAACAAATTAAAGATCGTCGTCTTGCCCGCGCCATTCGGTCCAATCATCGCTTTGATCTGACCGGCGGTCACATCAAAGCTGACGTTCAGCACAGCAGTCAAGCCGCGAAAATTTTTGGTAATCTTCTCAACGCGCAACAGTGGCTCGCTCATCAGGTCGCCTCCGACTCATTGGGTGGCTCAGCGTTGGGGGAGGGTGGTAACACGATGCGGCTGACGCGCCCCACCAGCTGCTCCACGACGCCGAACAAGCCACCCGGCATAAATGCCACCATCAAGATGAGCGCCAGTCCATAGATCACCATATTGAGTTCTTTATATTGGCGCAGAAATTCGCCTAGCCAGACCATGAGCAATGCGCCTAACACCACGCCCCACACTTGGCGCATCCCGCCGACAATGACGATCACGATGACCATAATGTTGACAAAAAAATTGAAACTGTCTGGACTCACAAAACTTAAATAGTGCGCGTACAACGCGCCGCCCAAACCAGCGAAGGCGGCGCTCAACGCAAAGATCGCAACTTTGAAAGAAGCAGTATCAACACCCAGCGAACTCGCCGCGTCTTCATTGTCGCGCACGGCGCGCAACACGCGACCGACTCGCGTGCGCACCAAATTCAAGGCGATCCATAAGACGAACACCGCCAGTATCCAAACCAAATAGTAGAACCGCCCCGGTGTGTCGAGTTCAAAAGTGCCCAGTGCGATTTTGGGAATGCTACGCGTGCCCATCACGCCCCCCGTCCATTGAGTCTGCTCGGCGAATAAAATGAGCATGATTTCGCCAAACGCGAACGACGCCATCGCCAGAGACAAGCCACGTAGGCGCAAGATGGGTGTGCCGATGAGGTAAGCCAACGCGCCCGTGATGATCGGCGCGAGACTCAGACCCAACCACGCCGGCGCGCCAAACTTGGTAGTGAGAATGGCGGTGGTGTATGCGCCAATGCCATAGAACGCCGCTTGTCCGAGTGACATCTGTCCGGCGTAACCGATCAACAAATTTAAGCCAACGCAAATAATCGTGTAGATGCCCGCCATCACAAAGAGATTCAACTGATAAGGCTGGTCGGTGATGAGAGGCACCACGCTCATCACACCGAGCAAGACGAGCAAGCCTAGATAGTCTTTCCGCCGAGGAGTCACCTAAGCCTCCTCCACGTTGCCAAGAATAGAGCCGACGATGCCGCCCGGGCGCAACATCAAGACGAGAATCACGACGGTCAACGCAATGGCATTTTTGTAGCCTGAAGAGATCAACCCCGCGCCAAAAGCTTCTAGCAACCCCAAGACTAAGCCGCCAATGATCGCGCCGGGGAAACTCCCTAGCCCACCGAGTGAGGCAGCAGCAAAACCTTTCAGTCCCAGAAAGGTGCCTGTGTTGAAGTGAACAGCCGTGATGGGCGCAATCAAAATGCCGGCGAGCGCACCCATGCCCGCCGCCACCGCAAAGGACACCGTCGAAACGGTTTCCACCGGAATGCCAACTAGATCAGCCGCTTGCGGATTCATTGCCGTCGCTTGCGTCGCCTTGCCCCACGCCGTGCGCGCGTAAAACAACGCGAGCAAAATCACAGCAACGAGCGCGGTGCCGATAATCCAAAGCGCTTGCGGGGTGATCGTTGCCCCAGCAATTTCTAGCGGCTCTTCGCCAGAGAAAGCAGCTAAGAAAGTAGCGTCTTTACCCCAGACAATAACCGCCAACGCTTTGAGTAACACACCACTGCCCAACGTGATCGTGACGAGCTGCAAATGGCTCGCCTGGCGAAATGGGCGCAACGTGACACGCTCCATGAGACCCCCCAGCAAGGCGACTAGACAAATAGCCACAGGCACCGCGACGATCAAGGGTAAGCCCAACTGCTTGAGCAACGTCACGGTGATAAATCCGCCCAACATCCCGAACTCACCCTGTGCAAAATTAATCAATTTCGTCGCGCTGAAGGTGATCGAGAAGCCAATCGCAATCAACGCATAGATACTGCCATTGGTAATACCACTGATGAAAAATTGAAGGAGATATTCAGTAGCCATGAGGACTCATCTCTACGGGGTCGCCGACGGCAAACCTTGAGCGATCAATCCCCAGATATGGCGTTGGCTCGTTTCATACATCAGTCCATGCCCAGCATTGCCAATCACTATCAATGCTTTTTCGGGCGTGCCCAAATCATTCAGCAAAGCCAAGCTATCCTCAACGCTCACGATAAAATCCTTCTCACCCACCACCACTAACGTTGGCGCGCGCACCGTCCGCACTGCGTCCGCCGCTGTGAACTCCAGCATTTCCCGACACGGCTGAATCGGCACCCGCATATCACTTTTTTGCGAAACCTCTATGCGCCACTTAACCACATCGGGGTCAACGCTGATCGTGGCTTGATCAGGACGATCCGAGACAGGCACGGAGAGGTAGGCCAGCTTTTTCTGATCGGCCATCTGTAGCAACATATTGAGCATCGCCCGCCCTTCGGGTCTCGCGGTGCGATAAGGAGTGCAAAGCAAAATTAAGTGATCGACTAAATCAGGATAACGACTCGCCGCTGTGAAGGTGATCGCGCCGCCGTACGACCCGCCGAGCAAATTCACACGCGCGCCACCGCGTTTGGCGCTGATGAAAGACAAGACTTCTTTGACATCAGTCACATTGTCTTCCCAACAAATCGGGTCGGGGTGCGAGCTTTGACCAAAGCCGCGCAGATCAAGCGCGAAGACGTGATAGCCGCGCTCTGCAAAAAAATCCATGCCACTAAAATCTTTGACCGGCAAATCATAATTGCCGAGCGCACCCAACCCGTTGTAGCCATGAACCATCAACATCGCCGGCCCGCGCTCACGATCATCACGCCATTTTTCTTTGACGTAGATTTGATCAGACGCGCCAACTTGAAGTCGACTCTCTTGTTGTTGAATTGACATTTGGCTCTTCCTTACTTAATCGCAGACTTCCGAAGTCAGGGTGACTTCGGAAGTCTGCCAAAACGCGGGTGAGACTGTTACGGTGCCGGAGCGAACTTGCCATCCTTGATCACAATGATGGCCATACTCTCCGGTCCTAATCCATCATGATCGGTCGCCGTCCAGTTATAGATACCCGTAGTGCCAACAAACTTAGTCTGTTCCAGCGCAGCTTTGACAGCAGCTGGGTCGCCACTCTTTGCGCGCCCTATCGCTTCCGCCGCGAGATACGTTGCATCCCAACCAAAGCCAGAGAAGAGAACTGGCGCTTCCTTGTAAGCGTCTTGATACAACTTGGTGAAATCTTGAAGTGCTTTGTATTGCGCGTCAGTTGCTGCCAATTGGCCAGCAACACCGAACTTGGGGCCGGCGAACAACACGCCTTCGGCCGAAGCGCCCGCGCCATCCACGTATGGCTTTTGCACGCAGGTCGCATGAACTTGCGTCATCTTCATGCCCAATTGCGTCATATTCTTTGAAGCCGCGATCTCTGGCGCGCCACAGAACCAAACGATCACTGCTTCCGCGCCACTCGCTTTGATTTTCGTGAGCTGGGGCGTAAAGTCTACGTCAGTCGGTTGCCCTTTTTCACTCGCCGAGATTTGAATGTTGTATTTGGGGGCGAGCGCCGTAATGGCATCTGCGCCACCAGTGCTATACGCATCGGCGGTACTCAAAATAGCCATCTTGGTAACTTTTAATTTTTTGCTGAGATGTTCCATGATCGCTGTCACTGCCACCGCATCCGTGGGCGCAACGCGAAACACATTCGGCTTGCCAGCGTCGACAACTTGCGCGGCACCGACAAACGCTAAGACTGGCACGGTGCCTTTCTTGATCGTGTCAATGGCGGCCATCGCCGCCGTGCTGGTGCTTGGTCCCAAAAGTACCGACACACGTTTATCGTTAGAAAGTTTTAAGAACGCGGACACGGCTTTAGTTGGATCCGATTCGTCATCTTCGATCAACACTTCCAAGGGGTGTCCGCCGATGCCACCCGCCGCGTTGATCTGCTTGGCAGCCAATAAGATGCCTTTGCGTTCATTCTCACCGGCAGGTGCGGCTCCACCAGTGACCGAGAGAACCGCGCCAATGTAGTATGGCTCGCTGGGCTTAGTCGCCGCAGGGGCCGGGGTCGCCGTCGGTTGAGGTGCGCAGGCCGATCCAAGTAAGGCTGTGACGGTCAAAAGCAAACTAAAGCGAAACAATTTGGTTTTCATTTTCTCTTCTCCTTTAGAAGTTTCTTTTTCCCTCGCGTTGGGCGAGCGGTCGAACCCGATTTGAAAATACCGCGGAAGAAAATTTCAGCGAGCTGCTCGGTGAGTTCCAGCGGGGTGATAGCGTCCTCCGCGCTATACCAGTAATAAATCCAATTTGCCATGCCATTAAGCGCAAAAGTGGCGACGTTCACATCCAGTTTTTTGAGTTGGCCCCGCGCTTGCAACACTTCGATTTCACGGCGCACCATTAACAGGCCTTCGCGACGTTTGAGCCGGATTTGCTCTTGGCGCTTCGTTGGCAGTTTGTCTGCGTTGTCAATCAAAATGCGAATCTCAGCGCGATTCTCAACGACGATGCGAATCGTCGCGGCGAGCATCGCGCGCAAACGCGCTTCGGGATCGGTCGCCGAATCGCGCGCCGCAGTCAATGCCGTCAATAAGCGATTCACTGACGTGTCAATGATCGCAAACAATAAATCCTCTTTGGTGGCGAAGTAGTGGTACATCCCGGCAATACTCATCCCAACCGATTCAGCCAAATCACGCACCGAGGTTTGACCATAACCTTTGGTATGAAAAGCGTCGAGAGCGGCGCGTAAAATTTGCTCGTGTCGTTCGTCGGGATCAAGCCTGAGGCGAGTAGTTGCCGTTGTCGGGTCGTTGTTTTTCATTCTTCTCCTGCAAACCGTTTGATGATCAGTTTTGTTTTGTGTTCGGAGCGATCCAGACTACCAGGCGTAACGAGTTCAATGCGGGCGCGGAAACGTAACAGATCATGAATGCGTTGTTCAATCTCAGCGACCAGAGCGGTTTTATCTGCTTCATCTAAGTTGACGCGATGTTCAACGCGGACGAGCAAAGGCGGCGTCACACGTGGACCAGGTTCATCCAGCACAATCCGCATGGCACCGGTCACGCGCGATCCGAAATCGGCGACCACGTTGCGAACCGCTGCCGGGTAAACGTTGATCCCTTTGACAATTAACATATCGTCGGCGCGACCCAAAATGCGGTAGCGTGTTCCCGGCAACCCACACCCGCAGGGCGCCGTGAGAAATTGTGCGATGTCTCCCATGTTGTAACGCAAGATGGGCCCCGCCTCCCAATCGAGTGAAGTGAAGGCCATCTCGGCGATGGTCCCGTCTTGGATAGGAACCGCCTGCCCCGACTCAGGATCAATCGCTTCAACCAACGCTAAATCCGGGGAGACGATGTGCATCCCTTGATGTTCCTGGCACGAGATCATGAAGAAACCCCACGCGCCGCCCATCCCGTCGAAGATCTGCGCGCCATAGGCTGCCTCGAGACGCGCACGGACGGCTGGATCGCCCGCCCCGGGCTCGCCGCCGCACATCAGTATTTGTAAGCCAAGGCTAGCGACATCCGTGCCGATTAATTCTGGGGCGCGTTCAATAAGGTGTTCCGCAAATGACGGGGTGCATAGCAATGCTTTGGGTTTTGTCAGCTGAGCAAATTGCAGTAGTCGGGCGGTGCCGCCTTCCGCCCCTACTGGAATTACGCATAAGCCCATCGCTTGCATAGCACTGAGCCAAGGCGCTCCGCCGACGAACATGCTTAAAGCAAAACCGTGCATTACGGTATCGCCCACTTGCAAACCCATGCGCCCCATCGTGCGCGCAATCACTTCGTTATTAATTTCGAGATCGTGTTTGGTGAAGGTGTAAAAAGTTGGCAAGCCCGTCGTGCCAGAAGTGGCTTGTATGCCAACAATTTTAGAGAGGGGCGCACAGAGATGGCTGCCGTAAGGATGTCCTTCCTCGCGCAGGGAAGCCTCTTGCACCTCACGGTGCTGGTGTTTGTCGAAACAGGGTATCGGATGAATGTCTTCAAGCTGACGAATAGATTGTGGTTGAACTCCGGCTTGATTGAGGCGATCTCGGTAATACGTACTGTGGGTGTGGATATAGGTCAGCTGTCGCCGTAGGCGTTTGACCTGTAAATCGCACAAGCCCTTGCCTTGTAACAATTCTTGTTCCGGATTCCATAATTTCCGAGACGTCATCGCTGTACCTCGTTTATATTTATCTATCGAACACTCGATAGATAAATATAGATCAATCTGCTCCCCCGTGTCAAGTGGTGATATGAGATTTGGACAAAACTTCGGACACTTTTCATCAATCACTACTTTCAGACAGTATCGTGAACTTCAACGGATGTTTATTCTCACGAAACGATGCTGTCTTCTATTAATGAAGAATTGATGTGAAGAATTGTGTTTGTTTAGCCAGTTTTTTCCATGCAAAAGGAGTTGAATTATCTTAATGCCGTCATTTTTCCCGTTAACCAGTTTCGATATTGAATTGCTGGATACACTTTGAAGATAAGTCTCATCCGAATCGGCTCAAGCGGAGATGATAAGGAAACACGAACCGTCCATGGGAGTATGGCGATGCGCGCGTGTGTCGTTGGTTGATGAATTTGTGGGGTTGACTGAAACGAATAATCAAATTCGATACATCGCGCCATTTGTAGAAGATTGGTGGTTCGTGTGGCTGGCAAATAGCCAGTGGCGTTTTCCGGCTGCCTTACAAATTTTAAGCGTCACCGGCTTGCCCGGTCTTTCATTCATCCTGATGTTAGCCAATGTAGCAATCACCGCCCTCGTGTGGAAAATGTGGCGCACACGGCAGACAGATTGGATCGGCGCGGCAGCTTTCGGTGTGGTGGTAGCGATCATTGCTTAGGGCGCGGTCACTATCCCTGCCCCACCCGCCACCACCGATCTCGCCAATCAAGACCCAGGATCAAAAAGCATAGCAAAACGTATTCGCTTATTGAAGGACCTTACGCCGACACGCCCGAAATGTCTCAAGCCATCTTCGACGCCAACGCGAAACTGACTCGCCAACTCGCCGGGCAAAATGTGGCGTTTGTAGTTTGGCCCGAAAACGAATTTGCCGATGCCGACGACAAAAAATTCATGGGGCAACTCGGATCGTTAGCAAAAGAAATGGGCGCCTACATTGTGGCAGATGTGGTGTGGCGCGCCCCGACAGGCATGCACGACACCGCCCTATTGATGGGACCCAACGGGCAAGAAGTTGGACGCCGCGCCAAGATCACCATGACCAGTGGCGAGAAAGAATATGGCTTTGTGTCAGGAGCGAACCAATTCTCGGTCTTTGACACACCCTACGGCAAAGTCGGCATCGCCGTGTGCTGGGATCGCCATCGTTTGTGGATCGTGCGCGAACTGGGCGCAATGACGCGCAAATCGTCTTGATGCCAGTAGATGATGACTTCAATCGTAATCGCTGGTTCCCGCCATTTCATGCGGCCGATGGAGTCTTTCGTGCCGTGGAAAATCGCGTCACCATTGGCTTAGGCACTACCAATGGGCTGTCAGTGATTGTTGATCCATATGGGCGCATCATTGCACAAGGCGACATCAATGAGCGCGGGGTGATCACCGGACAAACTTTTGTCACACCGCAACGCACTCTTTATACACAATGGGGTGATTGGTTTGGCTGGCTGATGGTGGTGGGATTGCTGACGATGACAAGCCCCGTGCTGTTGAGCAAATTACAAAAGAAGAATACAAAGCCATGATAGGCGACCAGTTGGAAACGACTCGCGCATTGAAAACTGGCAAATCAAAAATCGTCCCAAACGTATCCGCTTTGAGTTTTAAGATCGGATTAGCCTATTGAAAGTCATCGGCGTTTTGTCATAAGATGTTCTAATCTAAATTCGATCCAAGAAGAGGAGGAAACATCATGACCACCCAACGTATTTTCAACATCCTGCTCGCCTCGATCATCATAGCCTCACTTGCCATCAGCAACATCGGCAGCGCCGCCGCCGCGCCCAATAAAGAGTCTATTGAGTGTCGGGACGGCACCCTAAATATCTCTATTCCAAACTTCCAATATTTAGCTAACCAGACAATGAATGTTATCGCTGATAGGCAACCCATTGGAAGCATCAAGTTTGACGGCACAGGCACTGGGAATGGCTCGTTCAAGGTCCCCCCCGAAAAAACACTAATTGAAGATTTACGGCTTGTGGGTGGAACAAGTGCCAGATCAATTACCTATACTTTGGTTGGGACTGAGTCTAAAAATCCTCCGATAAGTTGTGTTTCTTCACCCAGAGGACCCGTAGGCAATCAAGGGCAGACCACCCCCACCTCCACCAACACCAGCGGCAATACGCCCGGCAGCGGCTTTCTGGGCGATCCGATCAACAGCGCAAGCGGCGAATACTTTTTTGATCTGCCGTTGATCGATCTCGGTGGCGCGTTGCCCCTGCGCTTCACCCTGACTTACGCCGCCAATATGGACAAGTCTGCCGCCAACCATAACGACCCCTTCGGCGGCGATAACTTCTCGCACAACTTTCACGTCGCGCTGAAACAAACGAATGAATCTTCGCTGGTGATCTTTTTTGGCAGCGGCAACTTGCTCAACTTCCAAAAAGTTAAAGGCGGTCCTGCCCTGAGCGGAGCCGAAGGGTGGCAAGTTAAAGGGGAAGAGACGGTATACGCTTTGATCGAGAGTAATACACGCTACACTCTGCTCGATCCCATCTC
>ORJL011708434.1_pt1 | contig 15330 bp, 13 predicted proteins | sample 1779941 | NCBI WGS metagenome assembly ORJL01 (sample SAMEA104232317, study PRJEB22302) | groundwater metagenome | biome: forest; feature: aquifer; material: groundwater | place: USA | collected 2011-08-07 | depth 5.8 m | reverse complement strand
GCGGCGCGCGCGTCCACGTCGTGAAGTCGCACGACGGCATCCACGTCCCGACCGACGAGCTGCTCGCCGCGATCGACGAGCGGACGATCTGCGTGCCGATCAGCCAGGTCTGTTTCCGCAGCGCGTTCATCCAGGACGCGAAGAGGATCATCGACCGCGCCCACGAGGTCGGCGCCTACGTCGTCCTCGACAGCTACCAGGCGGTCGGGACAATCCCCGTCGACGTCCTCGCCCTCGGCGTCGACTTCCTCTGCGGCGGGTCGGTCAAGTGGCTCTGCGGAGGCCCGGGCGCGGCGTACCTCTACGTGCGGCCCGACCTCCAGAACCGCTTCGAGCCGCTCGAGCGCGGCTGGTTCAGCCACGCGCGGCCGTTCGACTTCGACATGGAGAAGATGACCTACGCGAACGGCATGATGCGGTACATGGGAGGGTCCCCCTCCGTCCCCGCCCTCTACGCGGCGCAGGAGGGGTACAAGATCATCGCGAAGGTCGGCGTGCCCGCGATCCGCGAGCGGTCGAAGAAGCTGACGGCGAAGATCGTGGCGTGGGCCGACGAGCTGGGGCTCGAGGTGAACACCTCGCGCAACCCGGAGATGCGCGCGGGGACGGTGTCGGTCGACTTCGACGGCTCCGAGGCGGCCTGCCAGGAGTTGATCCGTCGGAAGTTCATCGTCGACTACCGCCCGAAGGCGGGGATCCGGATCTCGCCGCACTTCTACAACACCGAGGAAGAGTGCGACGCGATCATGAAGGAGATCCGCACCCTCCGCGCCGGCGCGTAGGCAGGGCCAGCCTGCTAGCAGGCGCCTCTGGAACCCGGCCCGCCGCGGTGCTATCCTCTGCGACGTGGACGCCTTCCCCGAAGAATTCAACCTCGCCTCCTGGCTCCTCGACGAGCGCGTCGCCGAGGGGAAGGGGGAGCGCGTCGCCGTCATCGACGGCGAGAAGAGGGTCACCTACCGCGAGCTGCAGAGGCTCGTTAATCGCGTTGGCAATGGGCTGCTCGAGCTCGACGTCGACATGGAGGATCGCGTGCTGATCGTCCTCCCCGACGGCGTCGAGCTGATCGCGGCGTGGCTCGCGGCCATCAAGGTCGGCGCGTCCGTGGCGTGCGTGCCGGCGCGGCTGACTCTTGCCCAGTACGAGCGGCTCCTCCACCTGACGCGTGCCCGCACCCTGTTCATCGACGCCTCCTGCCGCAAGTACGTCGAGGAGGCGATCCCGAGCTCGCGCCACCTGCGTCGTGTCGTCACGGTCGGCGAGCCCGAGGGGAAGCAGATCGCATGGGAGGAGTTCGCCTCGTCGCGTTTCGACGAGCTCGAGGCGGCGCCGACGCATCGGGAAGACACGGCGGTCTGGTTCCCTTCGACCTCCGCGGAGGAGGCCTGTCACGCCGTCGGGCACACGCATCAAGCGCTCGCCTCGAGTGCCGTCGCCATCCGCCAGACACTTCGCCTGGGCCTGGAAGACACGATCCTCGTCCAGCCGAGCCTGTCGGGCGCGGTCGCGCTGACCTTCGGTGTGATCGCCCCCTTGTCCGCCGGCGCATCCACGGCGCTCATGAAGGAAGATGGGCGACGGCCTTCGATGGAGGACTCCGTCAAGCGCCACCATCCGACGGTCGTCCTCACATGCTCCGTTCTCAGCACCGACCCGGAGAGCCTGCTGCTCTCTCGTCTTCTTGGGGATCCAGGCTTGAGCACCCCGCCATGGGTGGACGCATCCCACGTTCTCCTGGAACTGCGGCGCGGGCTGGCGGGCGAGGGGTACTTCAGGGCGCTCTTCACGACGGCGGCCTTGCAGCCACTCCTGGGTGCGTCCGAGGGGACGGACACGAGCATGTGCGGCCGCCCCGTCGAGGGGTGCGAGGCCAGGATCGTGCGAAAGGACGGCTCCCAGGCCGCGACGGGCGAAAAGGGGATCCTCTGGGTCCGCCAGCCCTGCGTGACGCCGCACTTCTGGCACGACGAGGCGCGGGCGCGTGAGACGCTCCGCGACGGCTGGGTGAAGATCGGCGGCGCCTTCTCGATCGACCTGGACGGCTATGTCTGGTACCAGGGGGCCCTGGAGTCGTGACACGCATGAGAATAGGCCCCGCCGCCCTGGTCCTCCTCCTCGCCGCCTCCGCTCTCGCGGCCGACACGCCCCTCCAGGCTGCCCTCCGCAAGTACCTCGCGCTCCCTACGCCGAGCGAGCGCGAGGAGATGGCGCCCGAGCTCGCGCCGTTCGACGCGACGCCGGTCGAGGAGCTGACCAAGGCGATCGAGGGCGTCCTCCCGCAGCCGAGCGGCCCCGGGCCGATCGAGCGGCACGTGATGACGAACAAGGGCGAGATCCGCTACGTCCTCGAGTTCCCCGATGGGTACGACCCCTCGAAGGCGTACCCCGTCCTCTTCTGGATGATGAACACCGCGACGCAGCCGGACGACAGTTTCCTCACCTGGACCTCGAGCAAGTTGGGCAACCGGTACGTCGTCGCAGCGCCGGCGCTGCCCGCCGACGACCCCGACTTCGCGGGGTACCCCACCTACGACACCGGCGACGTCGCGATGGAGGCGATGTTCAACGACCTCGGCCGCGCCGCGCACGTCGACCCCTCCCGCCTCTTCGTCGGCGGCTTCTCGATGGGAGGGGAGCTGGCCTGGTCGGCCGCGGTCCTCCAGGGGGACCGCGTCGCGGGGGCCTTTCCGCTGTCCGCCAAGCCGCCGAACAACGCCGCGCCGGAGTGCCTTCGGAACGTGCGGCACGTGCCCCTCTTCATCACGCACGGGTCCAGCGACCAGATCGTGGAGCCGCACTTCGCGCGCGACGTCGTCGATCTGCTGAAGGGGTACGGCTACGCGCCCGAGTACCACGAGGTCGCCGGCGCCGGCCACGTCTGGCCCGAGCAGCTCGAGGGCGACATGATCCGGTGGATGGAGGGGAAGAAGCGCGTCCTCTTCCCGAAGGAGGTCACCTATCACCTCCTGTACTGGAGCCGCCCGATGCGGCGGATGTACTGGCTCGAGCCGACGAAGGGGAAGTACCAGCTCGAGACGCCGGACGGGACGAGGCTCTACGCGGGCGTCACGGGGCGGATCGAGGGGAACCGGATCGAGCTGACCTCGACGCTCCTCACGAAGATCACCATCTACCTCAACTCGGCGCTCGTCGACTTCTCGAGGGACGTCGTCATCGTCGCGAACGGCGTCGAGCGCTTCCGCGGCCGCGTGACTCCGTCGCTCGCCTTCGCCCTCGAGGGGTTCCGCGAGCGTTGGGACAGGGAAGACCTGTACAGCGCGAAGGTCGTCGTCGAGATTCCATAGGAGGCGCCTCGTCCCGATGAGAGTCATCGTCACCGCGGGCGGGACGAGGGAGCCGGTCGACGACGTGCGCTTCCTCACGAACGTCTCCACGGGCCGCTTCGGCTACGAGGTCGCCCGCGCGTTCCACGGGCGAGGGTGCGAGGTGGTCCTCCTGGGTCCCGAGGACATGGCCGACCGGCGGTGGTACGAACTGCCCTTCCCGCCGCTCCCGTTCGGCGGAGTCCTCGACCTCCAGGCGAAGCTGCACGCGGCGATCGACGCGGGGCGGCCCGACGCGCTCCTCATGGCCGCGGCGGTGTCGGACTACACGGTCGTCGCGCCCGCCCGGGGGAAACTCTCCTCGGATGCGGAGCAGATGGTCGTGCGGCTCTCTCTCTCGCCCAAGGTCCTCGCGGGACTCCGCGAGAAGTGCGGCGAGGCGACCTTCCTCGTCGGCTTCAAGCTCCTCTCGCGGGCAACGGAGGAGGCGCTGCGCCTCGCTGCGGAGGCGCAGACGCAGAAGTACCGCCTCGACCTGACGGTGGCGAACGACCTCGCGCGCCTGACGCTGACGCGCCACCCGATGTGGCTCTCGACCCCCGCGCGCGAGTGGCTGCCTCTCGACGGGACGAAGCAGGAGGTCGCGGAGCGCGTGGCGGAGCAGGTCCTCGAACGGATGCGACGGAGGAGCTGAGCGATGGACTGGTCGACGCTGCCCTGGACCGATCTGCGTGATGAGGTCGAGCAGAGGCCGATCGTGCTCCTTCCCGTCGGCGCGACGGAGGCGCATGGCCCGCACCTCCCGGTCAGCACCGACGTGATCATCTCCCAGGAGATCGCCCGCCGGGCCGCCTGGAAACTCGACGACGAGGGGAACTCCGCGCTGGTGCTGCCGCCGATCTCCTACTCCGTCACCGAGTGCGCCCGTGAGTTCGTGGGGACGATCACCGTCCGCCCCGAGACGGCGAAGGCGCTCCTCGTCGACATCGCCCGGTCGCTCCACGCGCAGGGCGCGGGGGGCCTCGTCCTCGTGAACAGCCACCTCGACCCCGGCCACCTCGCCGTCCTCACCGCGGCGGTCGAGGAGGTCCGCAACACCGTCCGCCTCCCGTGCTGCGCCCCGAGCCCGATCTCGCGGCGGTGGGGGAGGCAGCTCGGCGACGAGTTCCGCAAGGGGGACTGCCACGCGGGCGCCTACGAGACGTCGCTCGTCCTCGCCGCCCGCCCCGAGGTCGTCCGCGAGGACCTGCGCAAGGGGCTCGCCCCGCGCTGGCTTGGCCTCGCGGAGAAGCTGAAGTCCGGCGTCGGCACGTTTCGCGCGATGGGCGCGGACGAGGCCTACTTCGGCGACCCCGCCTCCGCGTCGGCCGAGGAGGGGATGAGACTCTACGAGGTCCTCTCCGAGATGATCTGCTGCGAGGCGGCCCTAGCGATTCCGAACGTCCGGTGGCCCGACGTCCGTCAGGAAGCGTCGGGGTAGATCTGGATGACTGACGCCGACCGGGCGCTGCTCGAACGGCTCGTCCTGCGCGGGGTCCTCTCCGTGACGCAGGCGCTCGAGTGCCAGGAGGGGTGCCCGCCCGGAGGCCCCGCGGAGGTTCCCGTCCTCCTCGACCCGATGGTCGCGTGGGAGTTCGAGGTCGGCGAGTCGGTCTACTCCACCCCGCAGCTCCACGACTTCGACGGCGACGGCCTCCTCGACGTGTGGGTCGTCTCCCGCGACCGGAAGGGGCGCGTCCTCTCGGGGCTCGACGGCAGGCTCCTCGCGGAGTGGTCGACGCCGAAGCGCGCGGAGAGCTCGGTCGCCGTCGATGACCTCGACGGCGATGGGGCGGACGAGGTCGTCTTCGGGTGCGACGACGGGACGATCGCCGCGTGGACGCCGGCGAAGGGGAAGGCCCTGTGGGAGGCGCACGCCTCGGCGCAGGTCCTCGGCTCCCCGCTCCTCGCAGACCTCGACGGGGATGGGCGACGCGACGTCGTGATCGGATCGCTCGACGGGTCGCTCTACGCGCTCGCCGGCAAGACCGGAACGCCCCTCTGGAAGGCCGACCTCGGCGCGATCTCGAGCACCCCGGCGCTCCTCGGCGGGGACGTCGTCGTCGCGGTCAACCTCGAGGGCGTCTTCCGCCTGCGGGGCCGCACGGGCGAGGTGGCGTGGCACCATGTGCTCGCGGGGGACCAGTACCCGAGCCCAGCGATCGCCGACCTGGACGGCGATGGGGCCCTCGACGTCCTTGACGTCTCGGGGGATGGCGCCGTGATCGCGCTGCGCGGAGAGACGGGCGAGGCGATCTGGCGGGCGATCCTGCCAGGCAAAGCGATGGCATCCCCTGCCGTCGCGGATATGGACGGCGACGGACGGCCCGAGGCGATCTTCGCGACGATCGAGGGGGTCGTCGTCGCCTTCGACGCGAGGAGCGGTGCGGAGCGCTGGCGGCGCGCCCTCCAGGGGAGCACAGGCAGCTCGCCCGCGGTCGCGGACCTCGACGGTGACGGCGCGCCGGAGGTCGTCTTCGGGAGCTACGCGAAGAGGGTCCTCTGCCTGCAGGGGCGTCCCGCGGGGCGCGCCTGGACAATCGCCACGGGAAAGCGGTCCGTTCTCCTGCCGTGCACGGGAGGGGCGATCGCCGCGATGGTCGAGGACTCCGGCCGGATCGCCGGTCTCTCTCTCGATGACGGGCGGATCGCGTGGCGTTCAGGGCCGTTCCCCGGGAAGCCTCTCGGATCGCTGGTCGGGTACGCGGGCAAGGAGGCCGCCATGCTCGCATGTCCTTGGGAAGGAGGGCTCCTTCGTCTCATCGTGAAGGGGGCATCGGCCGACGGGGTCATCCTTCCGCTGGGCGAGGTCCGCCGGGTCGCGGCCGTCGCGGGACCGCAGGGGGCCGGGCGGTTCCTCGTGCAGACCGCCGACGCGACCGTGCTCGTCGACGCGACCACGGGCGCGGAGGTCTGGCGGAAGGCGGAGGCGCAGGAGGCGCTCGTCGCGCAGGGGATCGGCGACGACGCCGACGGCGACGGCGCGGAGGACATCCTCCTCCAGCGGCTGTCGCGGCTCACGCTCCAGTCGCAGGCGGGTCGGGTCCTCTGGGATGCGCCGATCTCCTCGATCACCTACGTGGCGCTCTGGCTGCCGGCGGGGGCCTCGGGCGATGCCCTGGTGGTCCACGCGAGCAGCGAGCAGGTCGTGCGCGGGCTCGACGGGCACGACGGGCACGTGCTGTGGCAGCGGGAGCTGCTGAGCCGCGTCGAAGGGAACAGCCTCGCGCTGCCCGATGTCGACGGCGACGGCTGGACCGACGTCGCGATCCCGACCGCGAGCCTCGGACTCCTGGTGCTCTCGGGGAAGGACGGCCGGGAGATCTGGAGGGATGAGGCGATCCAGGGGGCACGGATTGCAGGGCTTCTGTCATCGGGGGGCGGGGCTCCCGCGATGCTGGTCGTCTCCGACCCCGACCACGGCGTCCTCGCAGGGCTCGACCTCGCGACGGGGCGGCCCGTCCGGTGGCAACGGACGCCGAAGGGAGCAGAGGGGCGCCTCGTGCCTGGCGCGGCAAGCATCCTCCTCACGCACCTGGAGGGAGTCGCCTGGCCGATGTCGCTTGCGCTCTGCCCCGGCGAGCCCGCCTGGCCGAGGTTCCGTCACGACCTGGGGAACTCCGGCTCCGTCCGCTGATGCCCCCTTGACATCCCCGATCGCCGCCGCTATCCTGCGGCTGCTTTATACCTAAAGGATTGGCGCATGGCGGGTTCGGGGCGCGTCGCGCTCGTCACCGGAGGGGGCCGCGGGATCGGCCGCGAGGTCGCCCTTGCCCTCGCGCGCGCCGGATGCGACGTCGCCGTCCTCGCCCGGAGCGAGGCGCAGATCGCGTCCGTCGCCTCCGAGGTCCGCGCGCTGGGCCGACGCGCCGCGGCCGTGCCGTGCGATGTGACGAAGGGGGAGGCCGTCTCCGCCGCCGTCGAGCGGGTCGGCCGCGACCTGGGGCCCGTCGACGTCCTCGTGAACAACGCCGGCGTCGCGAAGAGCGCCCCGTTCCTCCGCACCGACGACGCGCTGTGGGAGGAGATCCTCGCCGTGAACCTCACCGCGCCGTTCCGCTTCGCCCGCGCGGTGGTCGGGGGGATGCTCGAGCGCGGCTGGGGCCGGATCGTGAATGTCGCGAGCATCGCGGGGAAGGTCGGCGCCGCCTACATCGCCGCCTACACCGCCTCCAAGCACGGGCTCGTCGGCCTGACGCGCGCCCTCGCCGTCGAGGTCGCGGCCAAGGGCGTCACCGTGAACGCCGTCTGCCCGGGGTACGTCGACACGGAGATGACCTCCGCAAACGTCGACGTCATGCGCGGCAAGACGGGGCGGAGCGCGGAGGAGATCGTCCGCCTCCTCGCGGAGCAGTCGCCGCAGAAGCGGGTCTTCCGGGCCGAGGAGGTCGCCTCGATCGTCGCCTTCCTCGCCTCCGACGCGGCCGCGGGCGTGAACGGCCAGGCGATCAACCTGTGCGGCGGGGCCGTCTTCTCGTAGGAGCGGGGCATGATCGAGATCGAGGGAGGCGCCGGCCTGTGAGCACGCAAGACGCCGCCACGTACCTGAAGGACGACCACGATGCCACGTACGACCGGGAACGGCTCGCGGTCGGGCTGTGGGTGCGGATCGCGAAGGTCTACTCCCTCGTCCTCCGCGAGATCCGCGAGCGGATCCTCGTCGACTGCACGATCCCGCAGTTCGACGTGATCGCCTCCCTGCTCCGCGCACCCGAGGGAGTGCCGCTCGTGGAGCTGTCGAGGCGCCTGCTCGTGACCGCGGGGAACATCACGGGGATCATCGATCGGATGGAGCGGGACGGCCTCGTGACGCGCGTCCCGGACCCCGAGGACCGCCGAGTCGTGCGCGTGAAGCTCGCTCCGAAGGGGCGCCGCCGCGCGAAGGTCCTCCTCCCGAAGCACTCGAAGAGCATCACCGACATCCTCGCCGTGCTGACCCCGGCGGAGCAGAAGCTCTTCAAGGAGCTTCTGGAAAAGCTGCGCTACCGTTTGTCGCGGGCGGGGGAGACGGCGGAGTAGGAGCCGATGAAAACACCCCAGACGTTCCGGTACGACGAGGCGGAAGGCGTCGGCACGATCACCCTCGATCGTCCCGACAGGCTGAACGCCCTGACGTTCGAGGTCTACGACGAGCTGACGGGGTTCTTCGGGAAGATCGGGAGGGAGGCCGTCCGCGCCATCGTGATCACGGGCGCGGGGCGGGGATTCTGCACCGGCGGCGACGTGAAGGAGATCATCGGCCCGCTCTTCACCTTCACCCCGCGCGAGCGACTCGAGTTCACGCGGATGACCTGCCAGCTCATCCGCAACATCCGGAACGTCCCGAAGCCCGTCGTCGCGGCGCTGAACGGCGTCGTGGCGGGCGCCGGCGCGGCGATCGCACTGGCGAGCGACTTCCGCATCGGGTGCGAGCACGCCCGGATCGGCTTCGTCTTCACGAAGGTCGGCCTCTCGGGCGCCGACATGGGCGCGAGCTTCCTCCTGCCGCGGGTCGTCGGCCTGGGACGCGCGACCGAGATCCTCATGACCGGCGAGTTCGTCACGCCGCAGGACGCCCTCGCCATGGGGCTCTACCACCGCCTCGTGCCCGCCGCCGATGTGGTCCGCGTCGCGCGTGAGCTTGCACTCACGTTCGCGCAGGGGCCCGGCCTCGCGCTCGGGATGACGAAGCAGATGCTCAACCGCGAGCTGTCGATGGACCTCGAGAACGCCCTCGAGGCGGAGGCGCAGGCCCAGGCGCTCTGCATGGAGCACTCCGACTTCCGCGAGGCGCACGAGGCGAACCGAGAGAAGCGGCCGCCGAGGTTCGAATGACTCCGGAAGTCCCCCGCGACCTGCCTTACTTTCTCGGCCCCGAGCACGCTGCGCTCGCAGACGAGGTCCGCCAATTCCGAGAGGCCCAACTCGCCAGCAAGCTGGCCCTGCCAGGAGGCGGCGACGAAGGGGACGTCAACGCCCGCGGCTGCGAGATCGCCCTCGCGCTTGGGAAGGCGGGGCTCCTGCGCTACGTCGCCCCCGAGGCGTACGGAGGGGCGCTCCGCGAGGTCGACGTCCGCTCGCTCTGCGTGATCCGCGAGGGGCTGTCGTACGCCTCCGCGCTTGCCGACTCGATGTTCGCGCTCCAGGGGCTCGGGAGCTACCCGATCACCCTCTCGGGGACGGAGTCGCAGAAGCAGCGGTGGCTGCCGAGGGTGGTCGCGGGGACCGCGATCGCGGCCTTCGCGCTGACGGAGCCGAACGCGGGGAGCGACGTGTCGTCGATGGAGACGCGCGCCGACCGCCGCGCGGACCGCTGGACGATCACGGGGCGGAAGACGTTCATCACGAACGCGGGGATCGCCGACGTCTACTCCGTCTTCGCCCTCACGCAGCCCGATCTCGGGAGCAAGGGGATGAGCGCCTTCGCGATCCCCGCCGACGCGAAGGGGCTCGTCGTCGAGCGGCAGATCGAGTTGCTCGCGCCGCACCCGATGGGCGAAGTCCGCTTCGACGCCTGCGAGGCGACGAGCGAGAACCTGCTCGGCTGGGAGGAGCAGGGGTTCAAGACGGCGATGGCGACGCTCGACGTGTTCCGACCGACCGTCGGCGCGTCCGCCCTGGGGCTCGCGCGGCGTGCCCTCGACGAGGCGGTCTCCTACGCGAAGAAGCGCGTGCAGTTCGGCCGCCCGCTCGCGTCGATGCAGGCGACGCAGTTCGCGCTCGCGGAGATGGCGACCGAGCTCGAGGCCGCGCGGCTCCTGGTCTACCGCGCGGCGTGGGAGAAGGACCACGGCGCGGGGAGGGTCACCTCCGCGAGCTCGATGGCGAAGCTCGCGGCGACGGAGACGGCGCAGCGGGTCGTCGACCGCGCGCTCCAGATCCACGGCGCCGTGGGGCTCGTGAAGGGGCACATCATGGAGCGCCTCTACCGCGACGTGCGGGCGCTGCGCATCTACGAGGGGACGAGCGAGATTCAGAAGACGATCATCGCGAGGGATCTGCTTCAGCCGTGAACATCGTCTCCATCGGCGGCGGCCCAGCCGGCCTCTACTTCTCCATCCTGATGAAGAAGGCCGACCCCTCCCACGAGATCCTCGTGCTGGAGAGGAACCGCCCCGACGACACCTTCGGCTTCGGCGTCGTCTTCAGCGACGCGACGCTGGAGCGGATCGCCGAGGCCGACCGCGCCACGTACGACGAAATCACGCGCAGCTTCGCGCACTGGGACGACATCGACATCCACTTCGGCGGCGAGGTGATCCGCTCCACGGGGCATGGGTTCAGCGGCCTGGAACGGAAACGCCTGCTGCAGATCCTCCAGCGGCGCTGCGAGTCGCTCGGCGTGAAGGTGAAGTACCAGACGGAGGTCGGCGACCTCGCGCCGTACCTGGGCGCCGACCTCGTCCTCGGCGCGGACGGCGTGGCCAGCGCGGTTCGCGCGAAGTACGCGAGCGACTTCCGACCGACGATCGAGTGGGGGAAGACGAAGTTCGTCTGGCTCGGGACGACGTTCCCGTTTCCGGCGTTCACGTTCTACTTCGGTCGAGACGCGAACGGCGGGCTGTGGCGCGTGCACGCCTACCGATACGCGGAAGGGGCCTCGACGTTCATCGTCGAGACGACCGAGGAGGCGTTCAAGGCGGCGGGGATGGTCGTCGAGGACGAGGACCGGACGGTCGCCTTCTGCGAGAGGCTTTTTGCGAAGGAGCTGCAAGGGCACCGCCTGATCAAGAACCGCTCGCTCTGGCGGAACTTCCCGATGATCCGCTGCGAGCGGTGGAGCCGAGGGAACCTCGTCCTGATGGGGGACGCGGTCCACACGGCGCACTTCTCGATTGGCAGTGGGACGAAGCTCGCGATGGAGGACTCCATCGCGCTCCGTGATGCGATCGTCGCCGAGCGCGACCTGCCGCGGGCAATCGCACGGTACGAGGAGGAACGGCAGCGGGAGGTGGCCTCGACCCAGCGCGCGGCGATCGTGAGCCAGCGGTGGTTCGAGGAGACCGAGCGGTACATGGGCCTCGAGCCGGCGCAGTTCGCGATCAGCCTCCTCTCGCGGAGTCTGCGCGTGACGCACGAGGGGCTCACGGTGCGCGACGAGGCCTTCGCGCGGAGGGTCGACGCCTGGGTCGCGGGGAAGGCGTCGGCGCAGGCCGGTGTCGCTGTGGCGCCGACGACGCCTCCGCTCTTCACGCCGTTCCGCGTGCGAGGGTGCCTCCTCGAGAATCGCGTCGTGGTCTCGCCGATGTGCCAGTACCGCGCGGTGGACGGGACGCCGAACGAATGGCACCTCGTGCACCTGGCGAGCCGCGCGATCGGCGGGGCGGGCCTCGTGATGACCGAGATGACAGACATTGCGGCCGACGCGAGGATCAGCCCGGCGTGCACGGGGATGTACAAGGCGGAGCACGTCGCGGCGTGGAGGCGGATCGTCGACTTCGTGCACGCGGAGACGCGGTCGAAGATCGGGATCCAGGTCGGGCACGCGGGGCGGAAGGGGTCGACGCGGGTCGCGTGGGAGGGAATGGACGAGCCGCTCGATGCGGGCAACTGGCCGATCGTGAGCGCCTCGCCGATCCCCTACACGCCGCGGAACCAGGTGCCTCGCGAGATGACGCGCGCGGACATGGACCGCGTGCGCGACGAGTTCGTGCGGGCGACGCGGATGGCGGCGGAGGCTGGGTTCGACTGGCTCGAGCTGCACATGGCGCACGGGTACCTGCTCGCGTGCTTCCTCTCGCCCCTGACGAACGTGCGGAAGGACGAGTACGGTGGAACGCCGGAGAACCGGCGGAGGTATCCCCTCGAGGTGCTGTGCGCTGTGCGGGAGGCGTGGCCGGCGACGCACCCGATCTCGGTGCGGATCAGCGCGGTCGACTGGGCGCCGGGGGGGACGGAGCTGGCGGAGTCCGTGGAGCTGGCGCGCGCGCTCGCGGCGAACGGGTGCGACATCGTGGACGTCTCGGCGGGGCAGACGGTGGCGGACCAGCGGCCGGTCTACGGACGGCAGTTCCAGACGCCGTTCTCGGAGCGGATCCGGATCGAGGCGGGCGTGCCGACGATGACGGTAGGGAACATCTCGTCGTACGCGGACGTGAACACGATCATCGCGGCGGGGCGTGCGGACCTCTGCGTCCTCGCGCGGGCGCACCTCTACGACCCCTACTGGACGCGCCATGCGGCGAGCGAGCTGGGGCATGCGCTCCCCTGGCCCGCGCCGTACTCCTCGATCGACCGCTACACGCCGCGGATGAAGTAGGCTACCGCCAGCGCGTCAGTCATCCGCCTTGTGAGCGCGAAGGAACTGTAGGACCCCTTCCGCCAGCTCAGCGAGCTTGAGAAAGCAGTCTCTCTCCTCTCCATCGAGCTTGTCCAGCGTGCGCCGTAGATCCGAGCGGCATGCCAGCAGGACCTTGCGACGCTTCGGGTCGAGCCTGCCCTTCCGGTCCAGGAACGTACTGACGCAGCCTGCCGTGAAGGTGTCCAACGAGACCAGGTCGACACTTCCACGCTCTTCATAACATCCCTGCGGGAATCCACAGGCGCAATGGTCGCGCCAGAGTTGTCCGAGGTCCTTCAGCGAAAGCATCTCGTGGTCTCCACTGGCCTCCGTTAAACTCTGCGCGAGGCATGGGGCCTTGCGGGCCGTCCTTGGGCAGTATAGGATCCAATCAACGCTCCAAGGAAGGGCGAGGCACGAGATGGGAATCACGTACGTCACAGCGACGGTCAGCGGATCCAAAGGCAAGCATGCCCGTGTGCGCATGCTCGTGGATAGTGGTGCGGGATACTCGCTCCTGCCGCAGCGCGTCTGGAAACGCCTCGGTCTGCGACCCAAGCGGAAGAAGGGGTTCGAACTCGCGGACGGACGGGTCATCGAACGCCAAGTCTCTGATTGTCGATTCAAGCTGGGGAAGGAGGACGCCCCCAGCCCCGTCATCCTCGGTGAGCCCGGAGACGACGAAGCGCTGCTTGGCGTAGTCACGCTCGAGAGCCTTGGCCTCGTCCTGGACCCGTTCGCGCGTCGGTTGATCCCGATGCGCCTACTTCTCTATCGGGCGTTTCGCTGACGATTGCCGCGTCAGCTCCGCGATCGCGGTGAGGTCGGCGTCCGCGTGGCCCGCGTCGGCCGCGGCCTGGTAACGCGCGCGCGTCAGGGCGCCGATGGGGGCCTCGATCCCGAAGCGGGCGCATTCGGCGAGGACGTAGTCGAGGTCCTTCACCATCCAGCGGGTCGCGAAGTTCGTCGCGTAGTCGCGAGAGAGCATCCGCGGGACCGCCGACCGCACGAAGGGACTCCCGCAGGAGCCGTTGGAGAGGACCTCCGCCACCTTCGCGAGGTCGAGGCCGCTCCGCTCGGCGAGGGCGAGACCCTCCGCAAGCGCCGCCGCCTGCGCCGCCCCCACCATGTTGTTGATCAGCTTCATCATCGCCCCCGACCCCGTCGGGCCGCAGTGGAGCTGCGCCTTCGAGGTCGCCGAGAGGACGTCGCGAACCGCCGCGAGGTCCCCTTCGTCCCCTCCGACGAACAGCGTGATCGAGCGCGCTTCGATCGCCGGCCTGCTCCCCGAGATTGGCGCATCGAGCGGGCGCAGGCCGCGGCGGCGGGCCTCCGAGGCCCACTCCGCGATCCACGCAGTCGAGAGCGTGCCCGTCTCCACGACGACCGCGCCGGGCGCGCTCCCCGCGAATGCGCCGTCCACGCCGAGCCACACGGCACGCGAAGCCGCGTCGTCGCCCATGCAGGCGATGACGACCTCGGCTCCGGAGGCCGCCTCCCGGGCCGTCTCCGCGACGCGCGCCCCCGCGATCGCCTCCGCGCGCGACCGCGTGCGGTTCCACACGGCGACGTCGTACCCCGCCGCGACGAGGTTCCGCGCGATGCCGCCTCCCATGATGCCGGTGCCGAGGACCGCGACGCGTTTCATGCCAGACTCCGCGTGATGTACAATGGTCGCGCCATGCTACTGATGACCCCCCTCGACATCAACGGGATGCGCCTCGCGAACCGCCTCGTGCTGACGGCGATGGTCACGCGACTGTCGGGCGAAGATGGCCTCGTCAACGACGACATACGCGAGAGGTACCTCCGCTTCGCGAAGGGGGAGGTCGGCCTCATCGTCGTCGAGGCGATGGCCGTCCACTCCGCCAAGAGCGGCCCGCTCCTGCGGCTGTCCGAGGATCGCTTCGTGCCTGGCCTCCGCGACCTCGCGAAGGCCGTTCATGACTCGTCCCCCTCGAAGATCGTCCCGCAGATCATCCACTTCCTCAAGGTCGCCCGCAGCGGCTGGCGGCAGAAGATCACCGACCTCTCGCGCGACGACATCCGCCTCATCGTCGCCCAGTACGCCGAGGCCGCGGGGCGCGCCCGCGAGTGCGGCTTCGACGGCGTCGAGCTGCACATGGCGCATGCCTACACGCAGTCGAGCTTCCTCTCGCGCCTCAACCTGCGAAAGGACGAGTACGGAGGCCCACTCGAGAACCGCATGCGCCTGATGGGAGAGACCGTCCTCGCCGTCCGCGCGCGGATCGGCCGCGACTTCCCGCTCGGCGTCCGCTTCGACGCGGAGGAGTGCGTGAAGGGGGGGGACACCGTCGTCGAGAGCCGCGAGATGGCATTGCGAATGGCCCAGCTCGGTGTCGACTACGTCTCCCTCTCCGCGGGAGGGAAGTTCGAGGACGCCGTCCACAAGCCCGGCGAGCCGCTCTATCCGTACACGGGCTACAGCGGTGACCGCTGCATGCCGAGCGCGCAGTACCCGGACGGCGCGAATCTGTACATGGCCGAGGCCGTGAAGCGGCACCTCGTCGAGCGTGGTTTCGCCACGCCGATCGTCGCCTCGGGCAAGATCGGGACGTCGAGGCTTGCCGAGCAGGTCCTCGTGAGCGGCCAGGCGGACCTCCTCGGCATGGCACGTGCGCTCCTGGCCGACCCCGACCTCCCGCGGAAGGTCCGCGAGGGGCGCGAGGCCGACGTGATCCGCTGCGTCTACGGAAACGTCTGCAAGAACCTCGACGAGAACTTCCG
>ORJL011826168.1_pt1 | contig 15332 bp, 13 predicted proteins | sample 1779941 | NCBI WGS metagenome assembly ORJL01 (sample SAMEA104232317, study PRJEB22302) | groundwater metagenome | biome: forest; feature: aquifer; material: groundwater | place: USA | collected 2011-08-07 | depth 5.8 m | reverse complement strand
TTTCCGAAGGCGTCAAACGCATCGTGGACTTCATTGACCACTCCAACAACTGCACGCGTCGCAAACTGCTCGAGGCCCTCGCCCCAACCCCGGCCGGCATTCCCTCCGTCGCGCCCGCAGCACCGGCTCCGGGCCCAGTCCCCCCCGCCCCCCCCCCCGACGACGCAGCCCAGGCCCCCGCTCCGGCTGCTCCCGCGGCTCCGGTCGCCCCCCCGCCCACGCCCGAACAAACGGCCGTGATCACCGACCTTCACTGGCTCGTTCATCAGGGCCACGTCATTGAATTCGCGGACGGACGCATGGAAACGGCCAAGGCACCCAAGCCCAAGCCCGTTCCCGCCCCCAAAGCGCCAGAGCCGCCCGCCACCCCGGCTGCCCCCGCCGCACCTGTCGGGGCCGCTTCAACCACCTCTTCCCCCGAGGTCAGCCACGAGTGCCAGCCTCAGCCGGCCCCCTCAGCCCCACAGGCCCCTGTCGCTGAGCCCGCTCCCGCGGCGCAAGCGCCTGCCGCGCCGGAGCCGGTCAAGGACGTGACGGCCGCCGTCGAACCGCCCGTCACACCCGCCTCGTAATGAACCCAACAGACCTCACCCAGCGCCCTCCCCGCAGCCCGCGCGTCCGTCTTGGCGGATTCGTGATCCTCCCGCGAATGCTCGACAAGTGCCGCGCTCTGGTTGTCGGCAAGCAGGGTGAGTACTCATTCAACTGCCCCCTCGACCAGAGGTTTCTCGAGTTTGCCGGTCTGAACGCCGATGCCCTCCGAGAGCAGGTGGTTCTGGGCAAAGGTGACGGCGAAGTGCTCGATTGGATCAAAGCCAACTCCTCCACGAAACCGGCCGCCGCGCAAATTGCCTCCTGGTCGGCTCTGCAAGAGGGGATGGCGCCCGCAAGTGTCGAGTTGCGGCAGTTCTTCCAGGAGGTACACTCGAGCATCGCCCCTCGCCGCGAGGATATCGTCACCTGGTTCGATCTCCTCGACCTCGACGATTACGTCAGCTTCGGCGGCCAGCCCTGACGCGGTCGCCTACGCCGGCCGCGCCAGCTCGGATAGTTTTGCGGTGGCGTTGCCGCCGTCGATCAATCGCGCCGCCAGATCCCACCCCTCGGTGAGTGATCTCACCTTGCCCGCAACGAAGAGGGCCGCACCCGCGTTGAGAAGCACTACATCGCGGCGGGGGCTCCGGTCGTCGCCACTGAGGATGCGTCGGGTGATCTCCGCGTTCTGCTCGCGCCCTCCCCCAGTCAAATCGGCCAGGGTGGCGGGCTGGGCATCGAAGCTCTCATGGGCAAGGGTCGATGTGGCGAAACCGCGCTCCTGGTAGAACTCGGCAATTGAGTTTGGACCCAGCGTGGTAAGTTCGTCCACATACCTCGGAGGCGCTTCAGAACCACTGCTCCCCTCAATGCCGGCGGGCAAGACCGTCCCGCAGACCACCATGGCGCGCCGCACGCCCAGAGTCTGCAAGACGCGGGCCATCAGCTCGCACGACTCGGGATTCGGCACGCCCATCAACATGGCTGAGGGTTTCACAGGGTTCAACAGAGGTCCAAGAAAGTTGAACACCGTTCGTTGTCCCTGCTCCGCGCAGAGCTTGCGGGCCGGAGCGATGTGCTTGAAAGCCGGATGGTATCGGGGGGCGAAAAAGAACGCAAAATGCCGCTCTCGCAAGGCCTGGGCGGCTTGGACCGGCGAGAGATCAATCGGAATTCCGAGAGCCTCGAGCACATCGGCGCTGCCAGTTTGGGAGGTGACAGCGCGGTTGCCGTGTTTCGCCACCGTCACGCCGCCCGCCGCCACCACAATCGCGGCGGTGGTCGAAATATTGAATGTCCCCAAACGGTCGCCCCCCACTCCAACGACGTCAATGATCTCGCGAGATCGGGTTTCCGGGTCGAGCATCGGCTGGACCGCTTTGTCACGCAACACGCGGGCAAACGCGGAGATTTCCTCGAGGGTCTCCCCTTTGTGGGCCAGCGCGAAAAGGAATTCGGCCTTGAGCGCCGGTGATGCCTGTTCGTCAATCAGGCACTCGATGGCGTCCATCACCTCGGCCGCGGAGAGCGGCGCGCCCCGGCGAAGTTGATCAGTCAGAGTCGCGAGCATGGGATGAGCATAAACGGCAGCACGAGGGTCCCGCAACGCGAATACGCCACTCAAGGAGTTGAAATATCACGCGTCGGAGGCTGGGGCGTTTTCCACCACCCACAGGTAACTGGTCATTGGTTTATCTCACTCTGGGACATTCTTGTCCAGGAATGGGCCTGGTGCGCCCGCAGACAGAAGGATCTACGAGGAGCATCCAGTTTCCAAACTGGCGCAACGAGCGGGCAGGCGCGTGAACCGCTCTCAATCGCGTGCATGGCACGAGGGGTGCTATGCTAACAGATTGGACACCGCTTGAGGCGGACGAAATATGAAGACACGGACAAAGAAAGTGATCGAAGTGGGTTTCGGAGATCCCGAAAGCTCCAGATCTCGTTTTCTGGTGCCGATTTCCAAGCGCAACACGGCCCGGAGCGGTATCGCAACTGGGTGGCGTGAAGGGATATCTCCTCGAATACTGCTCGTCACGCCACACCGGAACGGATTTCCGAGTCGGGGCCAAAGCTTGGGCGAGGTGGGCGCATGCCTGGGGTATTGACAAGCGCGGTCAAAACCCAGTCAAAATTCTGGGTTGACGGCGGACATCATTCCCGCTATGGGTGGGGCATGGAATGCAAGGGGTGTGTAATTTTAGGGTTGTGCCTCGTACGAGGCATGGGGCGGTTTTTAGGAGAAGGAGGCCAACTGAATGTCCAATCCCCTATTGAGTGAACTGGTGGACGTTGCCCAATTGAAGCATCTGGTGGAGGCCTACTCCAGAACCACGGGAGTGCCTGTCGCCATTGTGGGTCCCGACAACGAACCGATTGTTGAGCCTGAGCCGCAGGCGATCTGCGCGCGATTCCACCGGGCGCATCCCGCCACTCTGCAACGCTGCCAACGCGCGCACGACTTCATCCGACATCACCTTCGCCAAGGCGAACCGTGCGCCAGGAAATGCGAAAATGGCTTGTGGACAGTCGGACTTCCAGTCCATGTCGGGGGACGCCACCTCGCTACCCTTTTGGTGGATCCCTTTTGTTTCTCGGACATCCCCCCCGACGAAGGCTCGTTCGACGCGCAAGCAAGCCAGTTCGGCTTCGACCGCGCGGCCTACTTGGAGGCGCTGAGCCAGGCGCCCGCGTTCAGCCGTGACCAGGTCTTCTATGTCCTCGACCACATTGGCGCCCTGATCAGCACCCTCGCCGAGCTGGGTCACAAGAACCGCCAACTGGAAAGGGAAGCCGAGGACCGCCGCAAGATGGAGGTCCAGATGATCCAGGCACAGAAGTCCGAGAGTCTCGGCGTCTTGGCGGGTGGGATTGCCCACAAATTCAATAACCTGCTCATGGCGGTCGTCGGCAACATCGACCTGGCATTAATGGAGTTGCCGGCCGCCTCCCCTCTGCGGCAGTCCCTCGTCGAGGCCGAGAATGCCTCGTGGCGCGCTGCCGACCTGTGCAAGCAGATGCTCGCCTATTCAGGGAAGGGGCGCTTCGATCTTCAACCACTCGACTTGGCCGACCTGATGCTCGAACTCACCCACATGCTGGACGTTTCGACCTCCTCGAGCACTTGCATCCGCTATCGCCTGGCTGCCGATATTCCACTCGCCCTGGCGGACGCGGCACAGGTCCGCCAGATGGTCGTTAACCTGGTAATGAACGCCGCGGAGGCCATCGGTGACAAGAACGGCGTCATCACGGTCTCGACGGGCGTATTGGATTGCGACCGCGAATACCTCCGGGACGCCTGGCTGGGCGATGAAGCGCTCGAGGGTCCCTACGTCTTTCTGGAAATCGCCGACACCGGCTGCGGCATGGAGAAGCAGACCCTCGAACGGGTGTTCGATCCGTTCTTCACCACGAAATTCCTGGGCCGTGGGCTAGGGCTGCCTGCCGTGCTCGGCATTGTCAGAGGGCATAAAGGGGCCATCCGAGTTCAGTCGGAGCCGGGCGAGGGGACCACGTTCAGAATCTTGATTCCAGCGATGGAAAGTGTTGCGGCCACGCTTCCTCCGCTGGTTGGGGGAGACTCTGCAGGATCGCCTGGCTTATATCGGTGCTGACAATCGCCCGCCGCCGTGGTGTCATCGGGCGGTGAAACCTGACGGACTCCTCAGACACGCCAGCCTGGCCCTTCTCATGGCGATCGTGTTCTACGTCGTGTTCTTTTTCGGGCTCGAACGGTTCCGCGTCCGCAACGGCCCATGGGAGGTCCGTTTCTCCTCCGAACCCGGTCAGCCCCCGTCGGTCGAAATCACCCAGGACCACCTCAAGATTGCCGGGGTAAAGATCACGCTCCCGGGCGCCACATCCGCTCCCCCGACGATCGCCCAGACCCTCCGCTTCACGCTCCCCACCCAAACGAATATCCCCTTCGGCAGGGTTAAGTTCCTCGATACCACGTTTCTCCCCGGGACAGTGACCCTGGACCTCTACGGGCACGAGGTGGAACTGCTCCCCCGGGTGTTGATCATCGACAAACAGGAGCACCCCTGGCAATCCGGTGAGACCATCCCGCTGCCGGTTAAACAATAGGAATCTCAACCGCAAAGGACGCGAACGATCGCGAAGGAGAAACCGCCAAAAAAACATTGGATTGCTCACCGCTCCCGGCGGTAGAATCCAGCCGCCATGCACCGCATGCTTCAACGTCAAGCATTTGCGAGATGGGATACAGCGCGTTGTGTTCGGCCACCAGGAAAATCGGATACCCACCGCAGCCGCTCCGAACCGGTAGAACACCTTCGCGTTCCTTCACTTCCTTTGCGGTTAAATCAGGGACGCACGGCCCTCTCACCACGCTAAAGCCGGAGGAAATTCCGCATGATTGTCCGGCCGCTCTCGGTCAGGATGCTCTCCGGATGGAATTGGACGCCATGAATACAATGCTCACGGTGGCGCACACCCATGATCTCACCCTCCTCGGTTTCAGCCGTGATCTCGAGGAAGTTGGGCACGGTGTCCCGCTGGATGACCAGCGAATGGTAACGCGTGGCCGGGAAGGGGTTGGGCATGCCCTCGAACAGGTCACGGCCGTTGTGTTTGATGAGGGACGTCTTCCCGTGCATCATGCGGTAGTTCACCACCACCTTCGCGCCAAAGACGTGCCCGATGCACTGATGCCCCAGGCAGACCCCGAAGATCGGCACCCGCCCCGCGAAAGCGCGAATGATGTCATTCGAGAACCCGGCCTCGCGCGGCGAGCAGGGGCCGGGAGAGACCAGGATTCGCTCCGGTTTCAGTTGCTCGACCTGATCGAGGGTGATCTGGTCATTGCGATGAACCTGCAGCTCCACCCCCATCTCGCCCAGGTATTGCACCAGGTTGTAGGTAAACGAATCGTAGTTGTCGATGACCAGGACCATAATCGCGAGCGGAATGTAGCCCACACCCCGGAAAATCAAAGGGGAAAGTGTGGGCCTCCTCCTTTGCCCTCCTTCGTGTTCTTGGCGGTTACAGGTCCGGATTTTCACCGCAAAGCACAAAGGCCACAGAGAGAATGGCATCCCTATCATTGAACGTTTGCGGCTTGCGGTGTTCTATGACATTAGAACAAATGAACACCCTTTCTCGCAAAATGACCCATTCCGGCAAGATCCTCGCCGTTATCGCGGCCTCTTGCATCCTCTCCGTGGCGGTGCAAGCCCAGCCGAAGATCGCCACCTTGAACCTTAAGACCGTGTTCGACGGATACTGGAAGACCAAACAGGCCGTCACCCAACTTAAGGACCGTCAGGCGGACTTCGAGAAGGCGCGCAAGGGGATGCTCGACGATTACCAGAAGGCGAACGACGACTATTCCAAGCTGGTTGACAGCGCGAATGATCAGGCGGCCTCTCCCGAAGAACGCGACAAACGGAAGAAAAGCGCTGAAACCAAGCTCATGGAGATCAAGGAAATCCAGCAGAGCGTGGGGTCTTTCGATCGCAACATGGCGGACAGCCTGGGCAACCAACAGAAGCGAATGCGCGACCTGATCCTGCGTGAAATCCGCGAAATTTTGGACAAGCGCGCGCGATCGGCCGGTTTCGGGATGGTTTTTGACACCGCCGCCGAGAGCTTCGCTCAGACACCCATCGTGCTGTTCACCACAGGCCTGCCCGATCTCACCGAGGAGGTGCTGACTCAGCTCAACGTCACCGCGCCTACCGGGGCTCTCGCCGTCGGCGACAAGCCGGATGAGAACAAAGAGAAAGCGGGGGAAAAGAAACAGGAAAGCAAGGACGACAAGAATTAGCCCCGCTCCGTCTTCGGACGCTGTGGATTTCAGCAGGCCCCACTGGTCCCGATGAGCCGAGCCTTTTTTGTGCCGCGCGCGTCACGCCAGGAACGCCGTGGTTCCTCCGCCCGCACTCCTCCCAGGCTAGGAGAGCGGCGGGGTTGGTCGGCGCCTTGGGAGGTTCTCCATCGCGAAGCCTTTGCCAGTATTAGGTACTGCACTGGTAAACGGGTCCCTCACGACTCAACCTGCTCGGTAGCCCCCTCCCTAATTCCTTCCTCGGTTCCATGGGATAACACCTGAGCCCCTTGACCCTCCTGGTTGATCCCATCCTCAGGCTCGTTAGTCGATGCTGTCAGAGCCAGCCAATGGATTGAACGCAATCGTGCTGGCCCACGGCTTTCGACACAGCGCATCGTCGAGGGTGGCCAGTGTCAGCCCACGCGATCGGGCCAGTTCGACCAGGTAAGCATCGGTCGTTTCGGCGTGATGGGACAGAGCGGGCAGGGTGGTCGCCGCGATCATGTCGGGCAGGAATTCCGCGGAATCCATGGTGGTGATCGCCGCCAAAGCGGTCTGCGCATTTGCGGAGCTGGCGCGGTATCCCGGGCTCATGCTGACACGGATGAAGCCCAGTTGAGCGATTGGACACGTGGCAAAGTGGTTCTGCGCTTCAAGCCAGGCGAGCGCATCGGCGTGCTGATGGTGAGAAGCCCACCGCGCACGCCAGAAGAACATTGACGTCGAGGAGGCAACTCATGGGAATTCGGATAGCAACGACTTGATGTAATCAGCGGTCATCGGTGGCGCGCCGGGAGGGGCGACAAGCACGTTCCTGCCGCCTCGTTTTACAAGTCGAGCCTTGGCCGATGCGTGCCGTTGGATGACGACAGCCGCGCCATCGAGGCGCAAGGATACCTTATCGCCAGGTTGGAGCGCCAACGCGCGCCGTAACCGGCTTGGAATGACCAATTGTCCCTTCGTGGAGATCGTTGCCGTGTCCATTTTGAGTGTCTTACGCGTCTTACAAAAACAACTCAACTTAGTCCCAGGCGGGTCGTTGGTCAATTTCAAGAGTGCCCCGTTTCAGAAACCAGGTTGTAGGTGAACGAATCGTAGTTGTCGATGACCAGGACCATAATCGCGAGCGGAATGCAGCCCGCGCCCCGGAAAATCAAAGGGGAAAGTGCGGCGAGCCTGGGGCTTCCAATCCGGGACTTTGCTCTCTGTGGTTCACTCAACTCCTCTTTAAGGACCATTATTCCTCACGCGAAGTCGCGAAGTCGCGAAGAGGGGTAAGGGAAGCCATGATTTCTCGCGCGGAGACGCAGAGGCGCTGAGGTGGAGAGGGAGGGAAGGGAAGGCTGGACGACTGCGGTGATGCTTCGAGCCCAACGCCGTGTCCCGGTCGTCAGCCTGAAGGGCTGCAACGTCGTCAGCCCAGGGCAGAGCGAAGCGCCGCCCTGGGTAACGGTCCACCCCGAGATCAGAAGCCCTGTAAGCCCACGGGCTTGCACGGATGCGAGCGCCAACGCGGAGTGGGCCGACGCTGACCAGACCCGGAAGGGGGCGCTGCTTGTCCCAAGACCACTCGATTGCTTCGCCTATGACGCGAATGCGGACCTGACACTGGACGAAATCGAAATCGTGGAAGGAGATGCACGCCCATGAGCGCCTCTTTCGTCGTCTACGTAGATGAATCCGGCGACGAAGGCTTTTCGTTTGGGCAGGGCAGCTCCGATTGGTTTGTCTTGTCCGCCGTCATCACCCGCAAGGCCATCGACCTCGACACCGTCAAACTGGTGGACACCGTCCGCACCCGACTGAACAAGCCGGACACGAAGCCCCTCCATTTCCGCGACCTCCGCCACGAGCACCGGTTGGTGTTCGTGGACGCCATCAGCACAGCGGCGGTCAAAACGGTTACGGTGCTGGCCCATAAGCCCAGCCTCAAGGAGCCGGAGAAGTGCCAGGAACGCTATCGCCTCTATTTCTACAGCGTGCGCTTCTTGTTGGAGCGAGTGTCGTGGTTCTGCCGCGACAACCCCCTCGTCCACGACTCCGGTGACGGGAGCGCGGAGGTTGTCTTCTCCAACCGCTCCGGAATGTCCTACGAAGATTTGCGCCAGTACATGGCCGCCCTCAAGCTCCAAAGCCAAGTCCAGGATGTGCGAATTGACTGGGCCATCATCAAGCCGGAGGAAATCACCGCCTTCACCGCCGGGAAGCGCATGGGACTGCAAATTGCCGATGCCCTGGCCAGCAGCTTCTTCTACGCCGTCCAGCCCTCCCGATACGGCTACGTCGAGGGACGCTACGCACGTATGCTCAGGCCAATCGTTTATCACCGGGAAGGGCGGCACGTAGGCTACGGCTTGAAATTCTGGCCGCCCGAAGCAGACACCGTATGGCAGAAGGACAAGCGCTTGGACTGGCTGGAGGACTACACCAAACCGAATGCAGGTTCCGGGACTCAGGATCCCACCCACTAGGGGCTGCCGTCCTCGCGGACGACCTGAGCTGATTCCCGCGCAAACCTGCAACCTCAAGTTACCGCACCCCATCCCCCGCGTCAAAGCGAAAACCACGAGTAAGACACAGCGAAGCGGCATCGCCATGGCGATTTGGCGGGCTCCGCCGAGATCCGGACGGGAAGGAGATTGCGGCTCTCACCAGGAAGCCGCTACGGGGCCCCGCCGTTCTGCCGCAATTGATCGAGATACGGCTCATCGGTTGGCAACATGATTCCGCGCTGTTTCATGCCGGCGAGCTGGTCGTGGCCTTTTCGCCACCATTCGCGCGCCTCGGCTGGGCCGGACTTTTCGGCCACGTCCGCCATCTGCCAATAACTCACGAACACGTCGCGCTGCCAGTCGCTGAACCACTCCCATCACACGCCGCGCCCCATCAGAGCGACACCCAGCCAGGCGGACCGGCGGATGATTGTTTCTCAGGTGCGAATAGGGCAAAAGAAAAGATTCGTTCTGGATTGCCGCAGCCCCTCCTTCGAGCTCCTTCGTCTCCTTGGCGGTTGCAGATCTGGAGTTTCACCGCAAAGGGCACAAAGCTCACAGAGAGAACGGATCGGGGAAGGCACTCGCAGTGCTGGCCAACGCAGGAAAACTCTCTGAGGAAGGGCATCACTCGATGAAACCGCAAGTGCTGCGTGTTGATTACCTGACCACCGTCGAGCCCACCACGCAGATCCAGGCACTATGAACGAACCACCAACGAGTTTCGATTTCGACTACCAGATCTGAAGCCACAGGTTCGCCATCGAGCCACTTCCTGACAGTTTCCAATTTAGAGGTCAAGGTGAAGTTGGTCTTCCGCGCGAAGTTGTCCTCCGTTCGCTACAGGCGTACCTGCAATGAGTTGCGCATTTCAACCTGGTGCATTTTTCCATTTCAGTGACAGCAGACCCCCCCGACAAAGCCGACCCTTTAGCGGATTCGGCGGGCGACTTTGACGCTGCATCCGCCCGGATGCCTCGCTCACGAAGAGCTTGATAGGCCTCTCAACGGAGCGGCCTTGAGTCGCGGCTGAACCAGGGAGCCCACTGTACGGTTCGATCTATTGCTGTCACAACGCCTTACGGCGAGCGGAGGCGGTAGAACCGCGCAGGATAATTCGTCCACTGGGAATCGCTGAAATAGGAGGAGCCGTCGGTCAGGATCTTAGTTCCTACTGGAGACCAGGCGGGGTTGGACAGATCCGTGCAGGCTTCCACCACGAGAACCAGGTTGCTGCTGCCGCTGAGGGTGAACCCGAATTGCCCGGTCCGCACGCCAAAGAGGGCATCCGTGGTCTGCACCTGAGAGTTCCAGAGCATGGTCGGACGACCACCGAACGTTGAGCCCCAGCCGGAGGTCCCCGGCAAATAATATACAGTAGCACCGTTGCTGGCATAGAACGCGGACTCCCCCAATGTCGGGGCGTTGCCTGTGAAATACATTTTGGTCAGCCGGCTGCAACCAGAGAACGCCAGATTGCCAATGTTGATGACGTGGTTGGGCAGGGTGATGCTCGTCAGGCCAGTGCAAGATAAAAACGCCGCATTTCCAATGCTGATCAGGCCGGTGGGCAGCGTTATTCCCGTCAACCCCGTGCACTCCGAGAACGCATACTCCCCAATGCTGGTCACCTCGTTGGGCAGAGTGATGCTCGTCAGGCCAGTGCAGTAACGGAACGCACCACCTCCAATGCTGGTCAGGCTCTTGGGCAGGGTAGCGCTCTTGAGCGCACCGCAATCAGCGAAGGCGGAGTCCCCAATGGTGGTCACGTTGCTTGACATAGTAACGCCTGTTAGCCCGTTGGCCTCGAAGAATGCCCCATCCCCGATGCTGGTCACGCTGTTGGGCATGTCATAGTTTCCCACCCTGGCGATCGGGTACTGGATGAGAGTGGTTTGCTCCTTGTTGAACAAGACCCCCTCCCTGTCGCAGTAATTTGGGTTGAGCACGTCAACCGCAATATTGGCCAACCCGGCCGCCCAGAATGCTCGCTCCCCAATGCTGGTCAGGCCCTCGCCAATGCTAACGCTCGTGAGCCCGGCGCAGAACCTGAACGCTTCAGACCCAATGTTGGTCACGCTGTTGGGAACGTCATAGTTTCCCACCCTGGCGATCGGGTACTGGATGAGAGTGGTTTGCTCCTTGTTGAACAAGACCCCCTCCCTGTCGCAGTAATTTGGGTTGAGCACGTCAACCGCAATATTGGCCAACCCGGCGCATTCCCAGAATACCCGGTTTCCAATACTGGCCAGGCCCTTGCCAATGGTGACGGTCGTCAGCCCGCTGCAGTCAGCGAACGCATACTCCGCAACGCTGGTCACGCCATTGGGCAGAGTGACGTTGGTCAGCCCGGTGGAGTGGTAGAACGCATTCGTCCCAATCCCGGTGACAGGCAGTCCATCGATAGTGGCTGGTATGGTAACGCTGCCACCTGGGCCGGCGTATTTGGTGATGGTGACGGTCGATTGGACTACTTCGTAGGTAAAATCCCCGCTCTGGGCGGCGTGCCCAATCGGGGAGAGCAGCGGAAGCAGACAAAGGAGGTGCCAGAGGTGCATGGCTCGAGGAAGTTGGCAGCAAGTGCCTGAAGACTGGTGGATGAGGTTCATATGTAGAGGCGATGGTTAATACCCATCGGCGCAAGGTCTCCCTTCACTCAAGCCGCACCGTCCTGATCCTACGACGCGTCGGCACCGTCACCGTGATCCTACCCGCGTGCTCAACTCCAAGACGGGCGCTTCTCGCCCTCGACCCAATGCACCGATTCATACTCGGCATCGTCCGATGATGCTAGCACGGATATGTCGCATAACTAATGCCAACCGCACAGGCCGAAAGGCAAGATCTGGCCCGGAAGTCCCACCGAGGGTCAAGAATGTCCGTCTAACCCGCGGCAGCGCAGAGAGCCAGAGCCGTCTTTCCCCCATGAAATCGGGGTTGGCTGCAATTCCGGTGGGGCTCACGGCCCAGGGTTCGACCCGGAGGCTCGAAGGCAGGCGTCCTTCCGCTCGTAGGTTGCCAGCGATGCGTGGATTTCACGCACCGCGTGTCAAATCCACGCACTGGCCTGCCTCGCCAGTCCTCTGCCGGTCCGCCTTTTAGCTTTCCAGCTTTTCAGCGTGTTCCCCTATCCTCCGACCTCCAACCTCTGTCCTCCGTGCCTCAGTGTCTCTGTGGTTCATCCAACAAACCGCACATGGAATGGCCGCAAAAGATCGCACAGATCGCAAAGAAGATGAAATCGCTTCGTATCCGGTCGAGTTCTGAAGTAACCTGTCGGGTGGACGCTCACCGCGACGACTTTCCTCCCCAATCCGTTCTCTCTGTGGGCTTTGTGCCCTTTGCGGTGAAAATCAGGATCTGGAACCGCCAAGGAGACGGCCTGCCCATCCGCTGGTCGCTCACGCAATGGCAAAGACGCGGATACTTGCGGGAGTGCTGGGATCATCCTTCGGCTTGATCACAATCTCGACGTTGCGGTCGAAAGCCGTAAGAAACCGGAACAGACGGTCGGTGGAAAAGCCGTCGAGGCGACCACGCATCAGGTTCGAGATTTTGGGCTGGTCGATTCCGAGGACGGTAGCAGCCTGCTTCTGCGTCAGCTTCCGTTCGTCGAGAATCTGGCAGATTCGATAAGCGATCTGCGCCTTGGCGTTTAGCTCCTCGGCATCGGGCAGCCCGAGGTCAGCAAAGACGTTCCCGCCGCTCCGGCGAATGTCGTCTGTCGTGCTCATGCTTATTGTATGCTGGATGTAGCATGATTGCGCAAGGAGTGTCTATTCCGAAGTCCTGGATTGGAAGCCCCAGGCTCAAACTTCCCCCTGGGCACGACCGGGCCGACTGGTGTCAGCAGTGAAATGGAACGGGTGCGCCATGACCGAGAAGGAAACGCCGAGGCGCTGGTCGGGAGCGTGGAGGCGCTCGCTGCCCATACTTCGCCAGTGACGCGCCGTCCATCAGCAACATGGAAAGCGACCGGGTGCCCAGGGGGGAGTCCGTGTTGCCCCTTTGTCACCACATGCGCTCTCGGTCCTCAAGCACCTTCTTCCTCGGCTTTCTGGAATATCCACATGCTCAAGCCGCTCAGAGCGCCCGATAGAACCGGAATACAGGTGATCAACGCCGTGCCGCTCACGCTATGGCCTTCCTTCTTTCGCCAGTTCGAGCGCGCGCGCCAGAATCTCATCCTTCTCTTTGCTCCTGGAGTCGCGAATCTCCACGTCCGGCGGAATCCCGGTTGCCGAGTAATCACGCCCATCCGGCGCGAGCACCGTTGGCTCAGTTCGAAACAGAATCGTTTGCCCCCCGGTCAACTCGGCGAGATCTTTCCCAAAGAGCGCCCCAGCCGTGCGCTCTCCGACGAGGGTCGCGCGGGAATGAGTCTGCAAAGCCATCGCCAGCATCTCCGCGGCGCTTCCTGTCTGGCGGTTGATCAGCACGATGACGCGCATATCCACTCGTCCAGGTCCGCACTTGAAGGCAATCCGCCTGCCGTCTCGAAACTCACAAATCTGGAGCAGTCCCTCGTCGAGGAAAAGGTCCGCCACCGCGTTCGCCTCCTCTGGCCGGCCTCCCCCGTTGTCGCGCAGGTCCAGGAGCACCACGGATGGCTGATTCTTTGGCTCGTACTGGATCAGGCGCTTGACTGCTTCTGCGATGCCAGAGCCTTCGAACGTGGAAATCCGGACCAGGAGAACCTGCGAACCGAAAGCTTGAGCGCTGACAGCCAACGCTCCAGCAGAGGTGCGGGTCACCTCAAATGCCCGCGTTTTGCCGTCTCGCTTAACGGCGATCATCACCACGCCGCCGGGAGGTCCCTGGAGCATCTTCATGGCGTCGGTCGCTGTAGTGGTCCCGGTAACCTCCTGGCCGTTGATGGCGACCGCAAGGTCGCCGTTCTCCAATCCTGCCTTAGCGGCCGGAAAACCGGCCACAACATCAATCACCGGCCAACGGTCCAACTTCACGCCAACCGCTCCCCGCTCCTCCGAGGCACTCTGACGCCCTCTAAGCAGTTTCTTGAATTCGTCAGCTTGGGCGCGAGAGAGGACACACGCCCCGTTCCATCCCAACGCTTGAAGCATGCTGTTCAGACCAGCCTTGACCAATTGCTCCGAGTTTGAGGCGGGTACGGCCAACTCTTTGAGGATCGCGGCAAAACTGCCGCTATGAGTAACGTCCTCGACCCAGGCAGTACGCTGGGCCGCCGTCACCTTGCCGTGCGTAAGGCGTTCACCTTCGTCGCAAAGGGCGCCAACCGTTGCCTCGGCTATTCGCATGGCTGTGGGCGCCGGTTGCGCTTTAGCGAGTAACACCGCGAAGGCATGGTCCAAGCTGTTCGAGAAGCGCCCCCCAACCGGCGTACTCGTTTTCACAGCGCACCGCTCGATCACAGACTGCTCGTTTCCAGTGCCAAAGACTTCAACATCGATGGTGGCTGGCATGGTAATGTCGCCACCTGGACCGGCGTATTTGGTGATCGTGATGGTAGATTGAGTTACCTCGCAGGTAGAATCACCGCTCTGTGCGGCGTGGCCGGTCCAGGAGCACAGCAGAAGCAGACAAACGAGGTGCCAGACGCGCATGGCTCGAGCAGGTTGGCGGCAAGCGCTTGGAGAATGGTGAATGAGGTTCATATGTAGAGGCGATGGTTAATACCCGTTGGTGCATGGTCTCCCTTCACTCAAGCCGCACCGTCCTGATCGTACGACGCGTCGGCACCGTCACCGTGATCCTACCCGCGTGTTCAACTCCAAGACGGGTGCTTCTCGCCCTCGATCCAATGCACCGATTCATACTCGGCATCGTCCGACGATGCTGGCACGGATATATTGCATAACTAATGCCAACCGCACAGGCCGAAAGGCAAGATCTGGCCCGGAAGTCCCACCGAGGGTCAAGAGTATTCGACGACAGAATATTCGACGAACCCGCGGCAGCGCAGAGAGCCAGAGCCGTCTTCACCCCGTAAAATCTAGGTTCGATGCATGTCCGGTGGGGCCGAGTCTCGGGGCTTTATTGGGGCACGAAGGCAGAAGCCCTTCCTTTTGGAGGTTACCACCCGTGCGCGGATTTCACGCATCCCGCGTCAAATCCACGCGATGGCCTGCCTCGCCAGTCCTGGCCAGAACCACGTTAGCCCGCGGGTGATCCCTGAACGCCTTGATACTCCCTCAAGGAAGGAGCCTTGAGTCGCGGTTAAGCCAGATACCCGTTCGACGATCCAATCTGCTCGGTAGCCCCCTCCCTAATTCCTTCCTCGGTTCCATGGGATAACGACCGAAGCCCTTGACCCTCCTGGTTGATCGCATCCAGCGCCAATGGCGCCGGAAGTGAGCAGAGGCCCGCTCCGTCGCGCACCTCACGTGCTCGCCTTGGTTCTGGGTTCTACCTTTATGAGGCGGTGGCGGTAGGGCGCGTCTGTCCCAGCGCGCCGCCACGGTTTCTCGATCGCGTGTGCAACCCGCTGAGGACAGCGAGCCCTACCTGCTCTTCCCCCCGAAGTTACCAAC
>ORJL010352573.1_pt1 | contig 15334 bp, 16 predicted proteins | sample 1779941 | NCBI WGS metagenome assembly ORJL01 (sample SAMEA104232317, study PRJEB22302) | groundwater metagenome | biome: forest; feature: aquifer; material: groundwater | place: USA | collected 2011-08-07 | depth 5.8 m | reverse complement strand
TTGGCTCATAAGACTAACATTTCCTTCTACCTTAGCTAGAGCGCCCAAGATTCTTGAAGCAATACCAACAACTCCAACCATTCCGCTGCCCGTAACTCTAAGCAAAGTAGTTTCATCAATTGTAGAAATTCCTTTCACCGTAAAATTACCTGCTGAATCGCTATCGGATATTTTAGTTCCTTCAAACGATGGGTTGAAAGTATTTTTTATTCTGATCGGAATTTTTTTCTTTAATGCCGGTTTCATCGTTGGCGGATGAATAACTTTTGCACCGAAGTGTGACATTTCCATTGCTTCTTCATAAGTAACTGCATTTAATGAAAACGCATCAAAAACTTTTTTGGGATCGGCAGTAAGAATTCCATCTACGTCTGTCCATATTTCAATCTCTTCCGCATCCAATGCGGCACCGAAGATAGATGCTGTATAATCCGAACCACCTCTACCCAATGTAACAGTTTCATTTTTTTCTGTTGAAGCGATGAATCCTGTGATGACTTGAATTTTGTTATGCAGCGAAAAATATGCTTGAATATTTTTATATGTAATTTCGAATTTAACTTTTGCGTTGCCGAATGATTCATCGGCTTTGATAAGTAATCTGCTGTCCAAATATTCCGACTCTAATCCCCTGCTGTTAATCCCATGGGCAATGATGCTGCATGAAAGTCTTTCGCCAAAACTCATAATGTAATCCAGGCTGCGAAGAGTTAGCTCTTTCACCAAATAGACACCATGTACTATCTCTTTGAGTTCTTCTAATAAGTCGTATACATTTTTCTTCGATACGTCTTTCAAATTTTCCAAGACTAAATATTCAACGGCATTAATATGGATCTTTTCCAATTGTTCGAGATCTTCCAAATAAGTATCGTCTCGCGCAACGGCTTTATTGCTGATCGAAATAAGTGAATCCGTCACACCCTGAAATGCAGAGAAAACAACTGCATATTTCTTGCCTTCTGCTTGATACTCTTTTAAGATATCAATCACACCGCTTATTCTTTCGGGTGTGCCGACCGATGATCCGCCGAATTTAAGTATTCTCATAGTTTATTTAGTTTTGTTATAAATCGAGTCCGGTGATAATAAAAAAAACTGCTTTAATTGCGGGGCTTTAAATTTTTTATAACCGCGCAAAATCGTTAGCCAAAATAAAACAAACAATAAAGAGAGTGAAGAGTATACAGAACTTTCTTCAAACAGATATCATTACTGAGTCCGCTATAAAAAGGTGCTATTTAACTATGTCATTGACAGAAAATATTTTTTTAGAGTGCACTCATTACTTTTTTTCTTCTACTTTGTACTGAACGTTTTGAAATTGCCCTTTCGTCACTTCTAATTTGTGTCTCGGTTTGTCTTTAGACTTTTCTGATTTTTGAACAGTGTATTCAAAAGAGCCGGAGAGAGTTTGTTTAACCGAATCGTATTGAGTAACAATTGTTTTACCTTCAGAGCTAATCCATTTAGGACCGTCTTTTCCTTCCGGAATCCAGATAAATTCTGAATCGGTAGTTTCTCCTTTTGAATGATCGTGATGTGCAAAAGGCAACGATGCCGGAAGTTTATTCAGTTTTGATAGACCCAGGTAAAGAACAATTGCTTTATCGCCGTCAACGGCGTCTATCTTAACATAACTTTCATGGTCTGCGCTAATAACAACAGCATCTTTAACGCTTCCGTTGAAAGAGAGTGTATCAACTTTGAATGAAAAAGTTGTTTGCGCATCTATTTTTTGTGAAAAGATTATCAGCAAAAAAAGAAACGATAAATAAAGAGCCCGATGAGTTGTTCTCATTTTTCTACTCCATGCTAAATTATAAATTAGTAATTCCTTTAGAAGGTGCTGGCAAAGTAATTTTTTTTGAGTTTAGGGTCAAACAAGGAATCTGTATTTAGCTTTTAGCGGTCTGCCTTCAACTTGATACTTTTTTAAGATATCAATCACGCCGCTTATTCTTTCCGGAGTTCCAACAGACGAACCGCCGAATTTTAATACTTTCATAGTGTTTTCTTTTATTAAACTGTTAAATACGGGTGGAATGATAATAAAAATAAATTGGAAGAGAAAAGTATTACTCTGTAATTTAACTTATCAATAATAAAATTTTTGAGGTATGTTTTATGAAGTTGATAAAATATTTCACATTCATTTTTGTGATCACGATCCTTTCTTATCATGCAACCTTTGCTCAGGAAAAAGAAAAAAGTACAAATGATGTGATCGAAAAGAAATTTGAAGATCTCGATCACCGGCTTGATCAACTGGCAAAAGCTATTGATGATATTCAGTGGTACAACAAAGTTGGAGATGTAGCAAATATCGAAAAAGTATTTATAGTTGGTCCGCCTCCGGCAAAAATACCAAATCCAACTGCAATGGGCGCTAACAATCCGGTTAAGTTTTGGGCGTATATTTTTATTCCCGCTAAAATTGACCGCAGTAAAAAATATCCTCTAATAGTTTTACCGCACGGTGGTGTTCATGCAGATTTCACAACGTACTACACGCATATTATCCGCGAGATGATGGCACAAGGTTACATTGTTGTCGCACCGGAATACCGCGGCAGCTCCGGATATGGAAAAAGTTTTTATGAAAAAATTGATTACGGCGGATTAGAAGTTGAAGATAACAACGCCGCACGTGCATGGATGATTGAGAATTACGATCTCGTTGATAAAGATCGCGTTGGAGTAGTTGGATGGAGCCACGGTGGATTGATTGGTTTGATGGATATTTTCCAACATCCTAACGATTACAAAGTTGCATTTGCAGGTGTGCCTGTCAGCGATTTGATTTTGCGAATGGGTTCTCATGGTGAAGAATACGAAAAAGAATTCTCTGCAAAATATCATATCGGAAAAACCGTTACACAAGATGTAAATGAATACAGAAAACGTTCTCCGGTTTTTCATGTTGATAAACTCAAAACTCCTCTTCTGATTCATACCAACACAAATGATGATGACGTTTATGTTGTTGAGGTTGAACATTTGATTGCAGCATTGAAAGCAGCAGGCAAGAAATTCGATTATGAAATTTTTAAAGATGCACCCGGCGGACATAGTTTCGATAGGATTGATACTAAACTTGCAAAAGAAATTCGACTGAAGATTTACAAATTTCTCGGCGAATATTTAAATCCTCCTTATCCTTTCAAATCTTTAAAGGAATTAGAGAAAGCAGGATATAAATAAAAGAGTTTGTCTCAGAAGTCTTTGTGATTCGCCATGGCGAATTCGTGTGCTTAGTGCCTTAGTGGTTATGGGTTTGTTTTTCATGCATAATCAAAACATATTTACCACAAAGATACTAAGTAATATTTATTTATGAGACAGTCTCTTTTTTTTAATCAAAATTCCTTTTCATCATCTTCAATTTCTAAATCCGGTATTTGAGTAAACGCTATTCTCATCGGTGCGGATTTTCTTGCGAAGTGTGAGGTTGCATAATATGCGGATGTGAATCCGTATTTTTTATTTAATCCGTCAACTGCTTTGTTAAGAGATTTTATTTTGTCATAATCTTCAAAAAAGATTGGTGTGCTCTGATCCTCATCCAGCAACTTAAAAAGAGTTACTCCAACTGCAAGCGGTTTCTCTTTTCCGGCAGGATATCTTTCCCAAACTTTTTCTAATGCCTTCATAAGGGTTATAGTATTTTGTGTATGAGAAAAACTAATTTCTTCTCTCCATTTTATTCCTCCTAAAAAACGAACACCCATAGACAACGCTCCTGTAACATAACCAAGGAAACGCATTCTCATTGCCGCTTTCTGCAATAAGCGATTCATCACAGCAAAGGCATCATCTTTATTTCTTTCTTTTGGTGGAAGAACATGTGAATGTCCCACAGTTTGTCTGTGTGTCGGAGGTCTTTTAACATCTTCTCCTCGCAACTGAGCATACATCCGCTCACCTTCAATTCCGCCCCATACTTCTTTTAACCGTGATTTAGGTAAATTACATAGCATTTCAACGGTGTAGATCCCATGACGTTTTAGCCGCACATCCATTCTTCTTCCGATACCGGTTAGATCGCTCAACTTCAAATTGTAAAGGCAATAAGGTAAATCTTTCTCTTCAATCACAACTAAACCATCCGGCTTCTGCATATCTGTTGCGGTCTTTGCAAGGAATCTATTCGGGGCTAAACCAATTGAACATTTTAAATACTCGCCGACTTTTTCTGCAATTGTCTTTTTTATTTGAAGAGCAAGCTCAATTGCATTCTCGCGGATCTTTTGCGTTCCCATGAGAGAACAAACCATTTCATCAATGGACATAACTTGATCTACATGTACGCACGATTCTATAGCTTTCACTAATTGATCGTGATACTGAATGTAAAGACGGTGATGTGCTTCTACTAATTGCAGTCCCGGACAAATCTTTTTGGCTTCGGAAACAAGTGTGCCGGTTCTGATACCATATTTTTTTGCTTCATAACTGGCGGCAATGCAGCATGTGCTGTCCGCCATCATAGGAACTACCACAGTTGGCTTGTTGCGAAGCTTGGGATTAACCTGTTGTTCAACAGATGCAAAGTATGCGTTAAAATCTAAAAATAAGTTTCTGAGAGGCATTTAAATTTAACTTTATTATAAATCATTAGTAGGGGCTGAATATATTCAACCACTTCAAAAAACTCTAATTGAGAGGAGCTATTTTACCAAGTGGTTGCAAAGCAGTTGCTTTTTCCCATTCTATTTTTAATTCAGCCTGATGAATAGATGCCCATTCTATTACCAAACCCAAAGCTCGCGGAGAAAGTTTACCTGAAATAATAGAGAGGCGATTAATATCAATAAGAACTTCCTGCTCTTCATATTGAGCGTGGAAATGTGGTGGAGTATGATCTGCAAAAAACATTTTAATTACTATTCCGTAGAAGCGGCTTAACTCAGGCATCTACTTCTACCGATAACTGGGGAAAAAGTTGCACTACTGTTTTTCCGGTAAGTTTCATATAAATTGAATCCGGGCACAAATCAATTTGATCATCCCACATAATCTCGCCGGAAGAGCCGAGAGAAACCTTTCGAAAAAAAGAATAATCTTCACACAATTTGAATACCCCTTTACCAACAAACTCAGAAAGATCTACTTCGCCTTGATTGCCATCCGAATATTTAATCCAGATTCTATATTTGGGTAGTGCTTTTATTTCTATGGGGCGTATCATTCTGTTTACTCTTTAAGTTTCTAATTAAATATAAACTGTTTTGTAATTATCAGCAATTCAATATTTATTATTTAAATAGCACCGCGCTCAAATATCCAACAACTTCGGAATTATCGCCTGTAACATCTCCGGAATCAGTGCGGGAAAGAACTTTTGATTTTTTCTTATTGAACAAATCGGCAGTTTTCATCATCGCAACAATTGGTCCGCCGCCGCATGCTTCACATTTTCCGGTTTCTAAATCATTCTGCAAGTTATTATAATCAAATTCGGCGATTCGTTTTTCTACAATGGAATCGCGTTTGTCTGCTTGTTCTTTCGAGTGGAAGTGAGAAAGATCCGAACTTGCAATAATTAGTGTCTCATCATCCATAACGCCTGCTAATCTTTGAGAAAGTTCATTGATATACATTTTATTTTGATCACCCATCACGATAGGAACAATAGAAAAATTATTCATCACCATTTGGAGAAAAGGAATTTGAACTTCCACAGCATGTTCTGTTTGGTGTCCGTTTATTCCTTCAAAAATTATTTTACTCCCGGCAGAAATTCTTTTGCTAATTTCTTTATTGACCGGCACATCTCCAAGCGGAGTTCTGTATGCATCGCCGTTATAAATAGAAATCCCTGCAAAGTATTCACGGTGACTCGGAGAAATAATCACAACTGTTTTATATTTTTTCTTCTCAATGGCATTAAATGCAAATGCCGCTGTTCTTCCGGAATAAACATATCCTGCATGAGGAGATACAATACCGACAACATTTTCAAATTTCTCTTGTGGTTTGTAATCATCCAGCAATTGCTGAACATCTTCTTTTAGTTTACTGGAAGAAGCGGGATAAAACATTCCCGCTACTGCAGGTTCACGAATATTTTTCATTTCCTCTCCAAATCTTTTTCACAAAAAACAGTTGCAGTAAAAGCGTTGAGCTTAAGCTGTTTTGTTTTCCAATAACAGGGCGAAAATCCTGACTTCTGACAAATTGCATCGAGATATTGTTCACGATTCATATGATGTTCTATTGGAACTTGAGGAAGTAAAAGTCCGCGCCTTCCTTTTTCTTCAAGAATTAATCCGTGCTTGCCGATTTCAATTTCATCATAACTGTTAAGCGGAAAGGGTTCCGATAAAACTGAAATTTCAATTACGAGGTCTTGAATTTCGGATTGACGGACAGAAGGAAACCGCGGATCATTTTGCGATGCTTGTACTGCCGCATCACATACTGTTTCGAATAACGGTCTATCCGAAATGATGTACCCGATACATCCGCACAGTGAACCGGCTTTAGTAAGAGTTACAAAAGCACCCGCGTGCGAATTGAAAACCGGATGTTTTCCATAATCTGGTTCAGAGATTTTCTCTCCGCTAAAAACAGATTTAATTGAAGTACGCGCAATATCGAGAAGAATTTTTTTCTCTTCTAATGTTATTTCCATTTCATTTTACTTTTGCTCTTAATCGTAATCTTACTCTTTCTCTTACTCTAATTTATAGATAACAACTTCATTCTTTTCGCGAAGAAGGAAAAGATATTTTTTATAAATAAAGAATGAATCCGTAAATAATGCCGAAGCATTAGCATTTAAGACCTCAAATAAAATCACTTTGTTTGAGTTAAGATCAACAGCAAGAAATTTATTTACAAAACTATTCTCAAATACTTTTGTGTGAAAGTTAAAGAAGAGCAGATCATTTTTAAAATTATACTCTACTTCACCTTCAACAGTGGTATTATTGGTCTGTCTTCGTATTGCTTCAGCAATTCTAAAATCTTTTTCATCATTTGAAAAAACTTTGGGATAAAGATACGAACTCCAATCTTTTTCATTCTCCGCAGATTTTTGCAGTGAATTGATCTTTTTGTGATCCGAACCAAATTCCTCAATTAGCTCGCCGCCTAAATAATTTAAAGCCGAAAAATATCTTTCTTCAAATCCTTGTTTGAATCCGTAAACTTTTTCATCGCTTGTAAAAAGAAAAGAGAATTCATTGTTCGTCCATAAAATATTTTGCGATGCAATATCAAATGCAATTATTCCCTTATGATGAGGCATATCCGGTTTGGGGAAGTAGTGGAAGAAAATAATATCTTTATAAATTTCCTCAATACCCACCCAGCATTTTTCATCAAGCTGAAAATCGCAAAAAATATTTTCTCCGTTTTCAATGTAATAACAATTAAAGAAAACTTCTTTTGTGTTAAGATCGCGTGTTTCGAGAATAAGTTTATCGGAATCGGAGATAAGAATTCTCCAAATTTGTTTATCGGATTTATATGAGTATAGCTTTTTTATTTTCATATTAAATTCTGAGCACATTCACTTTGTTCAGTGTATACTCCGCGAAGAATCTCAAAACTCACGAAAAGAGATTCTTCGTCGCTTTGCTCCTCAGAATTAAAGAGGTTTGAATTTAGCAGTGAAATGTCTCAGCATCGGAGCTTCGTAAATTATTTTGTAACCTTTCATTTTACTTCTATTCTTATAAACCTCAATTAAAACTTCAGCAACGTAATCAATATGGCTTTGTGTGTAAACTCTTCTGGGAATTGCGAGACGTACAAGTTCCATCATTGCCGGAATCAATTTCCCTTGTTTATCATGTTTACCAAACATGACACTGCCGATTTCGCACGCACGAATTCCGCCTTCAATATAAAGTTCGCACACAATTGAATGTCCTGGAAATTGTTCCGGTGGAATATCAGGTAGAAATCTTTTTGCATCTATATATATTGCATGTCCTCCCGGCGGTTCAATAATTGGAATCCCTGCGCTCAACATTTTTTCTCCAAGATATTCCGTACTGCGAATTCTGTATTGCAGATAATGCTCATCAACAACTTCTTCCAAACCTTGAGCAATGGCTTCAAGATCTCGCCCCGCCAATCCGCCGTAAGTTGGAAATCCTTCCGTAACAATTAGAAGATTACGGCATTTCATAGCCAGTTCTTCATCGTTGAGTGAAAGCCATCCGCCGATATTTACAAGCGCATCTTTTTTTGCACTCATCGTTGAACCATCTGCGTATGAAAACATCTCCCGGCAAATTTCCAAAACAGATTTATTCTCGTAACCTTTTTCTCGAAGTTTGATGAAGTAAGCATTTTCTGCAAAGCGGCATGCATCAAGGAATAAGGGCAAGCCGTATTTCTTACACACATCTTTTACTTCTCTAATATTTTGCATCGAAACAGGTTGACCGCCGCCTGAATTGTTTGTTACTGTTAGAACAATGAGAGGAATATTTTCTTTGCCAATTTTTTTGATGAATGCTTGGAGTGCTTCAACATCCATGTTACCTTTGAACGGCGCTCGCTGTTCGGGATGTTTCCCAATTTCAACTAGAAGATCAACAGCTTCAGCTCCGGTGAATTCTATGTTTGCACGTGTTGTATCGAAAAATGTATTGCTTGCAAAACATTTTCCCGGTCCGCCGAGAATTGAAAAAATAATTTTTTCGGCAGCTCTTCCTTGATGAGTCGGAATGATGAATTCATCACCGGTAATTTTTTTAACTGCCGCTTCAAAACGGTAAAAACTTTTTGCGCCCGCATACGATTCATCACCGCGCATTATCCCCGCCCATTGATCGGAACTCATCGCAGATGTTCCGCTATCGGTTAGAAGATCAATCAACACATCATCCGCATGAATCAAAAAAGGATTGTAACCGGCTACTTCTAAAATTTTAACCCGCTCTTCTCTTGTGGTAAATCTAATTGGTTCAACGGATTTGATTTTAAATGGTTCAATAATGGTCTTCATGAAATCCTCAGCATAGGATGAAAATTTTTTCTTCGAACAAAATTACGAATTCTCTTTCAAACAACCTTCGAGGTTTTCGGTTTTAACCTCGAAGGTTTTAAGAAAGAATAGTTAAAAATACCGTGTAAAGCATACTTGACTTTTTGTAAAGAATACTATAAGTTGTGTTTAGCATAATGAATGAGGTTATAAATATGAAAAATCTTTTGAAAAACTTTTCGTTTCCTTATAAGACAACGGTTTTAATTTTTTCAACTTTGATACTTATTCTTCCAGTTATTTTAATCAACGTTCTATTTTCAAAAAATATTATTGACACAAAACCATATTTGTTCAAGTTGGTTCTTCTAATTCCAACCTTTTTAGCTACACTTGGATTTATTTACTGTACACTAGGTTATCATTTCCAAAATCTAAAAGGGGATGAATTGAAATTAAAAATTCATCTAGAATCATTGAATGTTTCATTTATAACTATACTTATATCTTTCTTTATTTTGATGTTTATTTTTTTGAATTTCTTTCCGGTAATGCTCAACTACATTTTAATTTTCTTAGCAGTCATCGGAATCATTTCCTATGTTTTAGCAATTGAGTTTGTAAAAGAGACGTATGAATGAAAAATGTCTTTTACATATCGCTAATAAATCGTGCTTCCCTACACAACAACGAAAGAATTTTGGGGATAAATAATTATGGATAAGCTTTTTAAAAAATCGCAAAGATTCAACCATCGCTTTACCGTAATTCAGATTTTAAGCTTGATGGCTCCTTATCCTATAATACTTCATCCAAGTTTTCATAATAAACTTAACCTCTTTCTTTTTCTTGGAGTGATCTTACTCTACATCGAATTTGGAATTAACTATTTATTAGAAAAGATTTTCAAGGACAGATTTGCCGAACCCGAAAAGGCAAAAAGCATACTTGAATCGTGGTCATTTGGATTTATCTGTGTTCATATTTCTCTCTTAATATTTATCGTTGCGCAAATCCAATTTAACATTATTGTCCACCCTTGGTGGCTAATTATATATCTAATTATTCTTCATTCTGCAATTTTATTATTAATAAAAGGGAGAATAATAATACTATCCGGCTACCCTATCACAGAGAAGCTGCACAAATTTGAATTCGGATATAGAAAAGGAGCTTTTATCATTTTCATAGGAGGCTGGGTAATACACTTTACGCAAGGAAATGAAACCGTAAGATTAATTGCCTTACTAATTGCCTTTGCATCTTTTGTTTATTACCACCTTGGAAGTTTTGTCAAGCTGAAAGAGCTTGATGAATTAGAAAGACAAATCAAATTAGAGCAAGCATATTTAGTTTCCCCTATCGCAATTGGTGTCTTCTATGTTGGCGAGTTTATTAGAAGCACTTACAATTTAGATTTTTCTACAAGAGATCTGTTTTGGATAATTGCAGCCACAACTTTATTTCTATCATATATCGTTAGAAAAAAGTACGAATGAAAAACACACTTCACATATTACGTGCTGAACGAAGGTTATCTCAAGACGATCTTGCAAAGCTTGTGGATGTTTCCCGTCAAACAATAAATGCAATTGAACGGGAAAAGTACGACCCGAGTCTACCCCTTGCGTTAAAGATCGCAAAAGTTTTTCAGAAGAAGGTGGAAGAAATATTTTTTCTCGAGAAATAAACGTGCAGATTTCAAAATTTACTTTTCATTTCCATTCTAAAAATTTATTAAATTAGAGCCATAAACTTCACCAAACAATTAAATAAACGAGGAGAAGTAATATGGAAGAAATGCAAAACCAAGAAGATCCAAAAATGTCCTCTGTAGATAATGATCAAGAAGAATTTGAGTTAAGTCACACTGACAAACTGGTCGGTGTATTTTCGGAACCAACAGACACATTCGAAAAGATAGCAAAGTTTCCAACCAAGGCAACTGATTGGTTAATTCCTTTTTTAATTTTTATCGTTGTAACTGTCGTGGCTGGTTTTGTAATGATGGGTAAACCCACAATTAAATTAGACTACCTATCAAAAAACTTACCAAGAACAGAACAGGAGATACAGAAACAAATCGATTCAGGAGCAATAAAAGAAGAGGATAGAGAGAAGGCAATGGATATGGCTACTTATATGCTAGTATTAACTCCAAAAATATTCAAACCACTTGGGACAGCAGTATTCTTTTTCATTTTATCTGGTATTTTTTTATTACTTGTTAAATATGGCATGAAGGGGATAGGCGGATATTCCACATCACTAGTTTCTTATGGTTTGCCTTATTATATAGTTATTCTCGAAGTGATAGTTACTCTTCTATTTGCTTTATTTGCGGATCGCTTTGTAACTAGCTTTAATTTAGGTGAGATACTAAATCATGATATAACAATATGGCCCTCATCATTACTTGCACTGATAAATCCGTTTCAGATCTGGTTTCTAGTAGTTGTGAGTGTTGCTTACTCAAAAATGTTTAAGTCCTCTTCGGTGGTTAAATATATTTATTGGATTTTTGGTTTATTCTATGGTATCAGTATTATTTTACTCTTTTTTGCAACAAGATAAATCTTAATTGAAATTATTATCCCCAACCCCATCAAGAGGTTGGGGTTTTTTTATTTCATCAAACGGATTACTTCATTTTCATTCATCTTTTTTACACTGCCGATTTCCAAATTCCCTAATAGAATATTTTTAATTCTCACGCGTATTAATCGAAGAATAGGATAACCAATTGCAGCGGTCATTCTTCGTACTTGTCTGTTTCTTCCTTCAATCAATGTTATGCTTAACCAGCAAGTTGGAATATTTTTCCGTTCACGGATTGGCGGAATGCGCGGCGGAAAATTTGGATCAACAATTATTCTTACTTTTGCCGGAAGAGTTTTCCCATCTTTTAATATAATTCCATCGCGTAGTTTTTGTAATTCTTGTTCTGTAGGAATTCCTTCTACTTGAACATAGTATTCGCGTTCATGCTTGTTCTTAGGATTGAGAAGATAATCCGTTAATGATTTATCATCAGTCAAGAGTAGAAGACCTTCACTATCCATATCCAGTCTTCCAACAGGATAAACTTCTTTGGGAAACCTGCCTGACCGGCAGGTAGGTTTATAGAGTGAGGATAAAGTTTTGCGGTTTTCTTTATCAGTGAATTGTGTCAAAACACCGTATGGTTTGTTTAGGATAAAATATTTATTCTTCGTTGTGATTATTTTCTACTCTCGTTGTCTATCACTTCAACTGCTTATAATAAATTCCAGTATACAATTTACAAATCCCAGTTAAAAATCAAATTCCAATAACCAGTTTTGAAATTTGGGTTTTGATGATTGATTATTATTTGTGATTTGTAATTTGTTATTTGGCGCTTCAAATTATCGATTGCGGATCAATATCAATTATCAGTTTAATATCTCTGTAACGTGATTTTTGATTGAACTCTACAAACGAATTTAAAATTGCATTACGCAATTGTCTGCCGGATGGATCAAATTTTTTATGGCTCTTAATTAAAATTTGGAAGCGATACATTCCATTGATTTTATAAATGATCGCTTCAGTTGGGGGAGTCATTTTCAAACCTTTGCCATATTTTCGTAAATAATCAAAAAACTCCCGGATTCCGGCTCGTACACGGTCTTCTTTTTCGTCTTTCATTTCGATCAGACCAATACGCGTGAACGGCGGATATTCTCCTTGTTCGCGCAATTGAATTTCTTTTTCGTAAAATCCTTTGTAATCATTCATCAAGACTTTTTGCAGAACAAAATGTTTTTGGTTCTGTGTTTGAATTATTACTTCCCCTTCCTTTTCACTTCTTCCGCTTCTTCCCGCAACTTGGGTTAGAAGTTGAAATGTCCTTTCATCTGCGCGGAAGTCCGGAATCCATAAAGATGTTTCTGCGGCAATAACTCCAACGAGTGTTACATTTGAAAAATCGAGTCCTTTAGAAACCATTTGCGTTCCGACAAGAATATCTATCTCACCTTTTCTAAAACTGTTTAATATTTCTCCCAGCTTCCCTTTTTTGTTTATCGAATCAGAATCAACACGCTCTATCTTAGCACTCGGGAAATAATAATCGAGTTCATCTTCAACGCGCTGTGTACCTGTTCCAAAAAATTTTAATGCAAGAGAACCGCAGTTTGTACAAGCTTTAGGAACATGTTTAACTATACCGCAGTAATGGCATTGCAAAATATTTTTATTAAGATGATGAACCATTGAGACAGAACAATCCGGACAGGTAACTACTTCTCCGCAATCGTTACAAAAAACTTGAGTTGCAAATCCTCTCCGGTTCTGTAATATTATTACACTTTCTTTTTTCTTCAGACGATTACCTATTTCATCAAGGATCTCGCGGGAAAAAATGCTTTCCATCCGCTTCATTTTCTTTTCGATCGTTACATCTACAAGTTTTATCAACGGAAGTTTTGCATTATCAATCCGATCCGGTAATTCTAGTAAATTATATTTTCCGTTAAGCGCATTATACATGCTTTCGACCGAAGGCGTAGCAGAGCCAAGTACAACCGGGCATTCGCTAAACTTTGCTCTTATAATCGCAGCATCTCTAGCATGGTATTTCGGCACCAGATCATATTGCTTATAACTCTGATCATGTTCTTCATCAACAACAATCAATCCAATATTTTGAAGCGGTGCAAATAAAGCTGAACGCGGACCGATTACAACTTTGGATTTTCCCGCAATTATTCTGCGCCATGAATCGTAACGCTCGCCAAGAGACATCCTGCTGTGCAGAACTGCGGTGAGATCGCCAAAGTAATTATAAAATCGTGAGGTGATTTGCGGCGTAAGAGAAATTTCCGGAACGAGTATGATTACACTCTTCCCTTTCTCAATAACTTTTTTTGCAAGCTCGATATAAACTTGTGTCTTACCGCTTCCAGTAACTCCATGAAGAAGAAATGTTTCAAAAATATTTTTTTCTAAAGTTTCATTTATACGGTTCACAATTTTCTGCTGTGGTTCCGTTAAGATTATCTGTTTTGATTCTTCTTTATATGTCTCTGTATAAACACGTTCGATCTCTTTATCAAAAATTTTTACAAATCCTTTTTTCTCTAAACTATTAACGGTAGATGCTGCGGATTTTGTTTTTCGTAATAGTTCGCTTAATGCAATTGGTTCTTTAGCTGAAAGTAATTCCAGTAGGAGAACAACTTGTTTGGGAGATTTTTTTTCTATCTCAGGCATTTGTTCATAAATCTCATCAATTGATTTTTCAAGCTTTACAAATTTTACCTTTTTTGCTTTAACTTTTGCAGCGCTTGTTTCATCAATGAGAGTTATTGCACCTATCTTTTCGAATGAGCGGAGTAACGAATAAACATTTTTATTCTTCACTTCTTTCTGAAGAGCGGAAATACTATGAACTTCTTTTTGAGAAAATGCCGAGAGAAGTTTTGCGCGTAGAGATGTTTTTTTTCTTTCTTGATCTAAAAGCTTTTCACAAAAATCTTTATCGCTTACAACTCTGCGTTTAGACTCAATCTCTGTTCCATACGGTACAGAATTTTTAAGGGCTTCTCCTAATGAACTCAGGTAATATTCGGAGATCCACTCATAAAATTTAAGCGCAGTTCTATCGAAGATCGGGTTTTTATCAAGCACATCACTTATCGGTTTTATTTTTTCTTTTATATCTGCCGTTTTCGAATTAGCTATTACGAATCCCGTAAGCACACGCTTACCAAACGGCGCAACTACACGTACACCAACTTTTACCGATTCAAGTAATTCATCGGGGATTGAATACGTGAACGCTTTTCTAAATGGCAATGGAAATACTACCTGGCAAAACATTTTTTAGCTTTTAGCTGTTAGCAATTAGCCCTTAGCTAAAAGCTAATCGCTAATGGCTAATGGCTTCACTAATATAATCAAAGCAAAAGTAGATTGCATAAATGGTGCAGTTCTTTTAACTTTGCAGAGGTCAATAATAAAACATAATGGAGTATTAATGAAAAAGTTAATTGTATTGGTTCTTTTTTTAGCTGTAGCTTTTGTAAAAGCAGAAGAGGAAAAATTTGGTAAGCCAATCACCTTAGAAGAAAAAACTTCTATCTCGACAATTCTTTCTGATCCGTCAAAGTTTGATGGTAAGACTGTTTTAGTTGAAGGAGTAATTGTTGGTGTCTGCCAAGGAATGGGATGTTGGCTTGATGTTGCAGGCACTACGGAAGGTGAAAAAATCCGAGTAAAAGTTGAGGATGGAGAAATAGTTTTTCCTAAAGACGGAAAAGGTAAAACGGTTTTAGTAGAAGGCGTTGTTTCCAAAGTTGATACAAAAGCAACGATGGAACACAAAGACCATAAAGAAGGTGAAAAAGACGATTGCGCAACAGA
>ORJL011417450.1_pt1 | contig 15337 bp, 16 predicted proteins | sample 1779941 | NCBI WGS metagenome assembly ORJL01 (sample SAMEA104232317, study PRJEB22302) | groundwater metagenome | biome: forest; feature: aquifer; material: groundwater | place: USA | collected 2011-08-07 | depth 5.8 m | reverse complement strand
CCGATGACACTACCGGGCCGATCAAAGAGCGCATTCTGGATCCGCTCCACGCCGCGTATCGGACGGTGCGAAAGGCGCGCGACGCGCGCGGCCCGCTCGATCTCGATCTGCCCGAACGCAAGATCCTCCTTAAGGCGGATGGCACGCTGGACCGCGTCATCACCCCCGAACGGCTCGATGCGCACCGGCTGATCGAGGAATTCATGATCCTCGCCAATGTCGCGGCGGCGGAGACTCTGGAGCGCGGCGGCATCCCGCTGATCTATCGCGTGCATGACGAGCCTTCGCTCGAGAAGGTCGAAGCCCTGCGCGAGTTACTGCGCACGATGGACATGTCGTTTCCCAAAGGCAGCGTGTTGCGGCCATCGCTCTTTAACGACGTGCTGGGGCGCGTCAAAGGCAGCGACACCGAGACATTGGTGAACGAGGTCGTGCTGCGCAGCCAGGCGCAGGCCGAGTATTCCGCGGAGAATTACGGGCATTTCGGGCTGGCGCTGCGGCGCTATGCGCATTTCACATCCCCGATCCGCCGCTATGCAGACCTGATCGTACATCGCTCGCTGATCCGAGCATTGAAACTGGGCGACGGCGCTTTGCCGGAAACCGCCGACATCAAAACGCTGAATGAGATTTCCGCTCGTATTTCCGCCTCCGAACGGCGCGCAATGGCAGCCGAGCGCGAAACTGTCGACCGCCTGATCGCGCATCATCTCGCCGACCGGATTGGTGCCACCTTCGAGGGCCGGATCGGAGGGGTGACGCGGGCTGGACTGTTCGTGAAGCTTGACGAAACCGGCGCAGATGGATTCATACCCGCACGGAATATCGGCGACGACTATTACCAGTATCACGAGGACCGGCACGCCATGATAGGACGCTCGAGCGGCGAAACCTATCGGCTCGGTGATCGCGTCACGGTGCGGCTTGTGGAGGCCATCCCGGTCGCGGGAGCACTACGCTTTGATCTGCTTTCGAGCGGGCGCAGCGAACGACCGGCGAAGCGCGGTTTCGTGCCAAAGCCGCGACCGGACGGCCGGACCGGACCCAAACAGGACAGGCTGCCGCGCAAGCGGCGCGGGTGATAATGATGACGATCGAATATACTGGAACCGAGCGCGACGGCTGGACGGCGTTCTTTCGCGGCCTGCGCGGGCGATGCCCGGCGTGCGGACAGGGCCGGATTTTTCGCGCGCTCCTGAAGGTCAACGATCATTGCGCATCCTGCGGTGAAGCGCTGCACCATCACCGCGCCGATGACGCACCGGCCTATTTCAACATCGTCATCGTCGGCCACATCGTGGTGCCGCTGGTGCTTGCAGTCGAGACCGCCTTCGCCCCCGCCTATTGGGTGCATGCAGCGCTGTGGCTGCCGCTCACGCTGGTACTCGCTTTCGGACTGATGCACCCGATCAAGGGCGCGGTCATTGCCTGGCAATGGGCGACGCGCATGCACGGCTTCGATCCTGATGCGCCGCCGGAAGAAATTGCGTCTCCGGAGCTCACTCCAGTAAAGAGCGGACCGGGATGACCGATTTCTCCAAGCAGATGACAGCGGTTGAGCGCGACCGCTCCTATCAGAATGTCCGGCCCAAAGACGCGTCCACGTTGATCATCGTCGATCGTTCCGACGCCGCACCGAAAGTGCTGCTCGGAAAGCGCCATCACGGTCATAAATTCATGCCGGGCAAGTTCGTGTTTCCGGGCGGCCGGCTGGAGCCGAACGACCGGCTGATGCCAATCGCCGCAGGCCTCAATCCCATTACCGAAAAATATCTGATGGCCGAGATGCAACGGCCGAGTGCCGCGCGCGCGCGGGGTCTGGCACTTGCGGCGATCCGGGAGACATTCGAGGAAACCGGTCTGATTCTCGGCGCACGACGCGACGACGCGCCACCGGCGCCAGAGGGTCCATGGTCGGAATTCGCGCGCGCCGGCTTCTATCCGGACCTGTCGATCCTGCATTTCGTTGCGCGCGCGGTTACTCCGTCACGCAGGGCGCGCCGCTTCGATACTCGTTTTTTCGCGGTCGACGCTTCGGCGATCGCCCATCGCGTGGAGAATGTGGTGCATCCCGATGCGGAACTGGTCGAGCTGGTCTGGCTTCCGATCGCAGAAGCCCGCAGCCTCGACATGCCGACCGTTACCGGGGTGATGCTGCAGGAACTGGAAGCCCGGGTGGCCGCCGGATTTGGCGACGAGTTGCCGGTGCCCTATTATCGAATGCCACGGAAGATATTCTTACGAAAACTGATTTCCTGAAACGCCAGCGATTTCTTGACTTTGGCGCCGCCGCCGCTAGGTTCCGGCCAAATCCCGATCCGCACCCCGTTCTATTGAGGTTCCGTCATGGCGAAAGCCGTCACCATCAAGGTCAAGCTCGTGTCCAGCGCCGACACCGGTTTCTATTACGTCACCAAGAAGAATTCGCGCACGATGACCGACAAAATGTCGAAGAAGAAATACGACCCGATCGCGAAAAAGCACGTCGAATTCCGCGAATCCAAGATCAAGTAATTTCGCGTTTTCACTCCGAACGTAAAAAAGCGCCCCTTGGGCGCTTTTTTACGATTCCGGCCTCAACCCATGATTGCAACAGACCAAATCTGTGCATAATGATTTTCGTTGCAGGTGGCCGGCCGGGAGCGGTGTCATGAGGAGGCCACTCGTCACCGCCCCCGGACCGGCCGAACCCCACGGACCCAGGAGATGCGGCGGACCTGAGCATTCCGTAGGGTTTTCGATCGGCGGTAGGCAAACTCTTCGTCGGTATCAGAATGCCGGATCCGCATCTCCGGCCCTCGGGAGGCGGGGCTTATGCGCCCTTTCCTTCCCGCCATGAAGCTACCTTCCGGCCCCCCGGAAATCAAAGCCCAAGTCCCTGACAGGCAAGGTAACTTCTCATCAACCTAAAGATTTAGGGTTTCCAGTGCCGGAGACAGGTCGTCAGGCGGCGTCCGCGACCACACGATTGCGCCCGTCACGCTTGGCGCGGTACAGGGCCTGATCGGCGCGCTTCAGAAGTTGGGCAGCATTGTCGGTTGAAGATTCCAGCGTCGCAATGCCAATCGAGATAGTGACGTCGATCTGCTTCTTGCCCTGCTCGATCTGGAACGGCTCGGCGGCAATCTTGCGCCGCAATCGCTCGGCGACCGTTGCCGCCACCGCCATGTCCGTTTCCGGCATGACCACGACGAATTCCTCGCCGCCCATGCGGCAGGCAAGATCGATACCGCGTACCGACTTGCGGACGCGGATGGCGAATTCCCGAAGCACGTCGTCGCCGCAATCGTGGCCATGATTGTCGTTGATCGACTTGAAGAAATCTATATCGAGCACCAGTACCGCAAGCGGCTTGCGGCGCGCAGCGGCCTGCTCCACGAGCTTGCCGAGATGGCTTTCCATATATCGGCGATTATGCAGTCCGGTGAGACCGTCGGTGATCGCAGCCTCGATTGACATCTGCACATTGTCGCGCAGCCGCTCGGTATAGCGCTTGCGCTTGATCTGCGTGCGCACGCGAGCATGCAGTTCATTGGTATCGATCGGACGCAGTAGATAGTCGTTGATGCCGATCTCGAGTCCCCGCATCAGCCGCGCATTGTCATCGGGCTCGCACAAAGCCAGGATCGGCATGTTGCGGGTGCGGTCCAGCGAGCGAAGCTGACTGCACAGGCGCAGGCCGTCGAATTTCTCAAGGCTGATCGAGACGATGACGAGTTCGTAATTGCCCTCAGCCGAGCGAAACAAAGCTACGGCCGGATCCGGCTCGATTTCGACCACCTGCTCATCCGAGAGCATGCTCACGATACGCTCGTAGGACGACTTCCGGTCATCCACAACCAGGACGCGCCCTCCCTTCCCCTGTTCGGTAATCGCCTCACGCTCGGCGCTTTCGATGCCAATCTCGCGCGAAGTCATCGCCCGCATGCGCAGTTCGTCGGTCATCATCTTGAGCCGGGTGAGCGAACGGACGCGCGCGATCAGCGCGATGTCGGAAACCGGCTTCGTTAGGAAATCGTCAGCGCCCGCCTGCAAGCCCCGCACCCGGTCGGAAGGTTGATCGAGAGCGGTGACCATCACCACCGGGATATGGTGGGTTGCCGGATTGCTCTTCAGCAGGCGACAGACCTCAAAGCCGTCCATATCCGGCATCATCACGTCGAGCAGGACAATGTCGCATTCGGCGCGCTCACAGGCCGCCAGAGCCTGCACGCCGTTATGGGCAGTGGTGACGTCGAAATACTCGGCTGAAAGCCTTGCTTCCAGAAGCTTCACATTGGCCGGAACGTCGTCGACCACAAGAACGCGGGCTGTCATGCGGCGAAGGCTCTATGCATTCCCAAGAAAGAGGCGGATCGTTTCAATAAATTTCCCGACCGAGATCGGCTTTGAAAGATAGGCCTCGCAGCCGCCGGCGCGAATGCGCTCCTCGTCGCCCTTCATGGCAAAGGCGGTGACCGCGACGACCGGGATCGCCTTCAGTTCGGCGTCGTCCTTCAACCATTTTGTGACTTCGAGGCCGGAAACCTCCGGAAGCTGAATATCCATCAAGATCAGGTCTGGCCGGTGCTGGCGGGCAAGATCCATCGCGTCGATTCCGTTGCGGGTGCCGACGGTCTGATAGCCATGAGCCTCCAGAAGATCGTGGAAGAGCTTCATATTGAGCTCGTTGTCCTCCACGATCAGGACAGTCTTGGCCATTCCCCGCCCTCCTGGGCCATCTCAACCCTGCCCAGCGAGAAGGCAAGAGTTCCGCGTCGCCAACGCGCGGACTCGGGTACACATCCTACGGTAGTGCCGATTTGTTACGGAAAGGCAAACGCAAAGCAATGGTTAACAAGGCCCGCCCGCACTCCCGCTCCGATGCCGAAAAGCTGGCCGTCGAGGCTCTGACCTTCATTGCATCCGACACAGAAAGGCTTGGCCGTTTTCTGGCTGCAACCGGAATCGGTCCGTCCGATATCCGGGCTGCTTCAAGAGAGCCACTATTCCTCGCGGGCGTACTCGACCATCTCGCCAACAATGAGACCGAGCTGGTCGCCTTCGCCAAGGAAACGGGGAACCCTGCGACCGAAATCCTGCTCTGCCGCGACGCGCTGGCAGGCCGTGGATGGGAGCGCGACACCCCATGACGCCAGCCTCATCCGATTACGGTTTCTGCCGCGATTGCCTCGTTGAAACCGCGAGCGGATTTCGCTGCAAGGCCTGCGGTTCGCCGCGACTGCTCCGGCACGCAGAAATCGCCACGCTCACCATCGCACATGTCGATTGCGATGCTTTCTACGCCACGATCGAGAAGCGCGACGATCCTTCGCTTGCCGATAAGCCGCGGATCGTGGGCGGCGCGATTCGCGGCGTCGTGACGACCGCGTGCTATATCGCCCGCACTTTCGGGGTCCGTTCGGCCATGCCGATGTTCAAGGCAAGACAGTTATGCCCGCATGCGACCGTCATCCGTCCGAACATGGCTAAATATGCCGAGGTTGCCAGGCAGGTACGCGCATTGATGCGCGATTTGACCCCGCTGGTCGAGCCGGTCTCGATCGACGAGGCCTTTCTTGACCTGTCCGGCACTGAACGGCTGCATGGCCGCAACCCCGCCCAATCGCTGGCGCACTTTGCCGCCAATGTCGAGCACACGATCGGCATCACGGTTTCGATCGGTCTGTCCTACAATAAGTTTCTCGCAAAGATCGCATCCGACCTCGACAAGCCGCGCGGCTTTGCCGTGCTCGGCCGCACCGACGCGACCGGCTTTCTTGCCGGCAAGCCGGTATCGATAATCTTCGGCATCGGCCGCGTCGCACAGGAGCGCCTCGCCCGCAACGGCTATCGGACGATTGCCGACCTGCAGAAGGCCGACGAACGCGATCTCATGCGGCTCTATGGGGTCGAGGGCAAAAGGCTTGCGCGGCTCGCGCGCGGCATCGACAATCGCAAGGTCGTTCCCGACCGCGATGCAAAGAGTGTTTCGGCCGAAACCACCTTCGAAACCGATATTGGGGCATTGCGGCCGCTCGAACAGATCCTCTGGGACCTGAGTGAGAAGGTCTCCGCGCGACTGAAGGCCAAGGCAATATCGGGTTCGACTGTGACGCTGAAGCTAAAGACCTCCGATTTCCAGATTCGCACCCGCGCCCGCTCACTCAGCGATCCGACGCAGCTTGCGCGCCGCATCTTCGATTGCGGACGCGAACTTCTGGCGCGCGAGGCGGACGGCACGAAATTTCGTCTGATCGGCATCGGCGTATCCGGCCTTCAGCCGTCGGAAGCCGCCGACCAGGGCAATTTGCTGGATCCGCAAGCACGCAAGACCGCGTCCAGTGAATACGCCCTCGATACCTTGCGCGCGAAATTCGGCCGCAAGGCCGTCATCCGCGGCATCGCCTTGCGTGACAAGCAAGAAAAGGACTGACTGTTCGCGGCGCCATCTATTTGCAGGGCTTGGCAGATCGAATTTCGAGCTGGGTCATCTCGCCTGAGATGACGAAGTCGTTGTAATCAAGCGAAAGCGCGCGCGAAATGCCGTTTTCATACAATTCGAAGCGGATCGAATAGACCGGAGTCTGTTCGCCCGGCTTGTTCGGCTTGTCGTTGTTGCGCTCGAAATAGCTGATGCTGACCGGCCAGCGGCGCATGTTCGATAGGACCTCGTCCTTGGCCGCGGCATCGTCCGGCTTCTTGGTCTGCGGTTCGATCGGCGCCCCGATCACGCTGAGCGTATCGTAGATCTTGTCGCCATTGTCGGAGCCGTCGAAAACCGGACCTTCAAGCAGCGTCTGTCCCGCTCGCGCGGCCAGGATGATGCGTCGCATATGATCGGTGGGAAAGAAGACACCGTTCTGGTCAAGACCGAATTTTTTCACCGATGGCTTGCTCAGATTCACGCCAACGCGCGGGCCTGCACGTTCGGCACGTCCATCGACCGACGTCTTCAGCTTTTGATCGATAAAATTCTGCGAGTTGAAACGGAACGTCTTGGCCGCCGCATCCTCCCAGGTAGTCGCGCGCAGATCGGTCGTCATCAGGCTGCCCTCGCCCGCATCGATCTGCGACACCTGACGAAACTGCAGCGCATATCCTTCGCAAACACTGCCGGAAAAATCATACAGAATGCGGCCGCGCACCGCCTCGACCGGCTTGTTGCCGCGGACAGAAGCGAGCTTCAGGTCATAGACGGCGCGATGCGGAACCAATTCGACTGCGTCCGGCTTGGAAACAGGCGCGGCGATAGCAAGCCCGACCGATGCGCCGAACACTACCGGGATCGCCAAAGTCAGGATTCGTGCATTGCTCATGAAGCATCCTCGCCACGGTCATGAAGAATAGGATTGCCGCCGACAGGCCGCAACCACCTCGCCTCGGCAACTCTTGCGGATCGGCTTTCAATCGGCGAATACAATGCGTCCAATATGAGGCGGAAGCTTTGCAGGAGGTTTGAATGGCGGGGGCAGTCGAGAAAAAGCTGGTCGATCTTGGAATTTTGCTGCCGATTCCGGCGGCGCCGGTCGCAAACTATGTCGGGTTCGTTCGCACCGGCTCGCTCCTCGTGGTGTCCGGCCAGCTTTGCCTCGACGGCGACGGCAAGCTGGTCGCCAAGGGCAAGCTCGGCGCCGACGTTTCGATCGAGGACGGCCAGAGGGCCGCGCGCGCCTGCGCCATTAATGTGCTGGCACAGGTCAAGAGCGCTCTCGGCGATCTCGACAAGGTCACGCGCGTGGTGAGGCTCGGCGGCTTCATCAACGCGGTGCCGAGCTTTCTCGATGGACCCAAGGTGATGAACGGCGCCTCCGACCTGATGGTCACCGCCTTCGACGAAAAAGGCCGCCACGCCCGTTCCACCATCGGCGTCTCGGTGCTGCCGATGGATGCGGCAGTCGAGGTCGAAGGGATGTTCGAGGTGACGTGAAGCGATCGTCATGCCCGGACTGGATTGGCTGACCGCGCGGCCGGTAGCGCATCGTGGATTACACGACGCGGCCAACGGCGTGATCGAAAACACTCCGTCCGCCTTCGCCGCCGCAATGGCAGGCAATTACGCGATCGAATGCGACCTGCAGCTTTCGGCCGACGGTGAAGCGATGGTGTTCCACGACGAAACGCTCGATCGTCTGACGGCCGCGCACGGCGCCCTTGCCAGCCGCAATTCAGAAGAGTTGAAGGCCATCTCGTTCAAGAATACCGCAGATCGCATGTTAACCTTGTCTGAGCTATGCGAACTGGTCGCCGGACGGGTCACGCTGCTGATAGAGATCAAGAGTCACTACGACGGCGATACCCGGCTCGCAGCGCGGACTTGCCAAGTTCTGCAAGGTTATGCCGGACCGGTTGCCGCCATGTCCTTCGACCCGGTGCTGGTTTCCGCTTTGCGCACGTTGGCGCCCGGTATGCCGCGCGGGCTGGTCGCCGAGAACCGGCGCCCCAAGGATAGCGGAGTGGAGAGTGGCTTGGGGAGCGCCTGGAGCTATCTCCGCGAGGCGGTCCGCTCGCGCCCGCATTTCCTCGCCTGGTCGGTGCGAAACCTGCCCTCGGCCGCGCCGCTGATCGGGCGCTACGTGCTTGGGCTTCCCCTGCTCACCTGGACGGTACGTAGCGAACAACAGCGCAAGACCGCGCGCCGGTATGCCAGCCAGATGATTTTTGAGGGATTTCGGCCATAAAAACCGGGTAAGAAAAGCCCGATGTCCGAAACCGACAGCGACACCCAATCACTGCTTCCGCTTCAGGTCCGTGTGGCGGGCGCCCTGAGCGAAGTAACCGCCCGGGAGTGGGACGCCTGCGCCGGCAATGCCGCGGCAGAGTTTCCTCGCAAATCGGACGATATCCTTCATTCATCAGTTCAATCGACGGATTCAGGATTGGTCGCCAACCCATTCGTTTCGCACGCTTTCCTGTCGGCCCTCGAACAGTCGCAATCGGCCACCGCGCGCACCGGGTGGGCCCCTCAGCACCTCCTTGTCGAAACCGCTCAAGGCGAATTGCTTGGCGCCGCGCCCTGCTATCTGAAATCGCATTCGCGCGGCGAATATGTCTTTGATCAGGGCTGGGCGGACGCCTATGAGCGGGCCGGTGGCAGCTATTATCCGAAGCTGCAAGTCTCGGTGCCGTTCACGCCCGCAACCGGCCCGCGGTTGCTGGTGAAGCCGGGGCCCCACGCGCTCAGGACCAAACAGGCCTTGGCAGCCGGACTGGTCGCGCTGTGCGAGCGGCGGCAGGCGTCATCGGTGCATGTCACCTTTCTGCCGAAGCCGGACTGGGATTTGCTCGGCGACAAAGGATTTCTGAAACGCACCGACCAGCAATTCCATTGGCAAAATGCAGGCTATGCGAGTTTCGACGACTTTCTCGCAGCCCTCGCTTCGCGCAAGCGCAAGGCCATCCGGCGCGAACGCAGCCAGGCGATGGAAGCGGGCATCAGCATCCATCCCCTCACCGGCAGCGACCTGACCGAAGCGGCATGGGACGCTTTCTTCGGCTTCTACATGGATACCGGCTCGCGCAAGTGGGGGCGCCCCTATCTCACCCGCGCATTCTTCTCTTCGATCGGCAAAACCATGGCCGATCGCGTTCTGCTGGTGATGGCGAAACGCAACGGCCGCTTTATCGCCGGCGCGATCAACTTCATCGGCGCTGACACGTTGTATGGCCGCCATTGGGGCGCGGTCGAGCACCATCCGTTTTTGCATTTCGAACTCTGCTATTATCAGGCGATCGACTACGCAATCGCCCACAAGCTCGCGGTGGTCGAGGCTGGCGCGCAGGGCGAACATAAGCTCGCGCGCGGCTATGTGCCTGTGACCACCTACTCGTCCCACTTCATCGCCGACCCGGCGCTGCGGCGGGCGATCGCCGATTATCTGAAAAACGAACGCGCCTATGTGGATGCCGCCGGCCGCGAGCTTGAAGCGCTCGCGCCTTTCCGGAAATCAGAAACCTGAGCCTGGAGTGACGACGATGCCGTCCTACGATTCCAACAATATCTTTGCCAAGATCATTCGCGGTGAATTGCCTTGCTACAAGATTTACGAGGATGATCGTTCGCTGGTTTTCCTTGACATCATGCCGCGCGCGCCGGGCCACGCACTGGTGATCCCGAAAAGTCCGGCCCGCAACGTACTCGACATCTCTCCGGATGACCTCGCCCACGTCGCCAAGGTGGCGCAGCGCGTTGCCAAGGCCGGCATGCAAGTATTTGGCGCCGACGGCGTCACCATTCAGCAATTCAACGAGAGCGCCGGTGGACAGGTGGTGTTTCACCTGCATGTACATGTGATCCCGCGCAAGGAAGGTGTCGCCATGAAGCCTCCGGCAACCGAAAAGGAAAAGCCGGACACCCTTGCGGACTACGCAAAGAAGCTCGCCGCCGCCATGCAGGGACTCTAGGGCCGAAACAACAGCGCGCCCGCAATCAGCACCGCCTCACCGGTCGCCACCCCGGCAATCACCGAGCGGCGGATCAGAAGAAATCCGAAAAAGCCCGAAATCAGCGCCGCTATCCGCACCGGGAGCGGCACCGTCGCGAGCGCCCCGGGCGCAAAGAAAATCAGCTTCGCGATCACCGCCGCCAGCACCGCCGTCGCGACGGCGCGCACCCAGACAAGAACTTCGGAGGATTCGTCGATCCCGCGCGCGAGAACGAAGCCTGCCCAGCGCCAGATCTCGTTCGGCAGAAAGCCGACCAGCACCAGCACCATGTAAGGCCAAAGTGTCGAGGACATCAGGCTCATCGCATCGCACCCCGTACCCTTTGCGCGACATAGGCGATGCTGCCGCCGGCAATGCCCGCCCACATCACGTCGAGCTCGACATTTCGATAGGCCAGGACCGGACCCAGCACGAGCCCGATAATCAGCGCCAGCCGATCGATCAGGAGATTGGAATTGCGCACGATCGAAATCAGAAACGAGACCGGCGTGAGAAACAAAAGCGCAGCCGTGAGCAATGGCGGCAGGCGCGCGGCGAGATAAAAGCCGAGCACTGTGGCGATGACCGCCGACATCAGATAGCCGGTCGCGAGACCGTTCGCGAACGGGATACGGCGTTCGACCGGGACCTGCGGAGCGAGCCGCATTGATTCCACCCACATGCTGACCGCGGTGAAATGCGCCGGCAGCAGCAGTTGATAGGCCTTGGTATTGGGTCCGCGCAGGATCGGCATCAGCGCCACCACCATCGGCATCAAACGTACACTGCTCAAGCCCACGGCGATCGCGACCTCGATCAGTTGCGCGCCGCCGCCGAGCGTGGAGATCAGAATCACCTGGGCCGGCGCCGCCCAAACCAGAAGCGTCGAGACGGTCACCCAGGTGAGGCTGAAATTAAAATCATAGGCCAGCGCGCCGATGCCGACATACGTCCCGAACAGCACGTAGGCGAACACTGAAAGCCAAGCCGAGCGAATGCCGCCCAGCCAAGCCGCGGTGTAACTTGGAAAGTCAAAAACGAAAGGCGCCGGCATGGCGCGCACCATGCGAAAAGGCCTCTTCGCGCGCAATGGCGCCACCTTCACAGGGCTTATGCAAAAGACCGCGAAGCATTGGAACGTGACAAACAGAAATGTTCTTGTTATGTTCTTGTCGTCGAAACAAGGAAACGCCGATGGCCGAAGAGCTTGTGCTGTACACCAATCCGATGTCGCGCGGCCGCGTGGCCCGCTGGATGCTGGAAGAAATCGGTGCGTCCTATCGCACCGATATCCTGGACTATGCGGGCTCGATGAAGGCGCCGGCGTATCTCGCCATCAACCCGATGGGCAAGGTGCCGGCCATCACGCACAATGGCAAAGTCGTCACCGAGAATGCCGCGATCTGCGCCTATCTCGCTGACGCGTTTCCGAAAGCCAATTTGGCGCCGCCGACCGCAGATCGCGCAGACTATTACCGTTGGTTGTTCTTCGCGGCGGGGCCGCTTGAAGCCGCCGCCAGCAACAAGGCACTCGGATTTCAGGTGCCGCCGGATCGCGAGCGTATGATCGGATACGGCACCTACGGCGCGGTGCTGGATACCCTGGAAGGCGCCTTGAAGGGAAAGGCATACATCGCAGGCGATAAACTCTCCGCAGCCGACGTCTATGTTGGCTCGCATCTCGGCTTCGGCATGCAATTCGGCTCGGTCGAGAAGCGGAAAGCGTTCGAGGATTACTGGGCACGGCTGGCGGAACGTCCCGCCTACAAGCGCGCTGTCGATCTGGACAACGCGGCGATGCCGAAGAAGGCGTAGCTCCGCTTCCGGGCGACCGCAATCAGGCGGTCGCCTTCTTCTTGTCCCAGTCGAAGGACTGAACATCCTTGCCCGCTACCGAATAAAGCGCGCCGGGCGCGTTGCGCGTTTTCATAAAGTCGTCGAGCGTCTGGCCGCGCATGCCGGCATAAATGTGCAGGTTCGACGATCCCACTACCGCGGCAAGTTTCTCCATCATGAAGAAGCAGACGCCGTAATGGATCATGGCGCGCCAGTCGCGCTTGCGCACCATTTCGCGCTCCTCCTCAGACAACTTCGCCTCCGCGAAGGCATCCTCCGGATCGTTCTGGAAATGCGCGCGATGACCGGGCTCCACGAGGCGGTGCAGGAATTTGTTGAGCCGATAAGCTTTCAGGCTGCGGGCATGGGTAAAGGGATACGTGCCGGGCAGATTTTCCGCGCCGGCGAGCTGCTCGCCGATATGCGCACGATAGCGCTCATTGATGCTGTCGTCCGCCATCGCCTCGACCGGCTCATTTTCGTAGATGGCGGTCGCGATCCCCGTCATGGTCGGCAGATAATAGGTCTGATGGATTTTGCGGATATTGGCCGACATCGCCCCGCGCATCACCAACCACATGATCACCTCGGCACCCTCCACGCCGCCAAGCCGCGCATAATCGGCCAGCGTCATCTGCGTGAGCTTCACTGGATCGCGTTCGAGCAGATCGAGGAATTGCGCGTCCCATTCGGTGTTGTTGAAACCGGCACGCTCACCATGCACCTGATGCGATAGCCCGCCGGTCGCGACGATCGCCACCTTGATGTCTTCGGGATAGCTTTCAATCGCACGCCGCAACGATTGTCCTAGCTTCCAGCATCGCAGCGCGGAGGGAATGGGGAATTGCAGTACGCCGACCTGCAAGGGGACGACCGAAACCGGCCATTGCGGATCGTGCGGCGCCATCATCGACAGCGGCGAGAACATGCCGTGATCGATCGGCCGGTCCTGGAAGAAGGACATGTCGAATTCGTCGGCCATCAGCGCCGCACCGATATGGTGCGAGAGCCCGGCATGACCTTTCACCGGCGGCAGCGAGCGAGCCCCGCCGCCTTCGTCCGCCACCGAATATTGGTCGTCGATACCGAGCACGAAGGCGGAATAATGATCGAAGAAAAACGAGGTGACGTGATCGTTGTAGATCATGAACAGGACGTCCGGCTTCTTCTCCGCAATCCAATTCTGAATCGGCTTGTAGGCTTCAAAGATGGGCGCCCAGACCGGGTCCTCCTGCTTATTGCGATCATAGGCAAAGCCGATGGTCGGAGTGTGCGATGTCGCGATCGCACCGATGATTTTCGCCATGACTTGCCCTCGCCTCTCGTTCGCAGATGAAGCAAGCTGCGGGGGCGCCCTGCCCACAACATTGACCTACCGCAACCGACTGCCAAAAAGCCCAAACTTGGCGGCGATGCCCGCTTCCTGGTGGCGGGCAGCTCCTTCAGCACCACCAAGCAGCCACAGCTCCCCTCAATCATCGAAAAGCGGTTCGGGTTGCGCTGCACAATGACGGGTATTGGGCGCCAATCTCCAAGACTCGGATGTCAATATTTGGCTACCGGTGCTAGAGATTTGAGAATGGGGGTTTCATGAATGTGGTCCATCGAGCGGCAGGGCGGCGGCGCTTCTGCCTCGTTCTCGTAAAGCCCTCGCATTACGACGAATCCGGCTATGTGATTCAGTGGCTGCGTTCGCCGATTCCGTCCAATTCCCTCGCCTCGCTTTATGGGCTCGCCAAGGATTGCGCCGAGCGATCCGTGCTAGGCGAAAACGTCGATATCGATATCCACGCATTCGATGAAACCAATACCCGCGTACGCACCGAAGAGATCGTGCGGCTGATCCGCGCCGCTGGTGAAGGCGTGGTAATGCTGACCGGGGTACAATCGAATCAATTTCCCCGCGCGCTCGACATCGCCCAGCCGCTGATCGCGCGCGGCATTGCGGTCGCGATCGGCGGCTTTCACGTTTCCGGCACGCTGTCGATGCTCAACGGCGTCGACCCCGATCTGGACCGCGCGCGCGCGATGGGTCTCTCTCTGTTCGCGGGCGAAGCCGAGGGCAGGCTCGACGAGGTGTTGCGCGATGCCGCCGCCGGAGCGCTGAAGCCTCTCTACAACTACATGAAGGATCTGCCGGGCATCGAAGGCACGCCAATTCCATTGATGGCGGCCGAGCGCGCGCAGCGCACCGCGGGCGGCGTGACCAGCTTCGATGCGGGGCGCGGGTGTCCCTACCAATGCTCGTTTTGCACCATCATCAATGTGCAAGGGAGGGTGTCGCGCCGGCGCTCACCTGATGATATCGAGAAGATCGTTCGGGTCAATTACGCACAGGGACTGCGCAGCTTCTTCATCACCGACGACAATTTTGCGCGCAACAAGGACTGGGAGGCCATCCTCGATCGCCTGATTCACCTGCGTGAGGTGGAGAAGCTCAATCTCGGCTTCATCATCCAGGTCGATACCTTGTGCCACAAGCTCCCCAACTTCATCGAAAAGTGCGCGCGCGCGGGCGTGCGCCGCGTATTCATCGGACTGGAAAATATCAACCCGGACAATCTCCTCGGTGCGAAAAAGCGTCAGAACAAGATCACCGAATATCGCAAGATGCTGCTTGCTTGGAAGAAGGCGCGTGTCATCACCTATGCCGGGTACATTCTGGGATTTCCGAACGACACGGTCGAGTCGATCCTGCACGACATCGATGTGATCAAGCGCGAACTGCCGGTCGACTTGCTGGAGTTCTTCTATCTGACACCGCTGCCGGGCTCGGAGGACCATCTAAAGCTGCATCGTTCCGGCGTTGCGCTCGACGCCGATCTCAATCGCTACGACCTGAACCACACCTGCACCGCACATCCGCGCATGAGCCGCGCCGACTGGGAACACGCCTATAGGCTGGCCTGGCAGCGATATTACACCACCGAACACATCGAAACCGTGCTGAAGCGAGTAGCCTCAGCAGGAGCCAATGCGAGCAACGCGCTGTTCCTGATCACCTGGTTCAAGGGCAGCATCGATTACGAAAACATCCATCCGCTCGAGAGCGGCTTTCTGCGGCGGAAATTCCGCCGGGACCGTCGTCCGGGCTTTG
>ORJL010630944.1_pt1 | contig 15338 bp, 17 predicted proteins | sample 1779941 | NCBI WGS metagenome assembly ORJL01 (sample SAMEA104232317, study PRJEB22302) | groundwater metagenome | biome: forest; feature: aquifer; material: groundwater | place: USA | collected 2011-08-07 | depth 5.8 m | reverse complement strand
GGCCTTGTCCACCATACTCGCCAAGATGAGCACCTGATCGTGAAGGCGCTGCAGCTCCCGATGGTATGTTCCACGTGGCATTGCTACTCCCTATCCGAACCTGCCCGTGATGTAGTCTTCGGTTCTACGATCGCGGGGAGTCGTAAATTTGTGACCGGTAGGTCCATATTCGATCAGCTCGCCAACCCTGTCTTCTGCCGTCAGGAAGAAGGCCGTGAAGTCGGAAACTCGCGATGCCTGCTGCATGTTGTGGGTCACGATGACGATAGTATAGCGCTCCTTCAGTTCCACGATGAGGTCCTCTATGCGGCCCGTGGCGGTCGGGTCCAGGGCCGAGCATGGCTCATCCATCAACAGGACCTCCGGCTCCACGGCCAGCGCCCGCGCGATGCAGAGGCGCTGCTGCTGGCCCCCGGAGAGGTCAACGCCGCCGTGCTTCAGCTTGTCTTTCACCTCGTCCCAGAGGGCCGCCTGCCGCAGGGCCTTCTCCACCTTGTCGGCCAGGCCGGCGGGGGCGCGCAGGCCGTTGAGCTTCAGCCCTGACGCGACGTTGTCAAAGACCGACATGGTAGGGAATGGGTTGGGTTTCTGGAACACCATTCCCACCCTGCGGCGCACCCTCACCGGGTCAACCCCCACCGCGTAGATGTCCTCACCGTCGAGGAGCACCTTGCCCGCCGCGCGAGCCCCCGGCACCACTTCGTGCATCCGGTTCAGGCAGCGGATGAAGGTGGACTTGCCGCAGCCCGAGGGCCCGATGATGGCGGTGGCCATCCTCTCGCCGATGGTTATGGAGATGCTGCGAAGGGCCTGGAGCGACCCGTACCAGGCATTGAGGCCGTCCACAGTTATGCACGCCGCGGACCCCGTTGGCGCGCTCTCCGGCGAATTTGCCTGGTCAACTAGCATCAATGTCATGCCTCCCTTCCCACTATTCTAACCATGCCGCCTGGCGGTGAGCCAGCGCACCGCGACACTGATGACCAGCACCAGCATGACAAGAACGAAGGCCCCCGCCCACGCCTGCTGGTGCCAGGACTCGTACGGCGACACAGCGTACCGCCATATCGCGAGCGGCATGGCAGCGATGGGCTCGCCCAGCCCGGCGAACCCGAACCGGTTCCCCAGGGCGGTGAAGATGAGGGGCGCCGTCTCCCCGGCAACCCTTGCTATGGCCAACATGCTCCCGGTAACTATCCCCACGATGGCGCCGGGCACCACCACACTGACGATGACGCGCCACTTGGGTATGCCCAGGGCCAGGGCGGCCTCCCGGTACGTCGCCGGCACCAGCTTCATCATCTCCTCCGCGGTGCGGGCCACCACGGGAAGCATGATGATGGAGAGGGCCACGCCTCCGGATATGGCTGAGAAGCCGCCCATGGGCCGGACCAGCAACACGTAGGCGAAGATGCCCGTCACAATGGACGGCACCCCCGTCAGCACATCGGCCACCAGGCGCACCACCGAGCCTATCCTGCCCTGCCCGTATTCGGAGAGATAGGCCCCGGCCAGCAGGCCGATGGGTATCCCCAGGGCAAAAGCCAGTCCCACCAGGATGAGCGTGCCCATTATCTCATGCCGCATGCCGCCCCCGGGTTCGCCCAGGGGTCGCGCCGTCTCAGTGAGGAAGCCCAATCCCAGGTATGCGAAGCCGTTGACCAGGGTGTAGCCCACCACCAGCAGCAGAAAGCTCACCGCCCCCAGGGTTGCCAGGCCGCACAGTCCCACCATGACGTAGTTGGTGGCCTTGCGCCTCGCGTAGCTGCTCCCGACGGCCATCACCGGCCTCCCCAGGGGACCCGGCCCACCGTCAAGCGGATAAGGAGTCGCCCGATCAGGTTCACTGCCAGAGAGATGGCGAAGAGGACCAGCGCCAGCTCCACCAGGGCGTTGACCTCCAACCCGGATGCCTCGTTGAACTGAGTGGCGATCTTGCTGGCCATGGTGTTGCCCGGGGCGAAGAGCCGCTCCGTCACCTTGAAACCGTTACCGATGAGCATGGTCACCGCCATGGTCTCCCCCAGCGCCCGGCCCAGCCCCAGGATCCCCGCCGCCACGATGCCCGACCTGGCTGAAGGCAGGACGGCCTTGCTTATGGTCTCCCATCGCGTCGCTCCCAGGGCCAACATGGCCTCCCTTTGCGTGTTGGGCACTGTCAAAATGGCATCCCGGGCCACGGCGGTGATGATGGGCAGGGACATGATGGCCAGAATAAGGCCGCCGGCCAGGAACCCGAATCCCCCGAACACCGGCCCGCGGAAGATGGGGATGAAGCTGGCATTCTCCGCCAGCCACTTCTCCACAGGATAGAGAGTAGGCACCATGACGAAGATGCCCCACATCCCCAGCACCACGCTGGGGATGGCTGCCAGCATCTCCACCAGGAACGAGGCGGGAGCGCGCAGCCATTTCGGCGCCAGCTCCGCCAGGAATATGGCGACGCCCAGGCTAACCGGGACGGCCACTACCATGGCCGTAGCCGAGGTGACCAGGGTCCCGAAGATAGCCGGGACGGCCCCGAAGACCTCCCTCACCGGGTCCCAGGTAGATCCCGTGAGGAATCTCAGACCATATTGAGCGATGGCCGGCCTGGCCGCGTTGAAAAGATAAGCTGACATGGCCGCCAGGAGCAACACGAGGCTCAGGGCCGCCAGCAGAGTGACGCCCTGGAACAGCCTGTCCCAGAGGTTGGAGGGCCGGCGGAGCAACGTCCGCCAGCCCTTCCCGGGGGTACTCGCCCGCTCTACTGCCGGAGCTTTCGCCAATATCTCTCCCGCGACTGCTACCTTTGCAGCAGAGTCTGTCCCTGGTGCGTGACGCTGCGTATCTGGGCTTCGGCCTTGCTGATAGCGTCCTGGGGCAGCGGGGCGTAGTCGAGCGCGGTAGTATGCTTCTGCCCGTCGTGGACGGCCCACCACAGCATGTCGACCAGCGCCTGCCCCTTGGCGCGGTCAGTCTGATTCTGGTAGACGAGGAGCCAGGTGAACCCGGCGATCGGGTAGGCCTGTGGGTTCTCCGAGTTGGTCACCATTATCTTCATGTCATCGGGGAGAGTGACACCCTGAGCGGCCAGGCTGGTGCTTTCCAGGGATGGCTGCACGAAGTTGCCCGCGGCGTTCTTGAGGGACGCCCAGGCGATGTTGTTCTGCTTGGCGTAGGCCAGTTCGACGTAGCCGATGGCGCCCGCGATCTGGCGCACCTGCCCGGCGACGCCCTCGTTGCCCTGGCCTCCCACGTCTCCCGGCCAGTTCACCGCCGTGGCGTTGCCCACCTGCTCTTTCCATTGCGGGCTGACCTTGGACAAGTAGTTGGTGAAGATGTAGGTCGTCCCGGAGCCGTCAGACCGGTGGACGACAGCTATGTCCTGGCTGGCAAGGGCGACGCCCGGGTTCAGTTGAGCGATGCGGGCGTCATTCCACTTGGTGATCTTTTTCAGGTAGATGTCCGCCAAGACGTCCGGGGTTAGCTTGAGCTGTCCGGCGGAGATCCCGGGGAGGTTGTAGATGACGGCTACCGCTCCCATGGCTGTGGGTATGTGCAGGATGGGCCCGCCGGCTTGCTCCGCCGCCTGAACCTGCTGGGCGTTCATGATGCCGTCGGAAGCCCCGAAGTCCACGGTCTTCTCGGTGATCTGGCGGATGCCGCCGCCCGACCCGATGGACTGGTAGTTCACCTGAGTGCCGGCGATCTTGGCGTAGTCATCGAACCACTTCGAGTACAGTGGGAACGGGAAGGTCGCGCCAGCGCCATTAAGACGCACGGCCCCCGAGGGAGCGGGCGTTGCAGTGGTCGGCCTAGCCGTGCCGGTAGGCGTTGGGGTTGCTTTTTCGCCGCAGGCTGCCGCTACTATGCCCAGCACCATCAGCCCTACCAGGCCGATGGCACCCCAGCCGCGCAACTTGGTGCTTGGAAGCTTCATCGTTTCTCCTCGTTCCCTGTTCCTTGTTCCTTCCTTGTTAGTGTACCTCGCCGGGCTTAACCGCCGGTCAAGGGACTGTTAACAGACGTTTAACGGTTGGCAGTAAGTGGGCGAACCAAGGCACGAAATGTGGTAACGGGACTGGAGCTTCGCTTGCCTGGTGCTGGAAGTATCATCTTTCGTAGAACACGGAGCGCAACGCACAGGCAGCGATCGGACCTGGCCGGGCTTGCGGCCAAGTGGCCTTGAAGAACCCATCCGATGGCTTCCGGCCCGAAGAATCAGGCTGCTTGTGCTGTCAAGAGGGCACTTCCGGTCCGCGGTCGCGGTGTAGGCACGACGAATTCGAGCCAGGACCCACCACGCCAGTGAACACCGGACTTAGGCACGAAGGACGGCAAGGAGCTTGGCATCGAAAGTGACGAGGGGCGCAGTCATAATGCGGGACAGGTAAAGATATGATGCGTCATAGCTGCTCAGCCCCGTTTCCAGACCCAGCCGTACGGCCCCCGCGTGGTCCACTTCCACCAGGCTGATGCTCATCTTTAGGCCCTCTTGCAGGGCCAGAAGCACGGTGGCACTCTCGGCAGGGCGACGGCGAGCCTTCTTCCAGGCGATGTTGGACAACTCCCAGGGTAGCAACAGGGGTGCATAAAGGTCCGAGTCCACGAGCAGTCCCAGAGCTTCCTGGTCGCGGGGCTCGTGAAAGATGGCGGCCGCCACAACCGAAGCATCCACTACTTTCCTAGTGGGCACGATCTCGGTCCTCGCGGACCCACTTCGTGGCCTCATCGGGGGTACGAAGGCCCAAAGCATTGGTCCGCTCGAAGACCTCCTGCGGTGTGAGCCGTTCTTGTGTCACCGACTCTTCGATGACGGCGAGCAACTCCCCCTGGAGAGACCGGTGATGGCGCCTGGCCCGCTCCCGGAGCTTCTCCGCAATATCCTCGGGCACATTCTTGATGGAGAGGTTGACAGCCATGCCTGGCCTCCGTGGTTCTATTCTGGAACCATGATACTGCGCGGCGTGGCTTCCGTCAAATGCAACTCCGCTATCAAGAGGCAGGACATACTTCCATCAGGGTCGGACACGTCCGCCCCAGCGGCCCCTATCGCGCCACGGGTACCGTGAACCAGAACCGGCTCCCCTCCCCCTCCCGGCTCTCCACGCCGACCTCGCCGCCGTACTCCTGGACAATATGTTTGGCGATGGCCAGGCCCAGACCGGTGCCGCCATAGCGGCGGGGGGGGGCTACCCTGTAGAACCGCTCGAAAACGTGGGCAAGGTGCTCTTGGGGAATCCCGATGCCCGTGTCGGCGACGGACACTTCCACGGACCGCTCGCCGCCTCTGGCGCTGACGGTTATCTTGCCCCCCTCCGGCGTGAACTTGATGGCGTTGTCCAAGAAGTTGACCACGACCTGGCGCAGCTTGTCAGCCTCCCCCATGACTTGAGGAACGGAGTCATGCAGGTTCGCGTCTACGCCGACCCCCTTGGCGTCGGCAGCCGCCCGAAGCTGTGCCACGGCTTCATTGATGAGAGGGACCAGATCGACGGGGCGAAGTTCCAGCGAAACACGCCCGCTCTCCAGACTGGACAGCTCCAGCAGGTCTTCCGCCAGATTGGTCAGCCGGTCTACTTCCCTGTGAATGCGCCCGGTGAAGTCTGCGGCGACCTCGGGCTGCTGGAGAGCGCCGCTCTCCAATGTCTCCACCATGGCCTTGATGGAGGCCAGGGGCGTCCGCAGCTCGTGTGAGACGTTGCTGACAAACTCGCGCCGCGTCGTATCAATCTGACGCGCCTGGGTGAGGTCGTGCAGTGTCAGCAGGACGCCGGACGGTATCTCTCCCCTCAATGGAGTCGCGACGGCGGTCAGATAGCGCCGCCTGTGCAGGAGCTCCACCTCACCGTACTGCTGCGTTCCAGTCTCAACGGCGTGAGACAGGAGGCGCTGGAGCTCATGGTCCCGGATCACCTCCATAAAGCGGCGGCCCACCGCCTGCCGGGCCGTCACCTGCAACAGTTCCTCCGTTGCCCGGTTGAGCAGTCCGACCCGTCCATCTCCCTGAATGACGATCACGCTGTCAGCCATGGTGTCGAGAACGGCTGACAGCTTGTTTCGCTCCAGGGACAGGTCCCCAACGATGGTCTTCAAAGACGCCGCCATGTGGTTGAAGGCGTCAGCCAGCTCCCGAGTCTCGTCTGACGCCAGGGCCTCCGCTCTGGCTTCCAGGTCGCCCGCGGAAAGCCGCCGCGCCGCATCCGCTACCAGGCGAATGGAGCGGGACGCTCGCCTCGCCAGATAAATGCTCAACGCCACGGCCAGGAGGACGACGATGACCGCAGCCAGGGCCACCGTAGTAGTGATACGCCTGACGTTGGCATGGATGCTGCTGGTGGGGACGGCGATCCGCGCCACGCCCATCAGCGTGCCGTCAACAGAGATGGCGACGGCCGTATACCGAAGCTCCTGCCCCACTGTGGCGCTCGTCCTTGTGGACCGGCCCAGCCCGCCCCTCAGGGCATCCTGAAACTCGGGACGTCCGGAGTGGTTCTCCATCTGCGCAGGGTCCTCCCAGCTATCGGCCAGCACTGTGCCATCCCTGCCCATGATGGTCACCCGGGCACCAATGAGACTAGCTGTGCGCGCTGCCGCCACCTGGAGGTCGGCGGCATCCAGAGGGCCTCTGAAATACCTTGTGGTGGTTTCAGCGACCAATCCAGCTTCCTGGTCAAGCCGCTCCTGAAGAGCCGACAGGTAGCTGTCACGGACAAAGCTCACCAGGTAAAGGCTTACGGCCCCCACGGAGACAAGAATGAGGACCGTGTAGGCCAGGGCGATGCGCCATTGCAGGCTGAGGGTCTTCATCCGTCAAACCTGTAGCCCAGACCTCGGATGGTAACGATCCTCTTGGGCTTGCCTGGGTCGGCCTCTATCTTCTCCCGCAGCCAGCGAATGTGCACATCCACCGTCCGGGCATCCCCCACCCAGTCCACTCCCCACAGGCGCTCCAGGAGTTGGTCCCGCGTGAAAGCCAGGCCCTTGTGTGCCGCTAGAAAAGCTAGCAGGTCGAACTCGCGGGGCTTCAGTTCCAGGGCCTCCCCGTTCAGCCTCGCGCTATGGCTGCCCAGATTCACTTCCAGGTTCCCAGCCCTGACTGTCTGGGCGGCGGCCAATGGGTCGGTGACCGTTGGTGAGTGCGCCCGCCTGAGCAATGCCTTCACGCGCGCCAGAAGCTCGCGCATGCTGAACGGCTTGGTGACGTAGTCGTCGGCCCCCAGCTCCAGTCCCACAACCCGGTCCACCTCTGCGGCCTTGGCCGTCAGCATAAGAATGGGCACGCTGGACTCCCTTCGCAAGATGCGGCACACCTCCAGCCCATCCAATTTAGGCAGCATGATGTCCAGGATGATAAGGCCCGGCGATGTCTCTCTGGCAACATCCAGGGCCTGCTCACCGTCAGTAGCTGTGCGGACGGAGTACCCTTCCTTCTCCAGGTTGTACTTGATGGCCTGCAAGAGGTTGTCTTCGTCTTCCACCACCAGGATGAGCTGTCTATGCAAACCTATCTTTTCCTGACTGATGGCCACATCCCTCGCGGAATCAGTCATGTCTATTGCCGAACACGGCACTACGTGTGAAGGTGCCCCGTCCGCTGTGGTTCGAGAGCCTCACCACGAGCGGACAGGAGCACCGCTCGCCCTGTCCGAGGATACGGACTCCGGACCTTCGGAGAGGCCTCGAAGGGTGAGCGGCACTTTCGTAGCAAGACATTCGCACCGACCTCTTGTCCTGGGTCGTCGCTTCTTACCAGCCTGGTCCACCGACGAAGCTAATCTGCCTCTCGCCATTTCATGTGGACTCGCCTGGCCCGTGGACCACGGACGGAGAGCGACGGAAGCGTCTCATCCAGCCCCTAGCATGGGCTGGACACGCTCCCAGACGCGCTGACCTACTTCCTTGCGAGGCTGGCTGGCGTCCACCACCAGCCAGCGCTGGGGGTCGGCGGCAGCCTGCTCCAGGTAGCCCCGCCGCACACGCTGGTGGAACTCCAGTTGCTCTTCTTCAAAGCGGGTGACTTCCTTGTCCTTCCGTTTGCGGTCCAGCCCGCGGCTCGGCTCGATGTCCAGCAGCACCACCAGGTCAGGCTCCAGGCCCCCTGTGGCCGCCCGGTTGGCATCCTTGAGAAAGGCCACGTCCAGGCCACGACCGTAGCCCTGATAGGCCACCGTCGAGTAGATGTAACGGTCGCAGATTACCGCGATGCCCCGGGCCAGAGTGGGCCGGATGACCTCGGCGGCCAGTTGAGCGCGGGCCGCCAGGAAAAGGAAGAGCTCAGCCTCCGCGGAGAGGGAAAACCACAGCTCTTTGGCCGCAAGTTGAGCGGGCGCCCTGGGCGGCACCAGGACAGAGCGTTTGGCCCCCGCGCCAGGCTGGGACCAGGTTGCGGCCAGGGCCTCTCGAGGCAGCGAGATGAGGGAGCGCAGTTGCTCCCCCAGGGCGGTGCTCCCCGGCTCCCTGATCATGCGCGCCTTGACCCTGTTCTGGCAAAGGAGGCCGTACAGATGGCGGGCCTGGGCGCTCTTGCCCGAACCGTCGCCCCCCTCGAAAACTATGAAAAGAGCCAAAGTGCCTCCTCCTGCCAGGAACGAGCAACAAGGAACAAGGAAGGAAGGGCGAGGAAAGGGGAGCGAGGGACGACGGACAAGGGAGAGGTCACTCCCCGGCGCCCTTGAAGATGTGCACCCGCCGGAACGGTTCGTGACCCAGGCTCCTGGAGCTCACCTTGTACTGTTCCGCCAGGAGGTGTTGCATCCTGCGGACATAGGCGCTCTGCGGGCTCAGCTCGACCTCGCCGCCCTGCTCCAGGACCTGCGCAATGGCGGTCTCAGCTTCCTTCATTGCGCCGAGCTCCGTTGGCCTGCGGACTCCGTAGAAGTTCGCCAAGCCCTCTTCTATTTGAGTGGTGGAATCGTTGCTCAGTACATAGATGGGCACCCCGGCGGCCTCAGCATGCCTCAGCGCCTGCGGCCGCCGCCGGTAGTACCTTCGCGAAGTAAGGATGGCCTCGGCCTCGGCGAGGTCCGCGGCCAGGTCGAGTGGAATCTGAAGGGAGCGGGCCACGTCCTCCAGACGACTCCGGCTGACGCCGAAGGGATAGAGCTTCTTGGGGTGGCCGTTCCGTCCGCCTTCCCGCCCTCCCCTGACCCCGCTCGCGAGCTTGTCTCTGGCGACGTCGGTGACCTTCACCAGTTCGCCGTTCTCATCGAGCCAGCGCTGTTCGGGCGGGATAACCTCGTCACGCAGCCATGAATCCACAGTTTCGGCCACGTTCACGTGTACCGCGACTTTCTCCCAACTCTGGATCTCTACAACAACATCGAATGTGGGCGGCGCTTTGCGCTCCAGCACTGTCTTCTGCGTATGCCTTCGCCGGGCTTCTTCGTCGCCCAGGGTTACCGGTTGGACGCCGCCCACCAGATCGCTGAGGGTGGGGTTGAGGATGAGGTTGTCCAGGGTGTTGCCATGAGCTGTGGCCACCAGTTGGACTCCTCTCTCGGCGATGGTGCGAGCGGCGGCCGCCTCCAGCTCCGTCCCGATCTCGTCAATGACGATGACCTCAGGCATGTGGTTCTCCACGGCCTCGATCATGACGGCGTGCTGGAGGGCTGGAGTCGGGACCTGGAGCCGGCGCGCCCTTCCGATGGCGGGGTGAGGTATATCGCCGTCGCCGGCGATCTCGTTGGAGGTATCCACAATGATGACCCGTTTGCCCATCTCGGCCAGGACTCGGGCCACTTCACGGAGCATGGTCGTTTTGCCAACTCCGGGGCGGCCCAACAGCAGGAGGCTGCTGCCTGATTCCACCAGGTCGTTGATGATCTGGACTGTGCCCAGGACCGCCCGGCCTACCCGGCAGCTCAACCCCACCACCTTGCCCTTCCGGTTGCGCAGGCAAGAAATTCGGTGCAGGGTGCGTTCGATTCCGGCCCGGTTGTCGCCTCCGAAATCACCGATCCTGGACACAACGTGATCTATGTCCTGAGGCGTCACCTCGCTCCCGTCCAGCGTGACATCGCGTCCGGGATATCGCGCTTCTGGCGGGCGGCCCAGGTCCATGACGACCTCAAGAAGCATGGACGCGTTCTCCTGATGCCCCAGGGGCTCCGCGATCCTGGGTGGCAGGGTAGCTATGAACGCTTCCAGGTCATCCCTTATGGTTTTGGGCATCTACTTCCTCCCCCAACTAGGCCTGCTGCGGCATCAGGCCCGGTTGGCTGACCCGGGCCGCCAGCGGCCTGACCAGGCTAACAAACTCGGCTGTCTTGCGGCCTCCCCGGGCTTCCAGGGCCGAGGCCAGAGCTATTTCGTAGTCCGCGACCAGGCTGATGATAGTAGGCTGATCTCTCAAAGCGCCCAAGCAATGGTCGACCAGTACGCCAAGCTTGTCAGGTTGATCAGGGCGGACCAGGGCCTGGAATTGGCCTATCTTGCCCCTTCTTGTCACGCGCAGCCATCCGACAAGGCAGTTCTCCCCGGGAGAAACCAACTCGCGGCAGGACCACGGCTCCTTCGAGTGCACCCACTCCTCCAGCGTCATGCCTTCCGCCACGCGGACAGACGATGGCGTCGCCGCTCCATAGAGGTGAAAAAGCGCCTGTTCGTCCTCGGGTGTCTTGGGGCGCACAAGCTGAGGCGAGGTGGGACGGTCGCCGCCCGAGAACTGGTAAAGTGTCTCCTGGCGGTATGGGCAGAAGCCCGCGGCCCGCGCCAGGTCGAGGAGGTCGCTTCCGGCGGGAAGTCGGAGAAAGACCCTCTCGGTCCTCAGGCGGACTGCCTCGGCGCTCAAGCCCTCCAGGTTGTCGGGCAATGCGCCCTCTTGGCCCGGCGCCAGGAAGAGGTGGTCCACCTCCCAAGCCTTGGGGCCGCTGCGGCGGCGCGCCGAGACGAGGGTGCCGATGCGGCCGCGGCGGGACGAGACCAGCGTGTGGCGCAGTCCGCGTGGTTGTAGCGTCTCCCGGAAAAGCAGGGGCCACATGGCTAGCGCCCTCTCCTCACCGTCCAGGCAGTCCCAGGCCCTCGCCTGGTTGGCCCGGCCATCGAAGAACACCAGGGCCAGCAGATCCAGGGGTTGAAGGGGGCGTACCATAATCAGTCCTTGGGGGATAGGGCCTCCATCATCTTTAGAAAATAGGCATGAAAACGCAGGTCGCCAGTGAGTTCGGGATGAAAGGCCGCCGCCAGCAAGTTGCCCTGCCGGACGGCCACCGGAGTGCCGTCTGCCAAGCGCGCCAAGACCTCCACGCCCGGTCCCACGCATTGGATGACCGGCGCCCGGATGAAAACGGCCCGCAGAGGGGGATTGCCCAGGGCGGGGACCTCCACTTCCGCCTCGAAACTGTCCACCTGGCTCCCGTAGGCGTTGCGCCTCACTTTGATGTCCATCAAGTTCAGGCGTGACCTGTTCGAGTCCTCGACGTCCTTGGCCATGAGTATCATGCCGGCACAGGTCCCCCACAGGGGTTTGCCCTCTGCGGCCATCCTTTGGACCCCTGCGGCCAGGCCGTACTCTTCCATGAGATCGCTGATGGTGGTGCTCTCACCTCCGGGGATTACGAGTCCATCCAGTCCGTCCAGCTCTTCAGGCAAGCGGACAGGGGCCGCCTCCGCACCCAGCCGGCCCAGGCACGACATATGCTCCTGAAAGTCGCCCTGGAGGGCGAGCACTCCTATCTTCCTCATCCTACCAACCCCGGGTGGCCAGCAGGGACTCTTTGGGGATCTTGTCTATCTCCAGGCCGGGCATGGCCTCGCCCAGGCCCTTGGACACCTCCGCGATGACGTCGGGGTTCTTGAAGTGAGTAACAGCCCGAACGATGGCCTTGGCCCGGGCGGCGATCTTCTTGTTCCTCTCTTGGGGACTGTCCTCGTTTGGCGCTGACTTGAAGATGCCGGAACCCACGAAGACACCCTCCGCGCCAAGCTGCATCATCAGGGCAGCGTCGGCTGGCGTGGCCACGCCGCCAGCGGCAAAGTTGACCACAGGTAGTCTGCCCGTCATGTGCACCATCTGCACCAACTGCAGCGGCGCGCCCAACTCCTTGGCTGCGGCGGGGAGTTCATCATGGGGCAGGCCCTTGAGGCGACGCATCCCGTCCTGGACAGCGCGCATGTGGCGCACTGCCTCTACCACGTTTCCGGTCCCTGCCTCTCCTTTGGTCCGTATCATGGCCGCGCCTTCGCTAATGCGGCGAAGGGCCTCGCCCAGGTCACGGCAGCCGCATACGAAGGGCACACTGAACTCATGCTTCCAAACATGATGGCTCTCATCGGCAGGAGTCAGCACCTCGGACTCGTCAACGTAGTCCACCCCGAGGGCTTCCAACACCTGTGCTTCTACGAAGTGCCCGATGCGGCACTTGGCCATGACGGGTATGGTGACCACTTTCTTGATGTTCAGGATCACCGTTGGGTCAGCCATGCGGGCAACGCCCCCGGCGGCCCTGATGTCGGCTGGGACTCGCTCCAGCGCCATTACTGCACACGCGCCCGCGTCCTCGGCGATACGGGCCTGCTCCGGGGTCACCACGTCCATGATAACGCCGCCCTTGAGCATCTGGGCCAGGCCCGCTTTTACCGTCCACGTCCCTTGCTCCATGCTCTTCCTCCCTGCGTCCCGAGTAGAGTTTAGATTAGTCCTAGTTTATTCTACAATCGGCCTGTCCCATTGGCAAGGCGAAGCCGCTCCGGGAAGAAGGAACGAGGGAAAGGGGGACGAGGCGAAGGCCCGGCCCTAGAATAGCGATTCAGCTACGCCCAGATTGACCCCATCGGTGGAACAGCGTGGGCTTGATGTCATCCTGAACGAAGTGAAGGATCTTAGGATTCTCCTTGCGTCAGGGCGAGCCCTAAGATCCTTCACCTTCATCCTTCAGCGGAAGGATTACGGATCAGTGCGCCAAATGTAGGGTGGGTGCAGCGCAGATGAGTGGTGGGAGGTTTGGGTGGCTGCGCGTAACCCACCGCCTTGGTGTCATCTTCCGACATCCCATCTGCAATCTGTGCGCTAGATTAGGTGGTAGATTCTGGCCAGAAACGGGGCTTGCCTTGCCAGGCGAATCTATTATATACTAGTGGCCAGTTTAGAAAGGAGCCGTCTTATGTTGCCCTATGCCTTCTTTCAAGGGAAGATAGTCCCCCTTTCCGAAGCCAAGATCGGCGTCATGACCCACGCCTTCAACTACGGCACGGCGGTCTTCGAGGGCATCCGGGGCAACTGGAATGCCGAGCACGAGCAGACCTACCTCTTCCGCATGGCCGACCACTACCGCCGACTGGCCAAGAGTTGCCGCGTGCTGAAGATAGACCTGCGCTACAGCCTGGAAGACATGTGCCGCCACACCGTGGAGATCGTCCAGAGGAGCGGCTTCCGGGAGGACATCTACGTCCGTCCCCTGGCCTACAAGAGCTCCGAGGCCGTGGGCGTGCGCCTGCACAACCTGGAAAGCGACTTCCTCATCTTCGTCACCCCTTTCGGCAACTACCTGGACAGCGACAAGGGGATACATTGCGCTACATCTTCCTGGCGCCGCATTGACGATAGCATGATCCCGGCCCGCGCCAAGGTGACCGGTGGTTATGTCAATAGCGCTCTGGCCAAGACCGAAGCCCAGGAGAGCGGCTACGACGAGGCTATCATGCTCACCTTCGACGGCCACGTCGCCGAAGGCAGCGGCGAGAACCTGTTCATTATCGCCAAAGGCAAGCTCATAACCCCTCCAGAGTCCGATGACATCCTCGTCGGCATCACCCGTGACACCGTGATCCAGCTCGCCCGCGAGGAGTTCGGCGTAGAGACCGTGGAGCGCTCCATAGACCGCAGCGAGCTCTACCTCGCCGACGAGTGCTTCCTCACCGGCACCGCCGCCCACGTGACCCCCGTCCTTTCCGTAGACCACCGCGCCATCGGCACGGGACAGGTCGGCAAGCTGTCCAAGAGTATACAGAACCTCTACTTCGACATTGTGACAGGGAAGGTAAAGAAGTACCAGGACTGGCTGACGCCTATTCAGGCGAAGCTGGTCAAAGCCTGAAACGAGGGATGACCACCAGGCTGGTCCTGGAGTACCTGGTCTGGGTATTCTTTTCTAGCTTGGGGGTACTGCAAATCGCCTTCACCAGGGCCGGCCTGCGCGGCGCCTGCTTCTTCAGGAGCCCCAGGATAGGCTATGCCTTTGGGACTACCGCCACCCTTGCCAGCTTCCTGTGGTTCTTCCTGTCTGAAAACCGGGGACGGCCTGGACTGGAGGGGTCCCAGACTTTCAGCTTCTTCGTCCTGGGAGGCAGCGTAGCCCTGGCCTTCACCTTTGCGTTGACCTCCCTCCTCCGGGGCAAAGAGATGACAGCTTCAGAGCCGGGACAGGGGCTGGAAGCCTTGAGACAAGCCACCTATCTCCAGGCGTTGAAGGTCGCCCTCCAAGAGGCTAGAACGAGATGGTCTCGCCCGACGTAAGTGTCTTTCAATGGATCAATGGCCTGGCCGGCCGGTCCCGTCCCGTGGACTGGGTTATGGGGACGTTGGCCACAGACTATCTGATACCTGTCATCCTGGCCCTGGTCCTCTTGGGGCTGTGGTTCGGCGCTCCCGACAGGGATTCCAGAACGCGCTATCACAGGGCGGTGATGGTCGCCTGCGTGGGTCTGGCGCTCACCAGCCTGGCCGTACAGATCATCAGCCACCTTTCCCCCTGGCCGCGACCCTTCCTCGCCGGCCACGAAGTAATCCTCAATCCGTACTTCTACCCGCCGCACGACCCTTCCTTCCCCTCCAACACTGCCGCCATAGGGATGACCGTGGCCGCGGCGGTGCTGCTGGGCGGCTTACGCCGCCTGGGACTGGCCCTGCTGGGGTTGGCTTTCACGTACTCCTTCTCCAGGGTATACTCCGGGGTGCACTATCCTGTCGACGTCTTGGGCGGATGGGCCATCGGATGGGGCGTCACCCTGTCCGTCTCCTACATCCTGCTGCCCCTCGCTGGCCCTGTGCAGTCCATCTTCATCAGAGTCCTCCGCTTCCTCCGCGTGGCCTAGCCCCGCCGCATCACGCCCTTTGACTTTGCTCGCCAGGACACTCTACAATCGTCCTGAACGACCCAAAGGAGCGCCATGAAGAAAGACCTTATGGACATCCTGGCCTGCCCCATGTGCAAAGGCGACTTGCAGCTCACTATAACCGAAGAAAAGGGGAACGATGTCGTAGCCGGGACGCTACGCTGCAACGCCTGCCGCCTGGACTATCCCATCCAGGACGCCATCCCCAACCTCCTGCCCCCAGACCTGCGGAGCTAGTACCTCCTGCCGAAAAAACGCGTAATGATGAACCGCTCGTGGTGAGGCTCTCGAACCATGAGCGG
>ORJL011242670.1_pt1 | contig 15339 bp, 11 predicted proteins | sample 1779941 | NCBI WGS metagenome assembly ORJL01 (sample SAMEA104232317, study PRJEB22302) | groundwater metagenome | biome: forest; feature: aquifer; material: groundwater | place: USA | collected 2011-08-07 | depth 5.8 m | reverse complement strand
GCGGGCGGCGGGTCACTGTTAAGGGGTATTGATAAATTAATTTCTGAAGAGACCGGATTGCCCGTGCATATCGCCGATGACCCTTTAACTGCAGTGGTCGTTGGCACAGGTAAAGTTTTAAACGAAATACATTACTTAAAGAAAGTAACCGTCCCTATAAAATCCGAGATGCACTCTTAGTGGCGCAGATTGTCGCAGATTTAATAATTGAGAGCAAAAATAAACGCAGATTATCGCTGATTGCTATCTGCGTAAATCTGCGTTGACAAGTTGTTTAACTGACTAATCTGCGTGAATTTGCGTTTAAATAAATTTAAAAAGAAAAGCCTAATCTATACGGCAGTCTCTGCTTCTTTCCTTCTGTTACTCTCTGGTTTAGTCCCTACCTTAAGAACACCGGCTTTTGAGATTTTAAAATACCCTCTCGGTTTATTTACATTAATCAGGCGTGAAGCTGAAGGGATTATTTTTTATCATCGAAATTTTGTCCAAAATGAAAAGTTAAAAAGAGAAATGGATTCTTTAAGAGAGAAACTGAACACTGCAAATGAGCTTTACCTTGAAAACATGCGCCTAAAGGATACGATATCTTTTAAGCAAAAGGCTCCTTATAAAGTAGTAGTAGCCAGGATCATCGGCCGCTCAGCGGATAACTGGTCGTCAATAGTAATTATTGATAAGGGCAGTTACAGCGGCATAAAGCGCGGTTTTGTAGTCATTAATTATTTGGGGTTGGTCGGCCGGGTTATTGAAACAGGATATTCTACGAGTAAGATAATGCTTATCAATGATCCCAGCCTTGGCGTTTCAGCTATAGTCCAGCGCAGCCGTCAAGAGGGACTGGTGTCCGGTACTTTGGGGCGTTCTTTGATTATGAAGTATCTGCCCAAAGACGCCAATATACAGGTTTCCGATCTGATTATAACTTCCGGCCTAACCGAAGCTTACCCCAAAGGTTTACTCATAGGCAGCGTGGTTAATATCGGTGAGGAATTTTCAGGGTTAAGCCGCTATTGCCAAATAAAGCCGGCAGTTAACCTCTCCAGTATTGAAGAAGTATTAATAATTATACCGTGAGAAATTTAATTTTTATAACCACTATCATTATCTTTGCTTTATTGCAAACAACGATTTTAAATTACGTTAGTATATTTAATGTAAAACCGGACCTTCTTTTAATCAGCGTACTTATTGCCAGCCTATTTTTCAAACCGGCATGGGCTTTATCTTTAAGCATCTTCGCGGGGATTCTAAAAGATATTCTTTCTGTCAATGCATTTGGTTTTTATTCCATCATTTTCTTTTTATGGAGCCTTTTAATTATAAAATTGTCTAGAAAAATTTCATTCGATAGTAATTATGTCCGTTTGATACTCGTATTCATCATTGCGATACTGAATAATATAATTCTTAGATTAATATTTATATTTTTAGGTAACTTTATTTCCTTAGGGCTATTCTTACGCATTACATTCATCGAGTCTTTATACACCGCACTAATTTTCTTTCTGGTATTAAAGTTCGCCCATGTCTTATTGGTTAGTGAGTGAGTCTCACCGCTTAAGTAGAAAATGAGAATAAAAATTGTTAATTGGATAATAATATTTATTTTTTTATTCCTGGCTATTAATATTCTAAATATAGAAGTTATACAGGGTAGAAAATTCAAGAATTTAAGTAATCAGAATTGTATAAGGCTTATACCTCAAGGAGGTAGCCGCGGAAGGATCCTCGACCGCCGGGGGAATATTATCGTAGATAATAACCTTACCTATAATGTAATGGTTTCGCCTTACGCAAATATCGGGATAGATAAAACATTACTGGGTGCAGCCAGGATCCTGAACATGAATTTTAAAGACCTGAAGGATACATTCCGGAATAAATATATGGCATCATTCATGCCTGTTACTATTGCAAAAAATATAGATTTAAAGAAGGCGATTGCCCTGGAAGAATTAAAGCAAGAGCTGGATAATATAATGATACAGCCATATCCGTTAAGGAGTTATCCTTACCCAAGGCTTGCCTGTCATATTATAGGTTATTTAAGCGAAATTGACCTTTGGCGCCTGACAAAATTGGCAAATTATGGTTATAAAACGAGGGATATCGTCGGCTTTGGCGGGGTGGAAGAAAAATACGATTATCTTTTGCGCCAGGAAGCAGGCGGGTTATCCGTGGAAGTAGACCATCGCGGTAGATTAGTTAGCGTATTGGGTTTTAAGCCGCCGCGAAACGGAAAAGATATACAATTAACCATAGATTTAAAAATACAAAAAATAGTTGAAGAAAGCTTAAGAGGAAGAAATGGCAGCGTTATTCTTATGGACCCCTCTAGCGGTGAGATTATAGCTATGGCAAACAATCCGAATTTTGATCTTTCGGTATTTGTTAAGAAAACAGAATCTTCAATACTTGATCTTTTATCTAGTTCTGATGCGCCTTTCATAAACCGCGCCATAAGCGGTGTATATCCTGCGGCTTCAGTTTTTAAATTGGTTGTAGCTGCGGCGGCTCTGGAGACAGGAAAAATTAATTTCTCTACGACATTCTCCTGTCCGGGAAGTACGTATATCGGAAAGCAGAAATTTTCTTGCTGGGATACGCATAACCTTCAGAATCTAACTACCGCAATTACAGACTCCTGCAATGTCTTCTTCTACAAGACAGGCCTTCTTGTAGGAGCACAAACTATATATGATTATGCCAATAAATTTGGTTTTTCTCATCCTTCGGGAATTGAGTTACCTTACGAAGCAGGCGGTTTTGTTCCTTCTCCTTTATTGAGGAAAATTTATAAGCTTAAGAATTGGTTTGACGGCGATACGGCAAATCTTGCTATCGGGCAAGGAGAACTGTTAGTTACGCCTTTACAGATAACGCGTATGATGGCGGTATTCGCTAATAAAGGAACCTTGGTAACTCCTTATATAGTCAAAGCCATTGACGGAGAGGATATCGTAAATCTTAAAAGGAGAGCAGTAACACTGTCATTAAAGAATAGCACTATAAATTATATAAGGCAGGGATTGAGAAGTGTAGTTGCCGACACTAAGGGGACAGCAAATGTATTATATGGCTTGCCTGTTTCTGTTGCCGGCAAGACCGGAACTGGAGAGGTTTTTCGTGGCTCCCCGCATGGTTGGTTTGCAGGTTTTTTCCCTTATCAGGCGCCCAAGTTCGTTATATGCGTATTCCTGGAATACGGTGGCTCAGGCCATGCTTCTTCTGTAGTAGCGAAACAGATAATAGAGGGTATGATTAAAGAAGGATTAATTTAAGGCCTCTTAAGATGAAAAAGGAGAGGTGAAGTTTTGAAGAATGTTAATCTTACAATATTAATAATTGCTATTTTGATTTCTTCCGCCGGAATTCTCTCTATATACAGCGGCACTTATCAAAAAGAGGGCGATTTCTGGCAGTTGATATATAAGCGTCAGATACTATGGTTTATCTTGGGGTTGCTCCTTTTCCTGTTTATAGCTAATTTTAATTATCGCCGTTTTTGGGATATGACCTATTTTTTATACGTATTTGCGCTATTCTTATTATTCTTAGTATTTATTTTAGGAATAGTGCGTTTAGGTGCTCAGAGATGGCTAAAGTTTATCTGGTTTAATGTGCAGCCTTCAGAGCTCGCAAAATTAGTAGTTGTAATATTTTTAGCCAGATACTTTAGCACAAAATCAGCTGAAGTTGTTTCCTTGCAGGTAAATAAAATGGGAATATTGCGCGCACTTATCTTGCCGCTTTTATTTGTAGCTATTCCCATGGGTTTGATTATTGAACAACCGGATTTAGGCAGCGGCGTTATGCTGATTCTTATATTTATCGCTATGCTGTATTTGGCGGGAGTAAGGTTTAGGTACATATTTATATTTTTATTGATGCTCATCATATGTTTGCCTATATTATGGCACTTTTTAAGAGATTATCAAAGAGACAGGCTGCTTGTATTCTTAAATCCTAACATAGACCCATTAGGCGCAGGCTATACCGTAATCCAGTCTAAGATTGCCATTGGCTCAGGCGGTTTTTTCGGCAAGGGTTGGCTGAAAGGGTCACAGGGCCAATTACGTTTTCTGCCTGAGTCACACACTGATTTTATCTTTGCAACTTTTGCCGAGGAATGGGGCTTTTTAGGAAGCTCGGCATTATTGGTTTTGTATTATTTATTGATCAGGCAGGGTATTGCCATTGCTCAGAGGTCAGCTGATAATTTCGCCAGATTATTGGCATTTGGAATTTCTTTAATGTTAGGCCTTCAAGTTTTTGTTAACATTGCTATGAACTTGGGCCTGGCTCCGGTCGTAGGTTTACCTTTACCCTTAATGAGTTATGGCGGATCATCCATGTTTTTAACTTTCATCTCTTTAGGTATACTGTCCAATATTAATAAGACAAGGGCAGCATTTTAGGTTTTCGGTTCGCGGTTAGCGATTTTTTAGGATTCAGCGATAACCGATAACCGAAACGGGTAGGATAGATTATGCTAGACGATATCCTCTTACAGGTAAACAAACCCGGCCGTTATATCGCAGAGGAATGGAATCTTCCCAAAAAAGATTTCGTTAAAGCCGATATAAAGTTTGCATTATGTTTTCCTGATTTATATGAAATAGGAATGAGTAACTTAGGTATAAGGATCATTTACGCTATATTAAACAATCTGCCCGATGTGGTATGCGAGCGGGTTTTTTCTTGCGCCCCGGATATGGAGAAGATATTGCGGGATAGAAACATGGAAATATATTCCTTGGAGTCTAAAAAGAGGCTTGATGAATTCGACTTTGTAGGTTTTTCTCTGGGCCATGAATTAAATTATACTAACGTTTTAAATATCTTAGAATTAGGTTCGATTCCTTTAAAATCCTCTTTGCGCAACCACAATTCTCCTTTAGTTATCGGCGGCGGTCCGTGTGCATTAAACCCTGAACCGCTGCATGAGTTTTTTGACTTATTCGTTATTGGCGAAGCAGAGGAAGTAATCTTAGAGCTCATCGATATTTACCGAAAGTACAAGGTTAAATTTAAAGCAGCTGGAATAAGTAAACAGGATTTACTGGTTATGTTTTCTCAACTGGAAGGAGTATATGTGCCGTCATTATATGAAGCACGATACAACCGTGAAGGTAAAATAGAAGAATTTAAGGCAAAAACTAATGATGTCCCTTTAAAGATTAAAAAACGTTTCATAAAAGATTTAAACAGCGCGTATTTCCCCTCTGATTGGTTGATTCCGTATATCCAAATAATCCATGACCGGATTACCTTAGAAATAATGCGCGGTTGTCCTAACACATGCCGTTTCTGTCAGGCAAAATCGCAATATTTTCCGTTTAGGCAAAGAGAGCTGAATAATATATTAAATTTGGCGGATAGCGCCTATAAATGCACAGGTTATGAAAAAATATCTTTATGCGGATTGTCGGTAAGCGACTTTTCGGGTATAGAAGAACTATTAAAACGTTTAATCGGTTTATTTAAAGAAGATGCAGTAAGTATATCTTTGCCTTCATTAAAACCAAGGGCCATGATAGGAAATATTTATTCATTAATAGCGAGTATAAAAAAAACCGGCCTTACCTTTGCCCCTGAGGCAGGCACAGAAAGGTTGCGAAAGATCCTGAACAAAGATTTCAATACGCAAGAATTTTTTAAAGTAATTGAACAGGCCTATATTTCCGGTTACCAGAACATAAAACTTTATTTTATGATCGGATTACCTTTTGAGAGAGAAGAAGATTTAGACGGTATTATTGACTTATCAAGCCGCACCCTGGAGTTAAGGAAAAAAGTGGATAAAAGGCCGGCGCAGGTTAACGTAAGTATAAATACATTGATTCCTAAGCCCCATACCCCATTTCAATGGCTTCAGATGGAACAGATGGAGGGTATAAAATATAAACAGGATTACCTTAGAAAGAAAATAAAAAAATACCTCACCTGCTTTAGGCAGCGGGAAAGATTACGCTTGACCCTGCGTAATCCTCAAATGAGTTTTTTGGAAGGAGTGTTTTCGCGGGGGGACAGAAGATTAAGCCGGGTAATATTGAGCGCTTTTAGCAAAGGAGCAAGATTCGATGCCTGGGATGATTACTTTGTATTTGATAGATGGGTGGAAGCTTTTAAGGAATCTGAGATAGACCCTAATTTTTATTTACAAGATAAGTCAAAAGATGAATTCCTGCCTTGGGATTTCTTGGATGTAGGTATAAGTAAAGAGGCCTTAATCAAGGAAGCCGATAAAATAAGTGAGGCCACAACTTAGCGAGCGATTAGCGAAGCTAAGTTGTATGGCCAAACTATCCCGACAGCAAAACGCTTCGAAAATTTGTTCCAAATTTTCTTGTAGCTGTCGGGGTTAATTCGCAGACGGCCTTCGGCCTACAACTTACGTCGCTGACGCTTCCGTAAGTTGCCTGCTCATTAAAATTGTTGATATAACCTAATATAAGAGATATAATAAATAAATATTTTTATGCATAAGTTGCGGTCCTACCTTATCCAAGGAGGCTAAAATGACGAAACAAAAGAATCTTTCCTTAACTTCACGCGGCCTTAAATGCAAGTTAAATGTTGCATTTTATCTTATGTCGGTTTTGCCTTTGCTTGTGTGCATCTATCTTGTTTCGAATTATATATTGCCACGCGCAGGCTTTCAATTGGATATATCCATAGCTATACTGATAAGCGTATTTGTTGCCTTAGCTGGTTTTTATGTGATAAAAGAAGTATTTGACCGGATCGCATCAGTCAGCACAGAAGCCAAGTTAATAGTTGCTGGCGATATCAGCCGTAAAGTAGAGGTCGGTTACAAAGATGAAATAGGCGATTTGGGCGAAGCGCTGAATCAACTTACCGAACGTATCCGCGCCAATATGGATGAATTGAAGGGCTATGGCGAGAAAAGTACGGAAGTAAATCTTGAGATTCATAAACGCATACTTATTCTTTCTAGCTTGTTGCAGATAACTTCTTTAATCTCGCACGGCGAAAAGCTAGACAATATACTCAAGTTTACCGTAGAAAAATCGCGGGCTTTAGCCAATTCTGATGCGGCCTATCTGTTTATTAAAGAAGAAGGCTCCGATAATTTTTCTGTTAGGATAAAGGACGGCATAAATTCAGACCGCCTTTTACAACTTCGATTAAATCGTGACGATAAGATATTTAATAAACTTATCGAAGCAAACCAGCCGTTAATATTGGATAAAGAAAATACGTTGGCCGAAGATATGCAGAAAGCCTTTTATGAAAATTTTAAATTGAAGAGTACGCTCGCCCTGCCTGTCAATTTAAAAGGCAGATTGATAGGAATATTGGGTATAGGAAATAAAAGCGCAACTATCTTGTATAGAAAAGATGACAGAGAGTTGTTAGAACTTTTTACTAAACAGATAGCTATTGCCGCAGAAAATGATATATTGATGCAGCGGATAAGGGAATTAGAGGTAAAAGACGCGCTAACGGGTTTATATAATGAAGTTTTTATCCGTAATCGTTTAGAAGAAGAGATAAAGAGGGCAATTATCTATCGTAGGCCCTGTGCATTTATACTCCTGAATATTGATAATTTCCGGCAATTCCATGAGAAATTCGGCTTATTACAAGCCGATTTTACATTAAAAACGATTGCCTCTTTAATCCTGGATTCTTTTACTGAAGTTGACCGCGTAGCCAGAGTAGGGAATAATGAATTTGCCGTAGTATTACCGGAGAAAAATAAACGTCAGGCAGGAGGGGTAGCTGAAGAGATCAGAAAAAAGATAGATTCTGCCTTTAGCAAGGAGCGGGATATTAATAAAAGACTTACGGTTAGCGCAGGCGTAAGCGAGAATCCGCTTGACGGTGTAAACGCTGAGGAATTGATTACCAAGGCAAAAGAAGCGCTTAATTTTGCCAAAAAAGGCGGTAAAAACCGCATAGGTATTCTTTCGCAAAAACTATAATGCTCCGTCAACTAAATAAGAATTTGATGTTTTGCACGGATGCACACGTATTTTAGCGACGAGTAATATCCGTGTAAATCCGTAATAAATCCGTGCCAATCCGTGTTGAAAATTGTGTAATATATAAGTGATATTTTGTAGATAAAGCATTATAATGCCCATAAGAAAGATTGTAAACAAACAATTAGGAGAGTTACTTATAGAGCGTGGCATCATTAATCAGCGCCAGTTAGATAAGGCACTAGATGTTCAGAAAGAAAAAGGAGGCCTAATTGGTGAAGTTTTAGTAGAATTGGGGTTTTCCAAGGAGGAAGAAATTACCCAGGCCTTAACCGCCCAATATGGTTTTCCGTATCTGCCTTTGGCTAACTATGAGATTAATCCCGAAATTGTCGATATCATTCCCAGCCGCGTTGCCCGGCAATATCTGCTTATCCCCGTAGATAAAGTAGGTAATAATCTTACTCTAGCAATGTCCAATCCCCTTAATGCCCATGCAATTGAAGACGTAGAATTGTCTTCGGGGTGCAGTATACAGATATTCGTTTCTACTTTATCCGATGTTAAATGGGCAATTGAGAAATATTATAAAGACAAGGAATGAGTTCAGTAGTTAGTAGATAGTAGATAGGCGTTAGGGTATTCTTCCCGCAACCTACCTACTACCTACTACCTGCTACCTACTAAACAATGGTTTCTTTAAAAGATCGCCTTACCGAGCTGTTGATTAATAATAAGCTGATAACACAAGAACAGTTGAATCAGGCATTAGATATTCAGAGTAAAAAAGGGGGCAAACTTAGCGATATTATTGTAGATTTAAAATTCATTAAAGAGCATGAACTCATTTCAGTCTTAAGCGAAGGCCTGGGTGTTCCTTTGATTGATTTAAAACGTTTCAAGATAGAATACGAAATAGCAAAAATCGTTCCTATCGATATTGCGCGCCGTTATCAGATAATTCCTATATCTAAAATGGGCGATACGATTACCTTGGCAATGACTGACCCTTTAAACATATTTGCCATTGATCATGTCGGCGCTCTCACCGGCTATAAGATAAACCCGATTATTTCTCCCAGCGAAGATATATTGCAAGCCATAGAATTATATTACCCTGATACAACTAAAGGCGTTGTGGACAACTTGGTTAAAGAGCTCGCAGTTTCTTCGATAGAATTTATAAAAGAAGATAGAGAAGTATTGCCTACTGACCAGGAGTTAGACCGTATAAGCCATGAGCCACCCGTAATTAAAATCACCAATATGATACTAGAAGAAGCAATTAATAAAAGAGCCTCAGATATACTTATCGAGCCATGGGATAAAAAGTTGAGGGTACGCTTCAGGATTGACGGCGTTTTGCATGAGGAAAAGGCGCCTCCTAAGAGCATGCATACTTTTATCGTCTCTCGTATTAAAGTAACGTCAAATCTTAATGTTGCCGAACACAGGCTTCCTCAAGACGGCCGTTTTAAGGCTAATATTCTCGGACGCAAGATAGACTTCCGTGTATCGGTTATCCCTTCCAGTTTCGGCGAGAAGGTTGCTATCCGCATATTAGATAAATCTCAGGCCGTGCTTGATATAGAAAAACTTGGCTTTAGCGAAGAAACAGTCCCTAAGCTAAAGAAAGTAGCCAAATCACCGCACGGTATGATACTTGTGTGCGGGCCGACCGGCTCAGGAAAAACAACGACACTCTATTCGTTTTTAAAACTTGTAGATACTCCAGAAAAAAATATCGTTACAGTAGAAGACCCTGTAGAATATCAATTAGAAGGCATAAATCAGGTGACTGTAAGGCCGGAGATAGGCCTGACTTTTGCCAGCAGCTTGCGTTCTATATTAAGGCAGGACCCCAATGTTATTATGATCGGCGAAATACGGGATTATGAAACCGTAGATATTGCCATTAAGAGCGCATTAACCGGACACCTCGCGCTTTCCACTTTACATACCACTACTTCAAGCGGTGCTATTGTGCGGCTGATTAATATGGGCGTCGAACCGTACCTGATTAATTCCTCTTTGATCTGCGTGCTTGCGCAGAGGCTTATACGTAAGATCTGTTTTTACTGCAAGGAGAAATACACTCTGGAGAAAGAAGTTGCCGATAGTTTAAGATTAAATACCGACATAAAAAAATACGAATTCTTCCACGGTAAAGGTTGCGCTCACTGTTTTAATACAGGTTACAGCGGAAGAATGGGGATTGCCGAGATTTTATTATTAAGTGCCAAAATCCGGGAATTAATCTTAAACCGCGCCCAGGAGCATATAATAAAACAAGAGGCGCGGAAAGTTGGCATGAGAACCCTGAGGGAAGAGGGCATGGAGCAAGCGTTAAAAGGCATCACCACGCTCGAAGAGATTATGCGCGTTACAGCGCCGGATGAATAAATATTATAGTTTTCATTTTTTAGTTGTCAGTTTTCAGATTATCTGACAACTGACAACTGATATCTGACAACTAAACATGCAGACACTAAAAGAAAACATCATTGAGGTATTACTTAAAAGTAAACGTCTCCAGTCAGAACAGATAGAAAAAGCGCTGCAAATACAAAAACAAAAAGGGATACCCTTAAGGCGCGTACTAGTCGAACAAGGCTTTATTTCCGAAGAGGAATTACTTTCTCTTCTCTCCAGCCAGCTTTACATACCTATATTACATCTTATCAAATATAAGTTTGACCCACAGATAATCAATCTTATCCCGGAACATATTGCCAGACAATATTGCCTGATTCCTTTGTCCCACATGGGCAATAGCCTTACCGTAGCCATGGCCGACCCTTTGAATATATTTGCCTTAGATGACTTAAGGACTCTCACGGGTTGTAATATTGATATGGTTATCAGCCCCCAGGAAGAGATATTAAGGGCTATCAATACGCAGTACCATTTAGAATCCAAAGATACGCAGCAGCAGATTATAGATTTTACGCAGCAAGGCTTAGAGGCCAAAGAGGCTGAGTTTATCGGGCAGGATGAGATAGAGCTCAGCAGCGCGGTGGAAGAAAGTAAAAGAGCGCCTATTGTTAAATTAGTTGACCTTATCTTAACCCAGGCCTTAAAAAAAAGAGCTTCAGATATACATATCGAACCAGAGGAAGATTGCCTGCGCATAAGATACCGTGTTGACGGTTCGTTATACGATATATTTAAACTTCCCAAGACAAACCAGAATGCAATCCTCGCCCGGGTTAAGATTATTTCCAATCTCGATATTACTGAAAACCGTATCCCGCAGGACGGAAGATTCAAGGTTAAATTCGAGGGAAGAGAATTCGACTTCCGCGTCTCAAGCCTGCCTACGACATTCGGCCAGAAGTTCGTCCTGCGCGCACTGGATAAAGCTAATTTATCAATTGGGTTAGGCCAACTGGGTTTTTCCGAACAACCCCTGGCTATATTTAAAGAAGCAATAAATAAACCCTTTGGTATGATTTTGGTTACGGGGCCAACAGGATCTGGTAAGTCCACAACCTTATATTCGGTCTTAAATCAGTTAAATACTGCCGAGAGAAATATCATTACTATTGAAGACCCTGTGGAATATCAAGTTGAAGGGATTACCCAGATTCAGGTGAAACCCGAGATCGGCCTCGATTTTATATCTGGTTTGCGTTCCATCTTAAGACAAAGCCCCGATGTGATTATGATCGGTGAGATAAGAGATTCTGAAACCGCAGATATTGCAGTAAAGGCATCGCTAACCGGACAATTGGTGTTTTCTACGTTGCACACCAATGATGCCTTATCCAGTATAACGCGCCTCATTGATATGGGCATCGAACCATTTTTAGTTGCCTCAAGCCTTATCATGCTCTGTGCCCAGAGGCTCTGCCGTAGGCTTTGCCTTAAGTGCAGGCAAGCTACTGATATACCCGATAAATTCTTGGAGAGCATAGGCTTTACTCTGCCCTTGCTGCAAAAACAATATACCGGAGAAAGAAGAACTGGGCTTGAAGAAAAATTAACCTTCTATACTGCAGGTGGATGTAAATATTGCAATGGCACAGGATTTTATGGTAGAATAGCAATTTTAGAAGCGGTTATTATTAATGATGCTATTCGTGAAATGATTATGAAGAAAAAAGCCGCCGATGAAATAAAGCAATATGCTATAACGAAGTGCGGGATGAAGACATTAAGAGATGATGCTTTTATAAAAGTAAAGATGGGTTTGACAACATTAGATGAGGTTATCAGGATAACTAAAGAGGAATAATAATATGGGCGCAACTTATCGTGTTTTATTGCTTAACAACGACGAAGCAATCTCAAGGTATCTGAAGGAAAAATTAACTATCAATGGCGGATTTTCGGTTTCCTGCGAATCCAATAGTCAATCCGGCATAGATGCTGCCAGGCGTAGCAGTTTTGATATTGCCATAGTCAAATTTGGCATGCCAGATCTGGATGGCCTCAGCTTCCTCAGGAGTTTCAAAGCGACAGATCCTGATTGCATTATTATCGTATTGATTGAAGAACCCAATCCATATTTATTAAAAGAAATATACAGGCTAGGCGGATATGACTTTATCAGTCAGCCGTTTAATCTGGAAAAACTATTCTTTCTCATTAAAAAAGGCACGGATTTGCGCTCATTGATGATTGCGCATCGTAAATTAGTTAGCGGGCTACAGGAACACAATACTTCTTTGCAAAAGCAAAATACGCTTTTAGCCAGAAGAATTGAAGAATCAACAAAGAATTTAACCAGGCTTTATGAAGACCTGCGTCAAACCTATATGCGTACGATTAAGGTTTTGGCTCAGGCTATTGATGCCCGGGACCATTATACCCATAGCCATTCCGAGAATGTTGCTAAATACGCTGTTAGCATGGCTGAAGAGTTGCGCCTGCCTGCTTCCGAAATAGAATTAATCAGGGATGCCTGCGAATTGCATGATTTGGGTAAAATCGGAGTTGAAGATTGTATATTGGGTAAAACTACAAGCCTCACTAATCAGGAATGGGAACAGATAAGACGCCATCCTCAAACCGCCGCACAGATTTTAGAGCCGCTTACTTTCCTGGATGGAGTGATAGATTTGGTTAAGCAGCATCATGAGCACTACAATGGCTTAGGCTATCCTGAAGGACGTAAGGGTGATGATATTTTACTGGGTGCGCGCATTATCCATGTAGCAGATGCCTACGAAGCAATGCGTTCCCCTCGTTCTTACAGGCTGGTTCCCCTTTTGAAAGAGGAAGCTATTTTGGAGATAAAGAATAATACAGGGACGCAATTCGATCCGAAGGTGGTAGAAGCATTCTTAAAGGTAGTGGATAAATTATGATGCGTATAAAAAACATTTTTTTAACGCAGATTAACGCAAATCAAACGCAAATTTACGCAGATATTTTTAATCTGCGACCATCTGTCTGTAATCTGCGGATATCTGCGTTTAAGATTCTTAAGAATAGTCACTATGAATACTTACAAGTACACTGCCAAAGATAAGAATAGCCATACTGTAATTGGTATTTTAGAGGGTACTTCTGAAACAGAGGTTGCGGATTTACTGCATAAGAAAGAATTGGTGGTTGTTTCGATTTCCCCAGCGAAAAATAAAATATTAAAAACCAGAGATAAAAAAGTAAAGCTCGATGATCTGGTTATTTTTGCGCGTCAGTTATCTACAATGATTGATTCAGGCATCCCCTTAGTTCAGTCATTAGGAACACTCGCAGAACAGATTGAGAATAAGAATTTAAGGGATGTGGTTATAACTGTGCGTCAAGATATTGAAGCAGGGATGAGTTTTTATGACGCCTTAGCAAAACATCCCGCTGTGTTTTCCGAACTTTTTATTAATATGACCAAGGCAGGCGAAGCATCGGGCACGCTCAATGAGGTTTTAGACAGGCTAGCCACGTATTTAGAGAAAACAGCAGCGCTTACTCGGAAAGTGCGCTCGGCTATGGTTTATCCTGCGATTTTAATAAGTATGGCTATATTGATTACTACCGGTTTATTGCTTAAGGTTGTGCCTATATTTAAGGAAATGTTTGCATCTTTCGGGGGGAAATTGCCTTTGCCCACGCAAATCCTGATTGCGGCGAGCAATTTATTAACTAAATATTTCTTAATCTTCGTGGTTTTATCAGTTATCCTCGCTTTTCTTTTTAAGAGATATATCAGCACGGAGAAAGGCCGCTATAATTTTGATGCTCTAAAATTAAAAACACCGGTCATAGGAACACTTTTTAGAAAAATGGCATTAGCCAGGTTTTCACGCACATTTTCTACTCTGGTAAAAAGCGGCGTTGATATCTTAAGTGCTTTAGATATTGTGGGTAAAACTTCGGGTAATAAAGTAATCGAGGAGGCAATGGCAGAGTGCCGCAAGGCAGTGCGGGACGGTGAATCAATTTCCCGGCAGTTATCTAAAATAAAAGTTTTTCCTCCTATGCTTTACCGCATGATTGGGGTAGGGGAGCAGACAGGACAGTTGGAAAAGATGCTTTCTAAAATTGCCGACTTTTACGATGAACAGGTAGATGCGGCAGTAGCCGGACTCACGAGCATTATTGAACCCATAGTAATTGCTTTTTTGGGTATTATTATCGGCGGTATTGTTATTTCTTTATTCCTACCGATATTCAAGATAACTGAACTTATAGCTCAGTAAATTCGCACAAGAATGAAAGCGTTTCAAATACTAGCAACTTACGTCGCTTTTACAAGCTTCGTAAGTTGTGTGCCCATTTAAATAAAAAAACTCTTGACAAAAATATTGATTTGTTATATATATAATCCTTGACAAGAATAGGAATAGAGGTTATACTTTATTGTTGTGACAAAACAAAAAAGTAGAGGTATTGACAAATTTGGGTAGCTGATCTTTAACCGAACATAAGGCGCTAAAATATTTTTAGATTTTAAAGCGTCCCGGTATGTAGCGGGACGCTTTTTATTTTCTGGCTTTTGCAAGTTGGGAAATAATCCGCCAAGATTTATGGCGGATTGAAAATTTGTTCTTTGTTAATTTGGATAGCCAAGTAGCGAAATGAGTAGTAAGTTAATAGAGCCATTATACAAACTTTCTCATAAATTTTGGAGAGTTTGATCCTGGCTCAGAGTGAACGCTGGCGGCGTGGATTAGGCATGCAAGTCGAGCGATATTTTAGGTGGAGAGGTTAAAGCCGCAAGGTGGATGCCAATTTACCTGATTTATAGCGGCAGACTGGTGAGTAACGAGTGAGTAATTTACCTCTAAGCCGTGAATAGCCTTGCGAAAGCAAGGGTAAAACACGATGTGTTTACGAAGGCGCAAGTTTTTGTAAGTAAAAGTGGCTCGTAAGAGCTATTGTTTAGAGATGAGCTCGCTTCCTATCAGCTAGTTGGTAGGGTAATGGCCTACCAAGG
>ORJL010558834.1_pt1 | contig 15340 bp, 11 predicted proteins | sample 1779941 | NCBI WGS metagenome assembly ORJL01 (sample SAMEA104232317, study PRJEB22302) | groundwater metagenome | biome: forest; feature: aquifer; material: groundwater | place: USA | collected 2011-08-07 | depth 5.8 m | reverse complement strand
GGGCCGCCGCCATGGTCGCGAGCCCCTCTGGTGTTCCGGTGACCCGGCTCCATGCCCTGGGCACGGGGGATCCGTCAGTCGGAACCACGGCCACCAGGACCGACACGCTGTCCCCCAAGCCGATGACCTGCCCGGTCACCACCGTGGCGACACCAAGCTCCCTCGCCGTGTTCATCTGGTCGGCCCACAGCGGACCCAGGTCCCGGAGACTCTGCGCCTCGAGGACCTGCCAGCTCCCCTGCCTCAGCTCGGCGGAGAGAAGCGCGGGAAGCGCCTCGGCGAGGGGTTGGAGGCGTTCCTCACCCCCGAGCACCACGAACGGAAGCACGGCAACCGTGTCACCACGGTCGGCGATGGCGCCTTGGCTCCACACCCATCCGAGGGCGAGCGCGGCGACCGTCAGCACGGCGACCGCGGATGGACTGGCCGACCACCGCCAGCGCCTCCCCGGAGCGCGTGCCTCCTCGGCAGGCGGGGAGGTCGGCCCCGGCTCCGGTCCGCCCACCTGCGCGTCGTCGGGCTCGCCGCGGCTCGGGGGCGGGGCGGCCTCTTCATCCTGGAGCGCGGTGGCCACCGTGGCGGTGGCCGCGGGGGGTGCGGCGGGAAGCGGGAGGTCCCCGGCGGTCACCCGCCCGAGGATTTGGCGGGTCTCCTCGCTGGGCTCCAGCTCGTAGAGCGCCTCCAGGGTCTGAGCGAAGGCCTCGTACTCCTGCACCGCACGCACGCGGTTTCCCGACCGCCCCCAGAGGAGGAGCACGCGCCGGAGGATGGCCTCGTCCGCCGGGAGCAGCGTTCGAGCCCGGCCAAGGGCCTCCACGGCCCCGTCCATGTCCCCTTCCTGCTCGCGCCCTTCGGCCAACCGGTAGAGCGCATCGGCACACTGGCGCCGCAGTCGGCGGCGCGTGGCTTCGACCCACTGGTCGAACTCCACCGAGACCGACTGGCCGGCCCCCTGCAGGAAGTCGCCGCGGTACAGGTCGGCCGCCACGGCCCAGTCACCCCCGCGCATCGCGTCCTCGAATGCCCGGACGTCGCACCAAAGGGCGTGGGCGCCCGTCTCGAGGGCGCCGTCGGATCGGCTGTTCACGACCCCAGGCCCGATCGCGCGCCGGACGTAGTACAACGAAGTCCGTAGCGAATTCCGGGCCCGCTCGTCGTCGAAGTCCGGCCAGAAGAGCGCGAGGAGCTGATCCCGGGGGCAGAAGCTCCCCGCGGGCAGACACGCCAGGTAGATGAGCAGCGCCGCCCGCTTCGGTTGGGCTTCCAGCGAAGCGACGGAGCGTCCCTCGGCATCGAAGATGCGAAGGTCGCCGAGCGCGTGGAGACACGCGGCGCCTGCGGTGGATGGAGGGAGGTCCAAACCAGCCTTGCCTTTCGTCAACGGGAGGGCGAGCGGCTCATTCTTGCGTCGGAGATCTCTGCGCCGCAAGGGTTATCCGCGCCGAGGCCTTGCAGATCACGCGCAGGACACGGCTGGCCGGCCGCGATTACGCCTTCCAGGCGGGGTCTTCGCCGGGTCACGGGCCCCGACACGGCGGCGTCGCGCCCAGATGCACGCCCGGATCACGGTCCCTCCCCATCCTTCGCTCCCGAGAGTCCCGCGGCGCGCCCCGCGGCTCGAACGTATCCACCCGTCTCGGCGGCTCGGTTCGCCGCCAGCCGGACCTTCCCTGCCCTGAGGAGGGCTCATGAACCGACTCCTGCGCACACTCCCCCCCACACTGCTTCTCGCGGCGCTCGCCGCCTGCTCCGACACGGGCACCGAGTCCATGCCCGTGGGGGAGCCCGAGTCCTCACCCCCGACCCAGGCCGCCAAGGTGATCGGAACCCTGGGCGACTTCGTCACCAGCCCGACTCCTGCCGTCGGGCCGGAGGGACCGCAGATGGGGCACACGCCGTACATCCGCATCGCGGGGGTCGGCGCCAGCTACGGTTACCAGACGGCGAACCAGATCGTGGCGAGCGGCACGATCCACGGGAGCGTCACGCGGATCTCGGAGTGGACCTTCAACGCGATGACCCCCGCGCAGCTCCGGAACGACTACGACGTCCTGATCTTCACCTGGGCGTCCAGCACCGGCCTCAACGCCGACTGGGCCACGCGCCTCCAGCCGTACATGGCGCTCGGCGGCGGCGTGATCTTCGAGGACGACAGCAACTTCTGGAACGGGGACATCAACGCGATCGCGACTCCGACCTGGTCAAGCTGCTCCGGCGGGGGCTACTCCCAGGTCATCGCCACGATCCCGGGTCTCACGGACGGGTTCGGTCCCTACATGTCTTTCGACAACCACCACTTCTGCATCGGGAGCTGGGCGCCCTGGCTCACGCCGTATCTGAAGGACGGCTACTACGGCGGGATCGTCGGCGTGGCCGGCCAGGCCCCCACGGGCGGCCGCATCACGATCCACGGCCCCGACCACGACTACCACGGCTGGAACCCGGCCAACTGGCAGGCGCTCGTGAACGCCATCCTCTGGGTCGCCAACCCGAACCAGGCGCCCACGGCCAACGCCGGCGCCGACCAGACGGTCGAGTGCGCTGGAGCCGGCACGTCCGTGACGCTGAATGGCTCAGGCTCCTCGGACCCCGACAGCGACCCGCTCACGTACTCCTGGAGCTGGACGGGCGGCTCGGCCAGCGGCGCCTCGCCGACGGTCAGCCTGCCGGACGGGACGCACACGATCACGCTCACCGTGGACGACGGAAAGGGCGGCACGGACACCGACCAGGTGGTCGTGACGATCGACGACACCACCGCGCCGACGCTCTCGTTCGCGCTGCTCGTGACGGAGCTCTGGCCGCCGAACCACACCATGCACACCGTCGCGACGGTGTCGGCGAGCGACATCTGTGATTCGTCGGCCTCCGTGGCGATCACGGTCACCAGCAACGAGCCCGACAACGGCCTGGGCGACGGCGACACGGCCGGCGACTTCGCGGTCATCGACAACGGCGACGGCACGTACAGCGTCCAGGTGCGCGCCGAGCGCGGCGGGAAGGGCACCGGCCGGATCTACACGATCACGGCCACGGCCACCGACGACTCGGGGAACAGTTCGTCCGCGTCGGGTCAGGTCAAGGTGCCGCACTCGAAGGGCAAGTAGGAGCCCATACACGGCCGACCCCCAGGGGGACGGTTGGAACGAAACGCGGGGGCCCGGCTTCGGCCGGGGCCCCGCTGTGCTTCATGGGTGCGCCGCGAAGGCTCCCGCGCGCCTACCGCCCCCGCCCCGCCTGCGCCGTATCCGGCTTCTCCTCCGCCTTCTCCGGCACCTTCCAGAACGAGGCGTTGTCCGGCGCTTGATCTGCGACAGCCTTGCTGTAGAGCGCCGCATTGAAGAGCACCTTGAACGTCCCGAACGGCTGGCCGCGCCACTGGGGCTTCATGCCCAGGAGCACCACCCTTCCCTCGCCGTGCTTCACCTCGAGAGCGGCCGCGTACCCCTGCACGTGCTTCTCGCCCAGGAAGTAGCCGGACAGCAGGGGCGTGCCCTCCTTCGCGTACTTGGCCAGCACGCGGCCCTCGAAGCCCTCTTCGGTGACCCACACCGGGCTCCTGCCCACGAACACCTTGGAGCGCTCGCTCATCCCGCTCATCACGGGGTGCGAGGGGTCCACCAGGAGCTCCACGATCGCGCCGCTCGCGGAGAACTCCTCGCGCTTGAGGCCCAGCGTGACGTCCTTCACGGGAAGGTGGAGCTGCTCGACCGCGAAGCCGCTCGAGCCGTTGATCGTGACCAGCGTGCCGCCCGCACGAACGAAAGCGTCGATCTCGCGCACGCCCTCGGCGCCGATCCCGCCCGCGTAGCGCGGCGGGACCGACCCCTTCTCGAACCCCTCCTGGATTGTGCGCGCGCCCATGTCCGCGAGCACGATGACGTCGTAGCGGTCGACGAGCTCCCCGGCCAGGATGTCGGCGTTGTGCAGGCTCGTGCGGGGAAGGCCGTACATCTCCAGGACCCACTGGGTCCATCCCTCGTCCATGGACGCGTTCCAGGGGTGGTAGAGCCCTACGCGGGGCTGGGCCACGCGAGCCCCCGGCATGGAGCCCCCCGCGGCCCGGAGGTGGAGGTCCCGCACCAGCGCCTGCTGGGTCGAGCCCGAGAGCCCGTACACGAGCCAGCTCCCGCTCGTGCCGGCCTGGCCGGAGTCCGGGGCCGCGCGCCCCGGCGCGAAGCTCACATGCGCCCCCTGGGCCCAGGCGCGCGCGAGCGCCCGATAGCTGTTGTTCTGCGCGGGGTCGAGAATCAGGGCGGTGCCGCCCCCTCGCACCCTGCCCTCTGGAGGCACGATGGCGCGCGCCACCGGGTGCGTGTCGAATCCGACGTCGGGAGGAGAGTCGAAGGGCGCCGCGTCCCCCGTGGCGTTCCATGCCAGCGGCTCGGCCCGCACGTCCGCCAGGGCCGCCGTCACGTCGGCGGGGAGCGGGGCGTGGGCCTGCACCACACGCACGTCGAACTGGTACGGAAGCGTCCACCCCGACACATCATAGGGTTGCTCCGGCGGCCCCTCCGGATACTCCCGCAGGTCCGGATACTCCTGCACCGCGAAGAGCTGGCGGACGAAGTTGGCGTTGGGCTGGTCCATGGGGATGACCCAGGTGCCCGCCGCGTGCGTGACGCCCTCCACCGTCACGGCCTTCGTGAGCCGCCTCACCTCGATGTCGTTGAAGGCCAGCCGGCGCAGCATCTCCACCGACGCCACCGGGTCGCGCTGCTCCTCGCCGACGAAGAACGCGTACGGCGGCCCTGCTCGGTACTGGGCCGCCACGTCCCGCGCGGCCTGGTACCGGTTGAACAGCAGGTCGTTCTTGTACTTGGCGGCCACGTCCAACACCGAGACGGACGCGGTGAGCATGTAGTCCACGGCGTCGCGGAGGCGCCACCACCCGCCCTCCCAGGGGCTGGCGTACAGCGACCGGGGCCGCAGGTCCTGCGCGTCCTCGGGAAAGTCGTCCACGGTGTAGAAGTGCGGCGTCGCATAGCGGTAGAGCGCGGTCTCCGTGAGGAGCGACGCCACGTTGTGGAAGCTGTTGGCGTGGTCCAGGAAGCCGGGGTACCAGTTGTCGAACCCGGTCCCCATGTGCACCGCCCCCTTCTGCCCCCGCTCCTCCAGAGCCTGCGCCATGGCCATGCCGATGAGGTTCACCGTCCGCCACATGAGCGGGTGGACGTTCGGACTGATGGGCTCGGCGAAGGGCGGGATCCAGATGCGCGTGGGGAAGGGCGACGTCTGGTGGTGGTTGTAGACGATCTGGGGCTCCCACTCCCGGTCCACCCGGGTCACCACCCGCGACTCCATCTGGTTGACCATGTAGCCGTCGCGGTTGTTGTCGTGCCCGATGTACTTCTGGTAGAGGAAGGGCGGGGAGGCCACCTCGTACTGCGTACCCACGTTGGACATGTACCAGTCGGCCACCAGCGTCTGGCCATCCGGGTTGATGCTGGTCCAGAGGATCAGGATCACGTCCTCGAGGATCGCGGCGATCTCCGGATCTCCGTCGCCCGTGACAAGGTCGTAGGCGAGCTGCATCGTGTGCTGGCCGTGGGCCACCTCGGAGGCATGGAGCCCGCCGTCGATGTGGACGATGGCCTTCCCCTCGCCGGCCAGGCGACGGGCCTCCATGGGGGTCATGTCTCCAGGGTCCGCGAGGCGGCGGGCGATCTCCCGGTAGCGCTCCACGTTCCGCAGGTTGTCCGCCGAGGAAATGAGCGCGACGACCATGGGCCTCCCGTAGGAGGTGGTCCCCACTTCCCTGAGCTCCAGCCGGTCCGACGCGGCGTCCAGGCGCCGGAAGTACTCCAGGGACTGCTCGTAGGTAGCGAGCTTGAAGTCGGCGCCGACACGGAAGCCGAGGACGGATTCGGGCGTGGGGATCTGGGCGGTGGCGGGCGCGGAGGCGAGGGTCGCCGCGGCGGCGGCGCCGCAAAGGACCTGAAGGACTCGCATGCTCTGCGTTCCTGCTCTGTGATGGTCTGCCCGGTAGGGAACGGGCGGGAAACGTCTAAAGGTCGCCCGCCTCGACAGCCTGGGCCAGAGGAGCGCGGACGCGTTGCGGGCCGATCAGCGCCCGGAGGTCGTGCCGGGCCTTCTCCCTTGTGGTGGGGGGCCTCGTGGGTGACTGTTGATACCCAGCGCGACCCTCCCCCCTCTCCCGAGAGGTCCCCGACGAGATGAAGGACACCGCACAGCCGCCCACCGAGACGGCCCCCTGGACCCCGCAGGACTCGGCGCAGCTGTACGGTCTCCAGAACTGGGGCGCCGGCTATTTCGGCGTTTCGGAGCGGGGCACGGTGGAGGTCTACCCCAGCGCGGACCCCACCAGGTCCATCGATCTCATGGATGTGGTGGAGGGGCTCCAGGCTCGCGACCTGTGGCCCCCGGTGGTCGTCCGGTTCTCGGGCATCCTCGAGCACCGCATGGCGTACCTGCGCCGCGCCTTCGACGACGCCATGGCAGAGCTGGAGTACCGGGGCAGGTACACCTGTGTCTACCCGATCAAGGTCAACCAACAGCGCCACATCTGCGAGGAGATCCGCGACCTGGGCCGCACCATGGGCTTCGGCCTCGAGGCGGGCTCCAAGCCCGAGCTCATGGCTGGCATGGCCCTGACCCAGGGCGTGAACGAGATGCCCTTCATCTGCAACGGCTTCAAGGACGCCGAGTTCATCGAGACGGTCATCCTCGCGGCCAAGATGGGGCGCAACATCCTCCCCGTGATCGAGCAGACCCACGAGCTCGAGATGCTCATCCACTCGGCCCGGGTCCACGCGGTGACGCCGCGCTTCGGGATCCGCGCCAAGCTCGCTTCCGGAGGGATCGGCCGGTGGGCGGACTCCGTGGGGTTCCGTGGCAAGTTCGGCCTCTCGGTGAGCCAGGTGCTCTCCTCGGTGGACTGGCTCCGGGAGGAAGGGCTGCTGGACGGCCTGCAGATGCTGCACTGCCACATCGGCTCGCAGATCTACGACATCCGCACCGTGAAGTACGCGGTCAACGAGCTCACGCAGATCTACGTGGAGCTCGTGAAGCTGGGAGCCCCGATGGGGATCATCGACCTCGGGGGAGGGATGGGGGTGGACTACGACGGGTCCGCCTCGGCCTCCCAGTCCTCGGTGAACTACACCGTGGAGCAATACGCCGCGGACGTCATCCACCGGGTGAAGTCCATCTGCGACGACGCGGGCGTGCCCCACCCCGACATCATCACGGAGTCGGGCCGGGCGTTGGTGAGCCATTCGGGCGTGCTGGTCTTCCAGGTGCTGGGCAGCCGGGTCTTCCCTTCCGAGCCCGACGCCGAGCTGGTGGACCGGGCCCTGAACGAGGTCCCCGAGGCCGAGGTGCCCCAGCCCATGTTGGATCTGGTGGACGCCCACCAGCGCCTCCAAGGCGGCGACAGCGACCCCACCGAGGTCTACCAGGACGCCGATCACGCGATGACCGAGGCCATGAGCCTCTTCAACCTCGGGTACATGAGCATCACGGCCCGCGCGGCCTGCGAGGAGCTCTATTGGGCCGTGGGCAACCAGGTGGCCCAGCGCCCGCGAGACGAGCTCCCCGAGGACCTCTGGGACCTGCCCGACCGCCTGTGCGACATCTACTTCAGCAACTTCAGCCTCTTCCAGTCGCTCATCGATGCGTGGGGCATCGACCAGGTCTTCCCGGTGATGCCCATCCACCGCCTGGACGAGAGGCCCACCCGCCGGGGGATCCTCGCGGACGTCACCTGCGACTCCGACGGCCGGGTGGACCGGTTCCCGGGCAACGGCGAGCCACAGAACTCCGTGCCCCTCCACGCGCTCACCCAGGGGGAGTTCAGCGAGGTCGGGCCGGGCCAGTTCGATCCCTACTATCTTGCGGTGTTCCTCACGGGCGCGTACCAGGAGACCCTCGGCGACCTCCATAACCTCTTCGGTGACACCCACGCGGTGCACGTCGTCCTCGATCCCGACGGCAACTGGCACCTGGAGGAAGTGGTGGAGGGCGACACGGTGCGCGAGGTGCTCGGGTACGTCCAGTTCGACCCCGACGACATCAAGAGGGACCTGCGCAAGGAGATCGAGGCGTCGCTGACCGCCAAGCGACTCACACTCCAGGAGGGCGTGAGCATGCGCCGGTTCCTGGACCAGGGCATCGACGGCTACACGTACCTGGAGTAGCGCACTGGCATCCCGGAGGGCGGTGGCGAGCTGGGTCTTCTACGACCTGGCGAACACGATCTTCTCCATGGGCGTGGTGTCCCTGTACTTCTCGCTCTGGGTCCGCGGCGAGGTCGGCGCCGAGCGAGCGGACACGGTGTACGGGATCATCACCGCCGTCTCCATGGGGATCATCTTCGTGGTGTCGCCCCTCCTGGGCGCCATGACCGACAAGGCCCGGCGGCGCATGCCCTTCCTGGTCGTGAGCACCGTGATCTGCGTGGGGTTCACGGCCCTTCTGGCCCGCAGCGGCTTCTGGGTCACCGCCGTCTTCTTCTGCATCGCCAACGTCGCCTACCAGGCCGGACTCCAGTTCTACGACGCCCTCCTGCCCGAGGTGAGCACGGAGGAGAACCGGGGCAGGATCAGCGGGATCGGCGTGGGCGTCGGGTACCTGGGCTCCTATCTCGCGGTCGGCATCGGCCTCCTGCTGGGGACCCAGGACAAGCCCCTCCTCTTCACGATCATCGCGGCGTCGTTCCTGGCGTTCGCCGTCCCGTGCTTCGTCTTCGTGAAGGAGCGGGGCAACCCGCGGCCCGGGCCCATCAACCTCCGCATGGCGATCGCGTCAACACGGGAGACCATCCACACGCTGCGCGACAGCCAGGACTACCCGGGACTGCTCCGCTTCCTCGTGGGCCGGGTGTTCTACACCGACGCGATCAACACCGTCATCTCGATCATGGCGCTCTACACGGTGAACGTGGCCGTGGCCACGGGCCTCTCCGAAGCCGACGGCGAGAGGCAGGCCAACCTGATCCTCATGTCGGCGATCACCTTCGCGGTGCTGGGCGGGTTCGGCTGGGGGTGGCTCACGGACCGGTGGGGGCCCAAGCGCACGCTCAACATCGTGCTGCGCTCCTGGTTCGGCGTCTTCCTCCTGGCCGCCGCGGTGGGGATCCTGGGGCTTCCCCTCCAGGCGCTCTACGCCGTGGCGGCGTGGGCCGGGTTCTCCCTGGGAGGCGTGTGGGCGGCGGACCGCCCCTACATGCTCCGCCTCACGCCGCCGGCGCGGGTGGGGGAGTTCTACGGCCTCTACGGGATGGTAGGCCGGTTCTCCGCGATCACGGGCCCCGGCATCTGGGCCGCCATGACCTGGTTCACCGGCCAGACCCTGGGACTTCCCCCGGCCGTGGGCCAGGGGATCGCCGTGCTCACGCTGCTGGTGCTCATCGGCGCCGGCTACGTCATCCTCCAGCCCGTCGACGACACGCCGAGGACGTGGGGCGGGAGCGACGCGCTCCCGGCGGAGAACCCGGGAGCGCCCTGACCCTACCTCCGGGCCGTTCCGCTCACGAAGGGCAGGTCCTTGCTCCCCCAGTCCATCCAGGACCCGTCGTAGAACTTCACGTCGTACCCCAGCCGGCGCGCGGTCAGGTAGGAGTAGCTCGCCCTCAGCCCCACCATGCAGTACACCACCACCGTGGACCCGTCGGCGGCCCCCGAGCCGCGGAACATCTGCCGGAGCTCCTCGAGGGGGTGCGCCCGGTGGATCGGCCGGCTTTCGACGAGTTTCTCCCAGTAGATCTGATACCCGCCCGGGATATGCCCCGCATGGACGCGCCCGCCCCTGCCCCCATCCGCCCCGGTGTACTCCTCGTCGGGGCGGGCGTCGATGAGGGTGAGCGAGGGGTCGTCCAGACGGGCGTGGATCCAGCCCGCGTCGACCATGACCCCGCCGCGGGGCCGGAGCGTCAGCGACCCCGGCGCGATCGTGGGCTCGTCCGTGGTGACGGCACGCCCCTCCTGTTGCCACGCTCCCAGCCCGCCGTCCAGGAACGAGGCCCGGTCTCCGAGCCCCATCACGTCCAGCGTCATCCACGCCCGGGCCGCAGCCAGAGGGTTCGCCCCGTACACCACAATGTGCTGTCCGTCCGAGACGCCCGCGGCCTCGAACGTGGCCTCAACCTCCGCGGGGGTGCGCATCTCGGTGCCCACCTCGGGTTCGCCTGCCCAGGAGATCCCGTTCAGGTCCAGGAAGCGCGCGCCAGGGATGTGGCCCTGGGCGTACATGTCCCTGCGGGCGTCCACGTGCAGGAGCACCACCGACGGGTTGTCCAGGTTGGCTTCGAGCCAGTCGGTCGAGACGAGCATCCCTGGCGGCGATTGGGCGGCGGCGGGCGTTCGGGCGGCCGCTACGGCGAGGAGGGCGACGGCGAGGGAGTCGAGGATCACGCGCATGGGCGACGCTCCGGTGACGGGCAGCAGGACTCTTTCTTACGCCGGCGCGGCGGGGAGGATCCGGGGAGCCGCGGCTTCCCCGGACCGCCTGCAAGCGAACGGCCCCATTGCGTGGGGCCCCGCCTCCTCCCCAGCCTTGCTGCCGCCGGACGCGACCGTCCGGCTCTCCACCCCCGAACCGGAGAGACCATGCTCCCGCGCCCGCCCCGCGCCCCTTGGGTCCCGGCCCTGACCACCCTCTCGCTCCTGACGGCCGCCGAGCTGGAGCGCGCCCGATGAGCTCCGCCGAGTCGGCCGGCGGACGAGCCCTCCTCCGCCACACGCTGGCCACCCTCGCCTACCGGGCGGGAAAGCCCCTGAGCGGTGCGCCCGCGTCCTTCGCGGGCTTCCGCGTGGGAGAGACCACCCGTACCCCGCTCCAGATCCTCGCGCACATGGGTGACCTCATGACCTGGGCCCTCACCCAGGCTCGCGGGGAGGAGCGATGGGTGGAGGCGACCCCGGCCTCGTGGGAACAGGAGGTGGGCCGCTTCTTCGCGGGGATCGCGGCGCTGGATGCGTACCTGGCGTCCGAAGCGAATCTGGGTCAGGCCGAGAGGCGCCTCTTCCAGGGAGCGGTGGCCGACGCCCTGACCCACGTGGGCCAGATCAACATGCTCCGCCGGCTGGCGGGCGCTCCGGTGCGCGGGGAGAACTACAACCGCGCCGACATCCAGGTTGGGCGGGTGGGGCCGGACCAGACTCCCCCTCGGAGGGAGTTCGACTGACGGTGACGGGGCCCGCCGCATCCGACCGTGAGAGCCCCGGACCCGACAGGCCCCTGCCCATCGCGGTCGTGGGCGCCGGCGCCGCCGGCCTCGTGGCCGCCCTGTTCGCGGCCCGGGCCGGCGCCCCGGTGGTCCTCCTGGAGGGCACGCCGGACGGAGGCCGGAAGATCCTCATCAGCGGAGGAGGCCGCTGCAACATCCTTCCGTCCGTGGCCCAGCCGGCCCGCTACGTCACGGCCTCGTCGCCCAACACCCTCCGCAAGATGCTCCTGTCCTGGACGTTGCCCGAGCAGCGCGCCTTCTTCGAGGCCGAGCTGGGGATGCCCCTGGAGCGGGAGGAGGAGACGGGGAAGCTCTTCCCCTCGTCCCACCGGGCGCGGGACGTGCGCGACGCGCTGCTCGCGCGGGTGCGGGAGGCCGGCGCCCGGATCTGGTTCGAAGCGAAGGTGGCGGACCTCGTGCCCGACACGCCGGCCACCTGGCGCGTGGAGATCCGGGGCGCTCCCCCGGTGCGCGCGGCCGCCGTCGTGCTCGCCACCGGCGGCCTCTCGGTCCCCACCACCGGGAGCGACGGCGCCGGCCTCGCGCTCGCCCGCGCGCTCGGCCACGAGATCCACCCCACCTACCCGGCCCTGACGCCCCTCACCGCCGTACCCCACCCCCCCGCCGCGCTGGCCGGCGTGTCGCTCGCGGTGACGCTGCGGGCTCCCGGGACGCGGCCTCGCTTCGAGACCACCGACGGCTTCCTCATCACCCACCGGGGCTGGAGCGGCCCGGCGGTGCTGGACGCCTCCCACCTGGCCGTCCGGGGCCGCCCCGACGGCGCCCGCCAGGAGCTCCTCGTCCAGTGGACGCCGCTGGGGCCGGAGCGTTGGGATCAGGCGCTCTCGGGTGGAGGCACGGCGACCGTGCGCAGCGCGCTGGCCCCCCACCTCCCGCGCCGCCTGGGGGACCACCTGTGCGCGGAGGGCGGGGTGGACCCGGAAACTCGGATCTCCCAGCTCCGCCGGGAGGCCCGCCGCACGCTGGTGGCCGTCCTCACAGCCTATCCTCTCCCGTGGACCGGCGATGAGGGGTACAAGAAGGCGGAAGTCACAGGAGGCGGCGTCGCCCTCTCGGAGCTCGACCCCCGCACGCTGGAGAGCCGGCGGACGCCCGGGCTCTTCCTGTGCGGGGAGATCCTGGACGCGTTCGGCCCGATCGGAGGACACAACTTCCTGTGGGCCTGGTCCACGGGGCGGGCGGCGGGGATGGGGGCGGCGGCGCGCGTCGCGGGCGGCTTCTAGCGGGGAAGCTCCTTCAGCCGGGGGAAATCGAAGCTGCCCCGGATCCTCTGGATCCGGGGCAGCTTGCCGATACGACCTTGGGGTGGGCCCGTCGGAGCCGCGGGCTCAGTTCCAGTCGGGGCGATGGGGACGCTTCCGACCGAACATGTCGTCTTCGTCCTCGTCGTCTTCGTCCCCCTCCTCCCAGTCTTCGTCCTCGTCGTCCTCGTCGTCCTCGTCCAGGTCGTCCTCGTCCCAGTCGTCCTCGTCCCAGTCGTCCTCGTCGTCACCCCAGTCCCCGAGGTCCTCGCCCTCCTCGTCTTCCTCGTCGTCGTCGAACGCGAGAAGCGTGGGCGCAAGAGCTTCCTCTTTGAACCAGCCCGACCGGCTCATCTGTCTGATCTCCTCATGGCTCCGGCCTCGGAACACCCGACCCGTTTCGGAATGTCCAGGGCACTTGGCGCGAAAGTAACCCGGGGTGAGGGGTTGTCAACAAGGATGTCGACTCAACCCGGTCCGCCGAGCCGCGGCAACTGATACAGAGGACGCATCTCCAACTGGACCGTTACGTGTGCGATTCCTCGCCGCTTCATCTTCTCCTGGATCTCCCCGAGGATACGGCTGTGCTCCGTCGGATCGTCGATCACGCCGTGGGCCGACAGCGCGATGAAACCGCTCGTGAGCGTCCAGACGTGCACGTCGTGGATGTCGTCCAACCCCCGTACCGCGCGGAGCTCCTCCACGATGGCCGTCACGTCCACGTGAGCCGGCGCGGCCTCCAGGAGGACATCGGTGGCTTCGCGCACGAGCTTCCAGGCGCTGTGCAAGATCAGAAGCGCGATGACCACGGAAGCGATGGGGTCCGCCGGCATCCAACCGGTGAAGAGGATCACCAGGCCCGCTCCGATGGCGCCCACGGAGCCGAGCAGATCCCCCAGGACGTGGAGGTAGGCTCCCCGGACGTTGAGGTTCTCGTGCGCGTGGGCATGGAGCAGGAGCGCCCCCACGATGTTGACCAAGAGCCCGAGGCCGGCGACGACCAGCATGACCGGGGCGTCCACCGCCACCGGGTCGCGCCAGCGGTCCCAAGCCTCCGCCACGATGAGCACCGCGATGAAGAGCAGCGTCGCTCCGTTCACCAGAGCGGCGAGGATCTCCATGCGGACGTACCCGAAGGTCTTCTCGGGGCTGGGGGGCCTCTGCGCCATCCGCATGGCCAGCAGAGAGAGCGCCAGAGAGCCGGCGTCGGTGAACATGTGGCCGGCGTCGGCGAGCAGGGCGAGGGAGCCGGCGAGGAGGCCGCCCACCACCTCCGCGACCATGAAGGCGCTCGTGACGACCAGCACCCACAAGAGCCGGCCTCGCTCCGCCCTACGGTGCATCGGGCCGTGCGCGTGCCCCGGAGGGTGGCCGTGGTGCGCGTGATCTGATCCGCTCATGAGCTATTGGGAAGGAGGGTCTGGTGGAGCGGGTGTCGGAAAGGTAGGGGGACCCCGGCGCCCGGTTCAACGTGCGTCGACGCGCAACGCCTTCACGGCCTCGGCGACCGTGGTCGCGTGGATGGCGACGGTGTCATTCGTGCGAAGGGCGTACCCGCCGGCCAACGTCACGGCGACCGCCACGCCGCGCCCGCGGAGGGACTCCATCACGTAGGCGTCCCTCCGACGCAGCCCCTCCAGGGTCAGCGCGAGCCCCCCGAGCTGGTCTCCCCGGTAGGGATCGGCTCCGGCCAGGTACAGCGCCAGCTGAGGGCGGAACCGCTCCACCACGACCGGGAGGTTGGCCTCCAGCACGGCCAGATACGAGGCATCCCCGGTACCGTCGTCGAGCCCCAGGTCCAGGTCCGACGGCGGCTTGAGCGCCGGGTAGTTGCGCTCCTGGTGCATGGACAGGGTGAACACGCGAGCGTCGTCCGCGAAGATGGCCGCGGTCCCGTTGCCCTGGTGCACGTCGAGGTCCACCACGAGAACCCGGCTCACCGCACCCTCGTCCAGGAGCACCGCGGAAGCTACCGCCACGTCGTTGACGAGGCAGAAGCCCTCGCCGCGACCCGGAAAGGCGTGGTGGAACCCCCCGCCCAGGTGGACGGCGATCCCGTCACGGAGCGCGAGCCTCGCGCAGAGCAGCGTGCCCCCGCAGCAGACCCGTCCGGCGTGGGCCAGGGCCTGGGAGAACGGCACCTCCAGCGCGATCCGCTCGAAGGCCGTCAGCCGATCGTCCCGGATCTTCGCCAGATACTCGGGCGTGTGGACCCGGCCCAGGTCCACGTCCGTGACCGGCTCCGCTTCGATGAGATCCTCCTGGCCGACGATCCCCTCGGCCAGGAGGCGGTCCCGCACCAACCGGTACTTGGCGGTGGGGAATACATGGGGACCGATGTCCACCTCGTAGGCGGGGGACCACACCACCGACGGCTTGCCCATGCCCAAAGATGGCGGTCGCCAGGCCCGTCCGCATCTGTCCAGGCCGGCCCCGAGCGATACCTTTCTGGCATCGTCACGGTCCCCCCAGCCGGCCCCACCTCTCGGCATGACCCGCGAAGTGAACCCACTCCTCTCCGACGACTTCCGTATCCCCTTCCACGTGATCCGGGCGGAACACTTCGAGCCTGGCCTCAGGAGGGCGTTGGCGGAAGCCCAGGCGGAGGTGGACGCGGTTGCCGCGGACGAGGCCCCACCCACGTGGAGCAACACCGTGGAGCGGCTGGACCGGGCCGTAGAGCGGCTGGCTCGTCGCATCGCACCCGCCGCGCACCTGGTCTCGGTGGCCGAGACGCCCGAGCTGCGGGAAGCCTACAACGCCGTCCTCCCGGAGATATCGGCCTTCTGGTCGCGGCTCCCCCTCGACGAGGGCCTCTGGGCTCGGGTGCGCGCGTTCGCCGAGACCGGCGAGGCGGCGTCCCAGACCGGCCTGCGCCGCCGCCACCTGG
>ORJL011136218.1_pt1 | contig 15343 bp, 12 predicted proteins | sample 1779941 | NCBI WGS metagenome assembly ORJL01 (sample SAMEA104232317, study PRJEB22302) | groundwater metagenome | biome: forest; feature: aquifer; material: groundwater | place: USA | collected 2011-08-07 | depth 5.8 m | reverse complement strand
TGACGCCGACGTAGCCGCCTTCCCGCCAAACCTTCACCCGCTGCCGAATCTGGTTGACGAGTTTGTTCTCTTCGATGCGGTCCTGCGTCCACTCCGTGTCGAAGACGGCTGTCTTGCCTTTCTTCTTCGGGCGCGCGATGGGGACGAAGTACGAGCTGATTCGGCGGGCGTCGACAACCTCGTCGGTGATGCCTTCGTCGCCAAAACGGAAGTGCCGCTTCGGCTCCGCGAATGGTGCGTTGAGAACGGGGTTGTCAATCGTAACTTGCGCCATGTTCGGGGTCGCCGACGGGCGATCGTGAGGTCGTCACCGGGAGTATACAGCCGCAGGGGGGAAGAAGAAGCGGCGCGCAGTCGCTCAGCGTTATTCAGTTTCCGCGGCGTCGAGATTGGTCGGCGGTGGACGCGGCCTTGCCGGACCTCCACCGGGGCCTCGCCCGTGATGATCGTTCGAGCCGGCAGGCGGGCCATTGCCCACCACTTGGCGATGGCCGTTTTCGTTCAGGATGTGCCTGTTAGATTCCAGCCAGACCCGGACCTTCGCGTCGATCGCCTAAACGTCAATCTGCCGCAAGCGGCGAGTCGACCAACTGGAGTCCCAGATTGACCCCAGACAGTCGTGCTTCATCGCGGACCGCCGCCCGCCATCGGCTCGTCAAATGAACCGATGGGTCGAGTCGGTCGGGTGCCGGCAAGTCTGGCGGTGCGGACTGTCGCGGGCTTTGTTAACCCGCGCTGAGTCGCGGATCGTTCGGCGACAACGAACGTCGCGGCTGAACCTGAAAAGATTTTCTTGAATTCGTGAGCACTTTTCGGTCCAGTTTGCGGCTTGTATCTCAGGAACCGCCATGATGAGGCGCGCTCGCGCGACGCCCACGCGGCGTCCCGTTCCGTGGTCGACCCAAAAGGGAGCGACGGGCATGAACACTCGATCGCGAGAACGGATCGGCTTGTGGGCGCTTTGGGCGGTTCCGATCTCGACATGGTTAGGTTTCGGGTCGAACGGGCGCATGATCGTCGGGGATATCGTCGACCCGACCGCGACCGTTCCACCGGTTTCGCAGACGTCAAACCTGAACAAGGGCTCGTAACAAATCGATCCCCATTAGTGCTAGCGAGAGAAAGGAAGGCATCGCCGTGGCAAAGAAGCAAAGACCTCGATCGGGTGGTGTTGAGATGGCTGTTGTGGACCTGCAATCCACGATCAACAAACAGGGGCGTAACTGGCAGGCCGGGCCTACATCGATCTCAGCCTTGCCTCAGGAGGAAGTGATATCACGCCTGGGGCTGCAGGTGAATGAGGCCGAACGCAAGGCGACTGAGAAGCTCATCGCCGCGGCTAACAGCTTGGAGGCGGTGCGCGCGGCTGCGATCGCGGTGCCCGCGGCCGTGGACTGGCGAAGCAACGGTGGCAACTTCGTCACTCCGATCCGCGATCAGCTCAGTTGTGGTTCCTGCGTATCCTTCGGCACGCTGGCGACCATCGAAGCCCGGGTCAACATCGCTTGCCGAACTCCCGGCGGAGCGCGCGATTACTCGGAAGCTTTTCTGTTCTACTGCGGGTGCGGGCGATGCTGTGGTTCGGGCTGGAATTTCGTTCCAGCGTTGGATTTCTGCAAGAATCAGGGCGTCGCCGCGGAATCGAGTTTCCCGTACACGCCGGGCGACCAACCGTGCAAGTCAGGCGTGACGCCGCTGTTCAAGATCAGCGGGCACTCGTCCGTCCTATCCATGTCCGATCGCAAGGCGGCTATCGCGGAACGCGGTCCGGTGGTGGCGGGGATGAACGTCTGGCGCGATTTCAAATCCTACAGCTCCGGCGTGTATCACCATGTAACGGGGGAACATCTAGGCTATCACGCGGTCTCGGTCGTCGGATACGACGACGCCCAGCGATGTTGGATCTGCAAGAACAGTTGGGGGCCCGGGTGGGGCGAGTCCGGGTTCTTCCGGATGTCGTACGACGACGCAGACAGCGAGATGAGCACGAGTTTTGCGTTCTACGAGCCACAGGTTCAGTGCCCGTCGCCGCAACCGACACCGGTCGACGACTGCAAGCAGTACGTCGCCCATCTGCGGCGCGTGATTATCGCGGCCCGAGGCAACTCGCGGCTTCGCGTCTGTTTGCGGTATTATGTCTGCGGTCGCGGAAGACGTCCGTTCTGTCCGGCGTCGCACATGGCCGTGGTGCGGATTGTGCAGACGATCTTGCAACGCTGCCCGCAATACCGCGCGCCGTTCTGTGTGGCGATCGGATAACGACGGAGTTCAACGGCTTGGACGAAGAACACCGTTCAGGTCTGCAATTTCCGCGGCGAGGTATTGGTGAGTCTGTTGCGGTTCTCTTCGAAGCAGTGACTCGCATCATGGGAGTGATGCGGGCTCGCAGCCTCGAATTGTCGGAGTTTCCGGAGTGGTGACCGTTTCCCTCGTGCGGCGTGACTTGAGGACGGCGTCTGAAGGTTTGCAAGGCGGACTGGCCGCGACGCCGCACGAGAGAGAACCGCTCTGATCGTGCTCAACCCGGAACCGGAATCGGTTCCTGACGAAAGGAACGAAGCGATGAATTCCACGGGAATGGAGGCGTTCGCCGATCTTCAGGTCGACGATCGGCCGAGGAAAAAACCCTGCGGCTGCGGTTGCGGAAAAGCCGGGGCGGCGTCTTTGGGTGAGGCGGGCGACGTGCCCTCATTGGAAGAATTGGAGGCCGCTCTCGCTGGAGTCGTTCCAGCGGGCGCGGCTGAGTTCGCCGAGGCGGACGAGTTGACCGTTGCGGGGCTGGATGAGGCCCTTTCGGCGGTCGAGGATGGGGACTTGCTCACCGAGGGTCAGGAGCAAACGGTGACGCTGGAGGACTTTGTCAATTTGGCGGAAAAGTACCCCGGCCTGAAGGTCACCCTGTCGTTTTGAGGAAGCTGCCCCACGGCCCACGCGCCGCCTCCCGACACGGTTCCGCGCGAATGATGAGCGGAGCCGTGTCGGGAACGACGGCGGGAACTTTGATCCCACCGTCGGTGGGATCGGCGGCTGGGGTCACAATGTCATGCGGAACTACGGCAAGAACGACTTGGCGATCCATGCGCGAGCAGGCGAGCGGTTCACGGTGGAACTGGAGTCCATGCCCACAGCGGGATATGGTTGGACGCTGTCGAAAACCGATTCCTCCATACATCTGATTTCCCAAGATACCCGCGCACAGTCGACGGGGATTGGTGGCGCGGCGGTTGACGTGTTTCTCCTGGAGCCGTCATCGCCGGGGAATTGGGATCTGGAATGGCGTTACGGACGTCCTTGGGAGGCGAAAGCCACACAGCGGCACGTTGTGCGCGTCGAGGTCGAGTCGTAAGGGTCCAACCATAGCGGCCACAGGGGATAGGGTCGCGGACCGACAGCCGAACCCGTGACCCGCGGTGAACTGCGGAACGGGCAGGGTAAGAATTTTCTTGATTTTCTGAGCGCCCTCGGGTCGAATCGCGTTTGGTATCAGGGAGAGTGCCATGCTTGTCGTACGCGCTATCGACGCCGACTCGGCATTCCGCTCCGAATTCGACTCCCAGCAGGAAGGACGAGTATGGTCAAGCGGCGGCAGCACATCTTACTTTCGTGTGTACTTTGCGCGGTGCCGATCTCAACGTGTCTTGGCTCCGGTGCGGACGGTCACATGATCGTCGGGGATATCGCTTGGCACCGCCTCGACGACCAGGCCAAGGTCGCTGTCCGAGAAATCCTCGGCTCGGAAACGCGCGCGTACGCGGCCACCTGGGCCGACCGGGTTCGCAGCGATGAAGACTGCGATTGGATCAAGCCGTATCACTAGGTGAACGTTCCTCGTGGAAGTGCCAAGTACGAATCCGCTACGCACTGCCCGGATCAAGTCTGCGTCGTGGGAGGCATTCTGGTGAACGCCAAGGTTCTTCGCGATTGGCACGCGGATAAGGAACAGAAGAAGCAGGCGCTAGGGCTCCTGGCGCACTTCGTGGGCGATATCCACCAGCCTCTCCATGCTGGCTATCCGGAGGATCTCGGCGGTAACTCGATCAAGGTTCGCTTCTTCGGGAGGGTCTACCTCGACGCGCGGGAGCAGAAAAAAGTCAACCTGCGCAGCGTGTGGGACAGCCTTCTCATCGATCGCCGAATGGAGAACCTCGACGATCTCTCCTGGGAGGACTACGCCGAGCGGCTGAATGAGGAGATCACCGATACCAACTGGCGGTCATGGACCGACCCGGCGACGAACTCGGTCGCTAGGTGGGCGGACACCTCGTACCAGCGCGCCCGTGTGAACGCCTATCGGGACACGAATACCGCGGGTAGACCATCGCCTGACAACCGGGTGCGTTCGAACGATGACCTTCAGGGTGCCTACTACGATCAAGCAGTCCCGATCGTGGAGCGCTCGCTGAAGGAAGGCGGCGTGCGGCTCGCGGCGATTCTCAACGCCATCTACTCGGGCGCGGGTCCGATTCCTTTCGGTGACTCGACCGCGATCGACTTGACCACGGATCACGCGGTCGCGCCGACCGCCGGCGGCGGGACGATTCGCATCGCGACCTTCAACATCCAGAACCTTGGCAAGACGAAGGCCGGCAAGCCCGAAGTCATGGCCACGCTGGTCGACATCGTTCGGCGGTACGACGTGGCGGCGGTGCAGGAGCTGTCGGACATCTCGAACACCGTTCCGCAAATCTTCCTGGACAAGATCAACGATGGCGGGTTGCACTACAACATGTTGGTCAGTCCGAGGACGGGTCGCCAAGACGACGACAAGACATCGCAGGAGCAGTACGCGTTCTACTTCAACACCGCGAGCATTCAACCGCTTGACGCGGGAAGACTGTCCGACGATGGCGACGACGACCTGTTCCAACGAGAACCGTTTCTGGCGCGTTTTCGCGCCAAGGCAGGCAACTTCACTTTCGTGCTTATCACCACCCACACCGCGCCTCAGCTGGCCGTCGAGGAAATCGGCGCGCTGGACGACGTGATGAGCTGGGCGCGCACCATCTATCCCGACGAGGGCGACTTTATCGCCTTGGGTGACTTCAACGGCTCCTGCAACTACGCGAGCCCGGCGGATCTAAACCCGCTTCCGATCCGAGGCAGCAACTACCGGTGGCTTATTCCCGATGACGCGGACACGAACCTCGCCGCAGCCCAGTGCGCGTACGATCGCATCGTGACCACCACCGGAGCGAACGAAGATTTCGCAGGGACGTGGTCCGTGGATAAGGCGTTCACCGACAAGAAAATTTCGGATCACTGGCCTGCTTGGGCGGAGTTCTTCGTGAATCACGATACCGAGTGAGTTCCTAAGACGATGCGGGGCCGCCTGTTCGTGTTCTCGCGGATTGCGGCCTTCGTTCGTCGAACTTCCTCGACGTCGTGCCACAATAGATTACGAGAGCGGCTCCGATGCAACGCCAGCGGCACGGTCGCCGTTGCGAGCCTCCGGAAGTAAATCGAAGGGAAGTCTCGCGGCGGGTGGACCGGCGCGATGTACGATCGGTTGGCAGTGCGAACGGCCCCCACCCATAATCAGCTTTCAACGAAGGAGAATCACCGGTGGCAAGAGCAAAGCAAAAGCGAAAATCCACCGCTCTCACTGGGCTTGTCACCGCAAGACCGAAGCTCAGCGACGGCGAAACGAACCCTCGGGCGTTTGAACGTCTCGAACATTTCAGCCCCGGCTATAATCTGACGGACGCCGAGGTCGAGCGTGCTCTCGAAAGCGGCGAGCGCCGCGGCGAGCTCGAGCCGTACTTCGGTGAAGCCGCCTACGCAGAGCTGCACGCTCTCGCGCAGAAGGCGCGGCGCCAACGTCGTGGCGGACCGCGTGTGCTCATCCTTCCCGGCATCATGGGATCCACGCTCGGCTATCCGCGCACGTTCATTCTCGACGATGTCATCTGGGTCGATCCCATCGATATTGCCCGCGGACACATGGCCGACCTCGCCCTCCCGAAGACAGGCAGAGCCGTCAAAGCTCTTGGCGTCATCCTCTTCGTGTACCTCAAGCTGAAACTCCGGCTCAAGCTCCAGGGGTTCGACGCGGACTTCCACCCGTTCGACTGGCGCGTGAGTATCGATGAGGCCGGGCGGGAGCTCAAGGCACGCATCGACAAGGAATGCGGAACGGGTTCAACACGCCGAGAGATTTTTCTCGTGGGGCACAGCATGGGCGGCCTCGTCGCGCGTAGCGCGATTTCGCAAATGGGCGGCGACCACAAGCACATTCGCCGGCTGATCATGCTCGGGACTCCGAACCACGGCTCTTTTGCGCCTGTGCTCGTTCTCACCGGCGCGCACGACATGTTGCGGAAGGTGGCGGCGCTGGACTTGAGCCACGATCTCGCCGGATTGGTCGGCAAGATCCTCAGCACCTTCCCCGGCCTCTACCAGTTGCTCCCAACGACACAGAAGTTCAGCACGATCAACCTGTTTGATGCGAGCAACTGGCCGGACAACGGCATGGGTCCGCGGAAGGAAATTCTCGCGAAGGTACCGGGCGTACAGGCGACTTTCGCCCCAGGCGATCCCAAATTCATGACTTTGATCGCCGGCGTGAACCAGAAAACGATCGTCGGAGCCCGAAAAGAAGCCGACGAGTTCAAGTTCGATGAATCCGTCGAAGGCGACGGCACGGTGCCGCTCAGATTTGCCCAACTCGACGGCGTCAAGACGTACTTCGTCAATGAGGCCCACGGCAGCCTGCCAGGCAATCGCACCGTCATAGACGCGGTCATCGACGTGCTCAACACCGGCACGACGCAAGCGCTCCGCGAGGATTGGACGCCCATACAACGCGGAGTCACGCGCACACTCACCCGTCGCGACTTCGAGCGCGTTCCCTTCGACGGTCGCCGCGGAGCACAGCTCGGCCAAAGCGATCTGCGCCACCTGATTTCCGACTTCGCCGCGCCGCTCGAACGCGCCGCCGAAGCCGCGACGCCGACCTCACCGCCGAGCCTCGAAATTGGGTGGTCCGCAGAACCGGTCGTCGTCGGCCGTCGCCGCCAGAATCGACTCGAGATCCGTCTGGCCTACGGAAGCATCACGCAGGTGGACTCCGAGGCGATCGTCCTCGGCGTTTTCCGTGATGTCGCGCCCTCGGGGGCGGCGTCGGCCATCGACCGTCAGATGGGCGGCACCATCCGAGAGCTTTCCGACCGCCGCATGCTCGCCGGCAACATGGGCGACGTATTCATCATGCCCGTTGGGAATCGTCTCATACCCGCGGACTTGCTGGTGTTCGCCGGGATGGGTCGTTTCGACGATGTGAACGACGACGTATTGAAGCTCGTTGCCGAGAATATTGCCAGAACACTCGTCCACGCCCAGGTGGACGACTTTGCGACCCTCTTGCTCGGTTCCGCCTCCGGGACCGATGTTCGCAGTTCCATGTCCAACCTGATCGAAGGATTCTTCCGCGGTATCCGGGACACCGATCACCATCGCATCCGCGGCATCACGATTTGCGAGATCGACCGCTCCCGGTACAACCAGATGCGAACCGAACTCCTGCAACTGGCTGCCACGTCGCTTTTCGATCGCTTCGAGGTAACCATCGATGAGGTCGAGTTGCCAGCTCCGCCCGACGTGACTGCGACGGACCGCGCGCGTGTGCCTGCTGGACCCGAACCCGCGTACCTCTACGTCCGCAAAGTTAGCCAGAAACTGGGCGAAGGGCGCAGCGCATATCAGTCCTCGTTGCTCACGCCGGACGGACGGTCCACAGTCATGTCCGAGACCCAGCTCGTGGACGAGAACGCACTGGCGAAGCACCTGGGACTCATCAACGACGAGAAGGCCTTCAACGCGGCCACGCTCAAGAACTTCGGCTCGCAGCTTGCGAAGTTGGTGTTGCCCGACAGCGTCGCCAAAGCGCTGAGAGACATCGCCGACCGTTGTCCGGTCGTGGTCATTCACGATTCGGCGGCCTCCAAGATCCCTTGGGAAACGCTCCACCTCAATCCGATTCCCGCATTGGAGCATGGACTCACGCGCAAGTACGAAGCCGCGGACTTGTCAGTGGCCAAATGGCTCGAAGAGCGGCGGATCGACGCGACGCTCAACATGCTACTCATCGTCAACCCCACCGGCGACTTGCCCGGAGCGAAAAAAGAAGGCGACCGCATCAGACAACTCGTTGGGGACACACCCGCCCTCGAGCTGGACGTACTGGAAGGACCCGAGGCAACTTTCAACGCCGTTCGATCGGCGCTCAGTTCCGGAAAGTACGACGTTGTCCATTACGCAGGCCACGCGTTCTTCGAGCCCACGGATCGCATGTCCAGCGGCATCTTGTGCCACGGCCACGAAGTTTTCTCGGGAGCGGAGGCCACGAAGCTGGAGCGGTTGCCGGCGCTCATGTTCTTCAACGCCTGTGAATCCGGGCGCATCCGCAGCGTCGGAAAGAGTGAGCCCGTTTCCGCGATTAGCAAGAAGAACGTGGCCGAGAGTATCCGCGCAAACGTCAGCTTCGCCGAGGCGTTCCTCCGCGGCGGCGTCGGAAACTTCGTTGGGACATACTGGCCCGTCGGCGACGACGCTGCCGACAAATTCTCCGACACGTTCTACAAAGAGTTGGTCAAGGGGAAGACCATCGGCGACGCCGTGGTCGAAGGCCGCAGGACCATTGAGAAGAGTCGTTCCGTTGATTGGGCCAACTACGTCCACTTCGGTAGCCGGACATTTACTCTGAAACAACGATGACGCAAGCCTGACGGGCGACGGACAAAAGAGCCATGAGCGTTGCGTCAACGGCCCAAAATCGGTAGGCAAGGCTTTCTCTGCAAACAGTATGCTTAGGTGTTGATAGACCATCGCCAACTGTGGCATGCTATGATGGTTAGAGGTCGCGACTGTCTGGCACGCCGCGGCGTGCACATTTCGCCGCGTTGGCCGGTCATGCTTTTTGGCAGACGCAGTTCCACGGCAACTGGCTGGAGAGAGAGACAATGAAAGCCATAGTCCTAATGCCGTTCGCAGACGAGTTCGACGACGTCTACAAGGCCATCCGCGCAGCGATCACCAAGTGCGCCACAACAGAGACGGCGAAACCCGCAGCCCTCCGACGGGCCAGTCTAGCCGAGCTCAGCTGCGAAAGACTGGATGAAGTGGCGGGCACCTACCAGATCATGGTGAAAATCATTGAACTCATCAAGAAATCTGCTCTTTGTATTGTGGACGTCTCGGGGGCGAAACCCAACGTTTTTTGGGAACTCGGGTTTGCAATGGCGTTGGAAAAGCCGGTGATCGTCCTTTCGCAAGAAGGCGACAAGATTCCGTCGGATTTGGACAATCTGCGAACACTACGGTATGCCCGCGACAGACTCGAAGACACACTCACGACCGAACTCATCGTGGAAATTGAAACTACTCTTAGCAGTTTGCCTGACCCTGCGTCGTTGCCGACAGAACCCGCCCACTCCCGAGCGCTGGCGCTGTCTATCGCGTCGCCGTGCTATTTCTTGAACTCGCAATTCAAAATCAACTACATGAATGAGGCTGCGTCGATGTTATTCGCGAATGACGACCAACCTCTGAACGCGGCACAATGGAAGGGGCAACCACTGAGGGATTTTGTGAACACATTCGCGGAGAGGATTGTCAATCTTCCGGAAGTTGAGAAGAACCTGCAGATTCAAATCGAGGAAATCCGAGAGGCCGAAGCCAGCCAAGGCCGTTCGACCATCCGACCATATAGTGTCGAGAGGATAGAGCTTGAAACCCCCCAATACGGACGACTAGTACTTCAGAAGACCGGCGTGGCAGTGAGCGATGCAAGCGCGAGCGGCATCCAAGGGTGGGTGGTCTCATTCAATGTTGTGAAACCCGAAGACGCGGCCAGTTACTCGCGATTCCATGAACAGCATCGGAGTATGGTGCAGGGACGGCTCTTTTCGTTCGAGGCCCGTCCCGGCGGCAAGGAAAGAAACGAAGCTCCGCCGGCTGTCTCGCAGGTGGAAGTTCAGGAATGGCTTGCGAGGGAAGACACTCCGACGTTTCATTTTGCGGAGAATTATGCCGAAAAGCAGCGTTGTTTCGAATTTGCGAGTACGGTCATGAAAACGCCCGCCTATGGACTGAAAACCGTCAAGGAGCTTGACGCATATTTCTTCGATTATCGAAACACCGATTTTGTGATGGAGTTTGTTCCCGGCACCGAGATTCTCCTGACCGTGTTTCGATTGCACCGCGATCATAACCTGGCTCGCTATAGGAACCTCGACAAGTGGATCGCCCAGTTAGTTGAGGAAGGTGCGCGATTCGCGGATGCGGGTGCGTACTTCCACGGCGCGATACGAAACCCCTGGCGGAGTAAGGCACTGTGGAGGCTACTTGGTTACGCCAGCTGGAAGTGCGAGGAAAACGGTCACGACCACTTCTATGCGCAAGTTCCTAGAAATAACTTTGACAAGGTCCGCCAATTCTATTTCAAGCGCGCCGGAGACGACTTCGAGACGAAGGGTTGGCGCCATCATTGGAGGCCCATCGCAGTCCGCTGCGATCAATTCCGCACCCCGGACTTATCGTGTGATGCAGGCGCTCATGGTGATGACGAAGGTCAAAAGATAGCGTTCGAAGCCTATAAGAAGGCACGAGCCGCGTCAGCCAACGAAGGAATTCTTCCGTGAGGCTCGGCGGTCTGACCGTCTACAACGACCGTGGCGAAGGTCCTTGATGACCTGGCTGAGCCAGCGAACCAGCCCGCCGAAATGAGACGAGGTCGAGAGTGGTAGCATGCACTGCGCCGAGGTCAGGGAAGACGAAGGGAGGCAAGATTTGGGATAAGCAAATCGTAAACAATCGAGCAGATCATTTACAAGTTGCGCGAGCACGATTTCGAGAGGACTTCTGCGCCAATCGGCATAGTGCGACCGTATCGACGGAATTCGCTTCTGCGGTTGAGTGCGGATTAGCGTGGCAGACAAAGGGCGACATGACAGGCAGCGACCGCCACTGAGTATTCCCGTAATCCTGGGCTGGGCGGACGAGCACTTCAGGAACTTCGGCGATTGGCCCTCCGTGGAGCCCGGCGCGTTGTTGTGCGCTCCGGACGAGTCATGGTGGGCCATCGCTCAAGCGTTGGATCACGGGCATCGAGGTCTCCCGGGAGGCTCATCGCTTGCTAGGCTGCTCGCTGAGTATCGCGGGGTGCGTAGCCGGCTGGCGCAGCCGCGCCTGCCCCAGAGGCAGATCGTCTCCTGGGCCGAGTCACTCCATCGTGCGACCGGCCGATGGCCGAACAATGCATCCGGACAGGTATCCCAATCGCATGGCACTGCCAGCCTTAAACACCGCGCAGATCCTTCGTTGCGCGGATGCTCGGCTGCCCCTCCATCACCCGTCGCCAGAACGATTCCTTCTTCGGATCTCGACCCCTCCGACGCACCATGCCTACGTCCTTCATCACGAAGGCATAATGCACCGGCACATTACCAGAATGAAGATGTGGTTGGCCGGACGATTACGAAAGTAATCACAATTAATGGGTGGACCACGCTAGCTGGTGGCGGGGACGTGCGGTTCTGATAAGCGCTGCCGGGCCGCCTTGAAACCTATCCACAATTGTAACGCCGACCCATGCCTGACAATACCAAAACGGGCAGTGTTGATCGGCAGCGCCATGGCGAGTTTGAGCTCTTTTCGGCCCTGTCATGGCGTTAATTAATTCTTTGGTGTCATCGCGATCGAGGTCGCCGTCGAGTTCGCAACTTCACGCGCCTTTTGGGGAAAGTTGACGTGTTGAGTATGATGATAGTCAGCATGATCGACGTGGAACCAAAATGGAACCGTCGCCCACAAGCGACGGACGACGATGTTGCGGCGGCGGCGTTGGCCGGGGACGCGGAGGCTTTGGAGGAGATGCTCGTCCGGTCGGAAGTGCCGCTGCGGACAGCACTTGCGGGTGAGATTCCGGCGGCGTTCCGTTCGGCCTTCGACGTGGACGACGTTATCCAGGTCACGTTCATCGAGGCGTTTCTTCGCATCCGGCAGTTCACGCCCCGTGGGCCGGGGTCGTTCACGGCATGGCTGACACGACTCGCCCGCAACAATCTTCGCGACGCGATCAAGTGGCTGCGCAGGGACAAGCGGTTGCCGCGGGAGCGACAGGTCACGCATCGGGCGAGCCACGATTCGCACGTTGGTCTTCTCGAAACACTACAGCTTTCATCGACGACGCCGAGCCGCGTGTGTGCTCGCGAGGAATCTAAGTGCCTCCTGGAAACCGCCCTCTCCGGGCTTCCCCCTGATTACGAGAACGTCGTGCGATTGATGGACCTCGATCGACAGACCGCCCCACAGGCCGCCAAAGCGATGGGCCGTTCCGTCGGCGCCGTTTACATGCTTCGCACCCGAGCCCACGCGCTTCTGTTGGAGTTCTTGGGCAATAGCGGAAAGTTCTTCAGCAGCGGGACTTGAGCTTGCCTGCACCAGCCCGAAGGTATGCGCGTTGCCCTCGGAGGTACCGGCCCGTTTGCCGTGTGGAAACCAAGGGAAGCGGCGACCGCGCTTAGAGCGTGGGTTCGGGGCTTTCACAAGTGCGGTCGGCGCGAACGCACGATGTTCCGTGGTTCGCGCCGACTCGCATGGGTCAGGGGGAATCGTGACGACCAGTCACATATTGAACCGTCTTCTGTCCGCGATCATGGGCTTCCCAGACAACATGCCGCGCAGACGTCCGATGACGGATCGTCCGTGTACACGATGGGAAGCACGTCCGTGGGTAAGGGAAGCGGAACGACGGTGGTCGCGGAATGAACCGTGATCGCGCCGCCGCCTCTGGGACCGAACGCTCGGAGCTGGAACGGCTCGTTGCGTACGGAAATCCCGCCTTGTCGCGCCATGAGATCGATCGTACCGCCGTGGCCGGAGGTGCCGGACGCCCAAAGGGATCCAAAGACTTGCACAGCCCAAAGTTCGGAGTCGTCGCACGATACGAGTTCGATCCGGCCGCCGGACGCGTCGTCGACGAGGATCGCACTCTTGTCGGCCAAGGCGATCGGACCGTTCGATTCCATTCGCACCGTCCCGCCGATCCCGTCGCGATGCACGGAACCGGCGCGGATAGTGGCATGATTGCAGAGGAACACCGTTTTCTCAGCGCAGACCTTGACCGTGCCGCCGGCGCCCGCGCCGTTGGCGATAATGCTCGACCTGTCGAACATCTTGAAGGAGCCGCCCGCCCGCACCTTGACGTTTCGGGGAGGGCCGTTGAACAATCGCGGCGGTTGGAAGGAGCCCTGTTCCCTCAACAGCACGTTGCCGCATACGTTGAAGGCTACGGTCGGGACGTCGAGGATGATGGAGCCATTGTTGCGTACCTGCAAACCTCGAACGGTCAGCACACCGTCGACGGCTCCATCCAGATCGGTTGGTCCGCCGTCCAATGCGCTGAAGCGCACTTGGTGTTTGATGACCAGGTCTTTGGCGTTCGCCGGACCGGCACATGGATCCGCGTCGGGTGTGTGAGTGCAGCGGCCATCGTCGCATCGATCCCTCGTGCATGAATCGCTGTCGTCGCACTCAGTGTAGGAGCAACACTCCGCCTCGCAGGAATCGCTCGATTCGCAACACACGGGTTTTTCTACACCACATGGGTCTCCGTTTGACATGCACTTGTAGCTTTGGCCGTTGGGCACACACTCCTCAGGACCGTTACAGTATAGATCGTCTTGCGCGCAATCAATCGGCGGGTGCTTGCACATCCCACCCGCGTCGCACACGTCCTTTGTGCAACTGTTCGCCGGGATTTCGTCGGGACAGGCAGTCCCTGGAGGCAACAGATAGTTGCCGGGGCAGGTCGCACTATTGCCCAAACATTTTTCCAATGGGTCACAATAGCCATCGCCCGTGGACGGGCGGCACACATACGTCGTAGGTTTATATTTTTGCACGCAGCTGCCTTGGCCATTGCACAGATCGGGGCTGTCGCAGTCTACGTCAGATTGGCTTCCGCACGGATAATCCACCGGCCTATAGCCATTAGCTGGGCAAACTGTTGACGTGCCAGTGCAACTCTCCGCAACGTCGCAATCGCCCGGAGCCGAGCGACACACATACGTCGCAGGTTTGTATTTTTGCACGCAGCTGCCTTGGCCATTGCACAGATCGGGGCTGTCGCAGTCTACGGCAGATGGGTTTCCGCACGGATAATCCATGGGCCTGAAGATATCGGCCGGGCAATCAGGCGAAGTGCCCGTGCAGATCTCTGGAACGTCGCAATCGCCGGAAATCGAGTGACACACGAAGGGGGGTTGCCGGTATCGGCAAGTCGTCGGGTCGCAACATACGCCGGATTCACATTGTTCAGGCGCCTCAACGATCCCGTCGCCACAAACGGTTGTATCGATAGTGAGTCGAATGGCTTTTACACGCAAACGACTTCGACAAGCTGGCCCATCCTCGAACCGCCTTACCCCTATTGTTAGGGAGTCGTCAATTAATTGCGGCGTCCAGCCGGTCGGCGAGAGGAAGGTAAAATCTCCATTGCCCTGCATTCTATACCTGCAGTCGTCATCGGGGTTTTGGTTGGGGAGATCCAAGTTTTGGAAGTATGGCGAGTCTGCCTCAGCGACTGCGCCGGGGTTCTTTAGCTGAGCCCGGATGCGAATCCTTCCGCCTTGCCCGTTGGGGTCTACGGGAGGCTCGTTGTAGTTATAGCGGCTCAGGACATCTGCCTGAACGCTCTTGATGTGCTGATTAGCAGGCAGCGCTAGTAGACCAAAGGTAGCAGTCAGATATGTAGTGTCCCAGCCAACAATGGGTTGCCCGTTCGCAAACGGCAGAAGACACGCAAAGTTGCCCTCCCCAGTAGAGGCCGAACCGTTCCACGCATAAGTTTCGATACTTTCATCGCATTGGCATGGAGGATCACAGTTAGGATCTCCCTTGGCATCGGCAATGTTTCCCCAGGCCGACGGATTCTCACGACTCACGCCGTCGGCGTACAACCTATAAGTGTCCGCGGCGGCAGGAGCGCCAATGATCGAAGCGAACGCAAGCGCCGTTCCTATGATCCAGAGCCCACTTTGGCGCATGTAGGATGAAGGGATTTCTCTGATTCGACACGGGAGATAGACGCGGTGACGCCGGTGTACTCGTTTCGAGGTGGCAATTGTGCGCATGGTAACGTGCTCCTTTCAAACCCTTTTCATGACAATGCAACGTTGGTCATAAGTGAACGGATCCTGAGTCAAATCATGTTGGCAAGTCGCTTGTCGAATTCAATACGGACATTTGTCCGTGCCTGGGGCGTTTTGTTGTCTCTGCGCGTAACGCGCGCTCGGCGTGCACAACGCGCAGGAGAACTCCAACCTTGTCGCGGACGCGTAGCTTC
>ORJL011149916.1_pt1 | contig 15346 bp, 14 predicted proteins | sample 1779941 | NCBI WGS metagenome assembly ORJL01 (sample SAMEA104232317, study PRJEB22302) | groundwater metagenome | biome: forest; feature: aquifer; material: groundwater | place: USA | collected 2011-08-07 | depth 5.8 m | reverse complement strand
CGCGCGGCGCGCGGCGCAGGCGAGCCGGCGGGCGCGGCGCCGCAGCCCCTTCGCGAGGCGGTCCACGTCCGCAGAGCCGACCTCGCCCGCCGCATGGCGGATGGACGAGACAATCGCCGCGCAGGCACCGGCCCCCAGGGCGGCCCGGACCGCCCGGCCGGTCGCCTCGCGCCGCTCGGACAGCGAGGAGGCGTCGATCTCATGCCTCTCGGCGTCCACGCAGGCCACGTCGAGCATCCGACGCGCGCCGAGCTTTCGGCCGACGCGCCGGAGGTCTCGCCGGAGCCCCTCGAGCGCGCCTCGCGCCGCGAGCCGCTGCCCGAGCCAGGCCCAGGCGCGGAGACGCCGGGTCAGCACACGCAGGTCGTGGACCGCCTCGACGCCGAGGGTCCCCAGCACACGCCGCGCGAGGACGAGGAACCGCCCCGCGCCGTCGGCGAGGAGCCGCGACACCGCCCGGCGTGCGTCGACGGAAGGGAGGGACGTCACGGGCGGTGAACTCCAACTCCAAGGCCCAACTCCAAGAAATTCCAACTCGAAATCCAACTCCAACAACGTGCGGGGGACTTGGAGTTGGGATTGAAGTTCATTGGAGTTGGAGTCAGGACTTGGAATTCGGCGTCCCGCCGATCTCATCCTCCAGGCGCTTGCAGACGGTCTTCATGACCTTCGCTCGCGCCCAGCGCTTGTCGTTCCCCTCGACCAGGACCCACGGCGCTCGCGTGGTGCTCGTCCGCTCGATCATGTCGCACGCGGCCGCCTCGTAGGCGTCCCATTTCGCACGATTGCGCCAGTCGTCGGGCCCGATCTTGTACTGCTTGTACGGCGTCGTCTCGCGGTCCTTGAAGCGCTTGAGCTGCTCCTCGGGGGTGAGTGCGATCCAGAACTTCACGATGACGATCCCCGCCATCGCCATCTCCGCCTCGAACTGGTCGATCTCGGCGTACGCCCGCTGCCAGTCCGCGCGGCGGCAGAACCCCTCGAGCCGTTCCACGAGGACGCGGCCGTACCAGGAGCGGTCGTAGATCGTCACGCGCCCCTGGCGGGGGGGGGGCCTCCAGAAGCGCCACAGGTAGGGGTGGGCGCGCTCCTCGTCGGTCGGCGCGGCGGTGGAGATCACCTGGTAGTGCCGCGCGTCCATCGCGTGCGTCAGGCGGCGAATCGCGCCCCCCTTTCCCGCCGCATCGGGCCCCTCGAACACGATCGCCATCGAGCGGCGGACCGCGTACATCTTCCTGGTGAGACGGCCGAAGCGCCCCTGCAGGCGCGCCATCTTCTCCTCGTAATCGTCGTCCTCGAGCGACTTCGTCATGTCGAGGCGGTTGATCACGTTCGACTTCCGCGGCTTCGGAACTTCCGGAGTCGGCTTCGGCTGGTCGACCTTGGAGCTCGCGAGCGCCTCGGTCAGCGCGTCGAGGAGGATCCGCGCGACCGTCATGTCGCGGTAGCGGCGGTCGGTCGCCTCGACGATCCGCCACGGGCACTCCGCGGTGGAGGTCTTCGTCAGGGCCTGCTCGCAGACCTCGCGGAACGCGTCGTAGTTCTTCGCGAACTTCCAGTCGCGCTTCGTCACTCGCCAGCTCGTAGCGGGGTCGCGCTCCAGCTCCTTCAGCCGCTTCCGCTGGACGTTCTTCGCGAGGTGCAGCCAGAGCTTCACGACGAGGGTCCGCTCGTTCGCGAGCATCTTCTCGAATGCGGCCGCCTGGTCCATCGCCTCGTCGAACTGGGCGTCGTCGAGCCGCTCGAAGGTGCGCTGGATGACCGGCTGCGAGTACCAGGAGCCGATGAAGATCGCCATCCGGCCGTGGGGAGGGAGGCTCCGCCAGAAGCGCCAGAAGAAGGGGCGCTCGGCCTCCTCGTCGGACGGGGCGCCGACCGCGTGGACCTGCACGCCGCGCGCATCGAGCCACTCCAGGAGCTCGTTCGCGACCTCGGTCTTCCCCGCACCTTCGACGCCTCCGATCACGACGACGACTGAGAGGCGTGCGGTCGCCAGCTCCGTCTGGGCGGAAAGGAGGGCGGCGCGGAGCTTCGGCAGCTCGCGCTCGTACGCCTTCTTGTCGATCTCGCTCCCGACTTCGTCGGCTTCGAACATGGCGAAAGTTATACACCGCAGGGCGCGGCGCGGCCAATCGTTCCCTTCCTCGCCGCAAGGGAGGTATACTTGAGCGGGCAATCGACGGGAGGGGAAGATGCCTCACGGCGTGGGGACGATCCCCGGGCAGGGGCTGCGCGACCTGACGACGCTCTTCAACGGCTTCGCGCTGCTCTCGACGTTCCAGCAGGTGGCGCCACACATGAGAGACGGTCTCCGCGTCGCGCGGCCCGACGAGACGAATCCCCGGTCCACGGCCCGCTTGGAGCCGCCCGACGGAATCGGAAGGATGGCGCAGGGAAGCTCGCCGGCCCCGCAGCTCGGTCGGAACCTCGACATCCTCGCGTGATGACACTCCTCCGCGTGCTGGTCCTCGCCCTGCTCCCCCTCGCGGCCTGCGCCCAGACGCAGGAGCCGCCGAAGGACCCCGGCCTCACGATCGACCAGCTCCTCGAGCGGCTCAAGCTCCCCGACAAGGCCCCGAAGGCGAGCGCGATGCGCGCGCTCGGGCAGCGGAAGGCAAAGGCCGCGGTCGCGCCGATCTCCGCCTGCCTCGCCGACCCCGACGAGCAGATCCGCGTCGCCGCGCTCGAGGCGCTCGGCGACATCGGCGCAGTCGAGGCGGTCCCCTCCGTGCTCGGGTGCCTCGGCGACCCGAAGGCGAGCGTGGCCATCGCGGCCGTCCGCGCCGCCGCCCGCTTCCCCGCGAAGGAGGTCGTCCCCGCGCTCGTCGGCGTCCTCGATCACCCGCAGACAGGGGTCCGCTCCAACGCCTTCGAGGCCCTCCACGCCCTGACGCGGCTCGACTTCGGCTACGACCCGGAGGCCTCCGCGGAAAAGCGCGCCGCGGCGATCGGCCTCTGGCGCGCCTGGTGGGCGAAGTGCGGAGGGCAGACCTCCGCAGAGTGGTGGCGAGGACAGCTCGCGAGCCCGCTCCCCTCGCACCGATCCGCCTGCGCCCGGGCCGTCGGCGAGGCGGGCTCCGCGGAGGCCGTCGCCGACCTCCTCGTTCTCCTCGACGACGCGGAGACGCCGGTCCGGTTCGAGGCCTCCCGCGCGCTCGTCGCCGTCACGGGGTTCGACCTCGGTTTCGACGCCTACGGGCCGCCGCAGGAGCGCCAGATCGGCGTCGATCGCTGGAAGCGGTGGTGGCGCGACCACGAGGGGAAGCCGCGGAGGGAGTGGCTCGACGCTGGGCTCAAGGACCCGCAGGCGCGGAACCGCCTGGCGGCGATCCGGGGCCTCGCGGGGATCGCGACGCCCGACGTCGTGCCGGGCCTCATCGCGACGCTCGAGGACCGCGAGGAGGGGGTGCGCGACGGGGCGAACGTCGCGCTCCTGGAGGTGACGGGCCGAGACGAGGGGTTCGACGCGACGAAGGCCGAGACGGAGCGGCTTGTCGCGGTCGCGCGGTGGGAGACCTGGTGGAAGGCGAACGCGCAGCGGAGGCCGATCGACTGGTGGGAAGCGACCCTCCTCTCGGACGACCTGCCGGCGAACAAGGCGCGCGCGGCGAAGCGGCTGGGGGAGTCGCCCGCCCCGGAGGCGATCCGCTACCTCGTGCAGGGGCTCGAGGACGACGCGCCGGGGGTCCGCGCGGCCGCGCTCGACGGGCTGCAGCGCCTCACGGGCGAGAGGCTCGGATTCGATCCCGACGGGTCGGCCGAGGACCGCGCGAGGGCGATCCGGCGCTGGGAGAAGTGGCGCGAGGATCACCACGACGCGATCCTGGAGCCGAAGTAGGGCCCCGTCCGGGGAGCAGGACCGCTTCTGCACTGCTCCGTCGCCCGCTTCGCGGGCTTGGTCGCGGCGCCCGCGGAAGTATCTGCGGGCTCGCGCCCGCAGCTACTGGCTGTCGCCCGCTTCGCGGGCTGGTCGCCAGCCCGCGGAGCGGGCGGCAGCGAGTAGCCGCGGGCGGAAGAGCCTGTCCGAAAAGTCGCGCGGCAACCGATGACAAAGAACTTGCGTCAGGCAATCCGCCGCAAGTCGTTTGTCATCGGTCGCGGGTCCGACTTTTCGGACAGGCTCGGAAGCCCGCGGAAATTCGATGCACGACTCGGTAGGGAGCCCGCGAAGCGGGCGATAGGGCGCACGGCGCGCGTCCTCGCATGAGCGGTCCTGCCCCCCCGTCCGGCCGGTCTTGACCGCCCTTCCTTTGCGTGGTATCTGAAGGGTTCGTATTTCGCCTCTTGGACCCCCAAGGGAGGTCACCATGCCGGTACGGATCATCCTCGCCGTCGTCGTCGCCGCCTCCGCGGCCCTCGCGGGTGACTTCGACGTGAAGTCGCTCGACAAGAACCACGACGGCAAGATCGACCAGGCCGAGCTGCAGCCGTTCCTCCAGGCGATGAACCACTACAACGGCGACGCGGAGGGCGTCCTCGACGCCTCCGGCGGGGGGATGATCCTGCGCCCGGGGACGACGCCCGCCGAGTTCCGCCTGATGCCCGCGCCAGGCAGCCACGGGCCGAGCCCGATCACCGAGGCGGCCGACCACATCCGCGGCATCCTCCGCGAGTTCCTCGGGTACCTCATGAAGAAGGACCAACCCGACCAGATGCAGCAGCTCGCCATGCAGATGGTGAAGGCGGAGCTGAAGTTCGCGGAGGCCGAGATCCAGTACAACGCAGGGAAGCAGGAGCAGGCGATCGAGACCCTGTGGTCGATCGTCCCCGCCGACCAACGCGACGGCGCGGGCGAGAAGGCCCCTGCGCATCACGAGGCGCCGACGGCCGCGATGGCCCCGCCAAAGCACGAGGAGAATTCCGAGCTTGCGCAGCTCGACGCCGAGCGGGGGAAGATCGAGCACCGCATCCACGAGTTGATAGACTCGGCCCTGAAGGTTCAGGGCGTCCTCCTCTCGAAGGACACGACCGAAGATCGGCGCGCCGAGATGAATGCGCAGGCCGCCGCGCTCATGAAGGAGTTCGAGGAGCTGCAGGCCCAGTCCGCGAAGATTGCGGACCGCATGGCCGCGAAGGCCCCGCCGAAGCACGAGGAGCACTCCGAGCTCGCGCAGCTCGACGCCGAGTGGGGGAAGATCGAGCATCGCATCCACGAGCTGTTCGGCTCGGTCGAGGAGGTCCAGGGCGTCCTCCTCTCGAAGGACACGACCGAGGAAAGGCGCGCCGAGATGAAGGCGAAGGGCGCAGCGCTCGTGGCGGAGCTCGAGCAGCTCAAGGCCCAATGCGCGAAGATCGACGAGCGGGAGGCCGCGCTCAAGGGCGGAAAGGCGGAGCAGCCGAACCCCGGGGAGCGGCTCGAGGCGGCCCTGAAGGAGGTCCGCCAGAACATCTCGAAGACGGAGCAGGAGCTGGCCGGCGCGAAGAAGAAGGCGTCCTCCGACGAGCTGAACGACGGGCAGCGCGCGCAGATCGAGAAGGCCATGGCCGACATGCAGCGGCGCCTCGAGGAGCTGCGCAAGCAGCGCGGATACCTGGAGGGGAAGCAGAAGGAGCTTCGCGGCGGCAAGTAGTGCGATGGACGTCCGTCCCCTCCCCGAATGGCAGGCCCTCCTCGACCACGCGATAGCGCGGCCGGGGGCGGTGCTCGTGCTGGGCGGGACGGACACGGGGAAGAGCACCCTCTGCCGATGGCTGCTGGTGGCCCTCGCGGAGGCGGGGCGCCCGGGGCTCCTCCTCGACGCGGACGTGGGGCAGTCGGCCTCGGGGCTGCCGGGCTCGGTCTGCCTGTCGCGAGTCCACTCGGACGGCGGGGTGACGCGCCATGCGGCGGTCTTCGTCGGGTCGACGACTCCTCACGGGCACGTCCTGCCGCACCTGGCGGCAGTCGTGCTCGCGGCGAAGGCCGCGTCGGGGGCCGAGCGGATCGTGGTCGACACGACCGGCTTCGTCCACGGCCCCGAGGCGTGGCAGCTCAAGCTGAGGAAGGCGCAGGTCATCGGCCCGACGATCGTCGCCGGGGTGCAGACGGACGGCGACGTCGAGCACCTCCTCGCGCCGCTCGAGGGGGCGAAGGGAGTGGAAGTCGTCCGGCTGCCGGTTTCGCCGGCCGTCGCGCGGCGATCGCCTGAACAGAGGAAGGCGTACCGCGAGGGGTGCTTCCGCACGGCGCTCGCCGGGGCGGGGGAGGCGCGGTTCCTCCCGCGGCAGGCGCGGCTCCGCGGGATGGGGCTCGGGGCGGGGCGGCCGATCGAGGGAGGGGAGCTCGAGACGCTCTCGCTGCGTCTCGGGTGCGAGGTCTGGTACGCGGAGGCGAGCCGCGAGGCCCTCGTCGTCGCGACGCAGGGCGTGATCTGCGTGACCGACCTCGGGCAGGCCCGCGAGGAGGTGCGCGCGGCGGCGTGCATCACGGTTGACGTCCTTTCGCTCAGGAACCGCCTCGTCGGGCTCGTCGACGCGGGAGGGTATCTCGCCGCGATCGGCGTGCTGGAGCGGGTCGAGCGGGGAGGGGAGGCGGTGGTCCGGGCGAGGGTGCCGGCGGGGGCGGACGTCCGGTGGATCGACCTGGGGGCCCTGCGGCTCTCGCCGGCGGGGGAGGAATTGGCGTAGACTGTAGCGATAGCAAACTGAGGCGTGGTGCAGATCGGGGTCACAGATTCTCCCCGTTCGTAATCGTAGTCGTAATCGTAGTCGTAATCGTTCAGGCCAAAACGATTACGACTACGATTACGATTACGAACGCCGCGGATCGGTGTCACCGAGAAGCGCCATCGGTTGAGCCACGCCCAAATCGAAGAGTCCAGACCACACCTCGATAGGAGCACCCATCGCGATGAAGCCCCGTCTCTGGCTCCTCCTCCTGGCCGCGGCCCTCCTCGTCTCCTGCGACAAGGGGAAACCGCCGGGCGGCGGTGGCGCGCCGCCGGCAGTCGTCACGCCCGCGCCGAGCGGGACTCCGCCCATCGTGCCGCCGCCGCCCACGCACCCCACCGGGCAGGCGCCGCCGGCACCCGAGCTGAAGGCCCCCGCGGGGTGCGAGGAGGCGGTGGTGAAGGACGTGCACGACGGCGACACCATCACGCTCGAGGACGGGCGGAAGGTCCGCTACATCGGCATCGACACGCCGGAGCTCGTCAGCAAGACCGTCAAGGCGGACGAGCCGTTTTCGCACGAGGCGCGGGACCGGAACAAGCAGCTCGTCCTCGGGCGCAAGGTCCGGCTGGAGATCGGGGACGAGAAGCAGGACCACTACGGGCGGACGCTCGCCTACATCTGGATCGCGGACGCGAGCGGGAAGGACCTCATGGTGAACGAGGTCCTCGCGCGCGAGGGGCTCGCCACGAGCTACCCGTTCAGCACGAACAAGCGGCACGCCGACCTCTTCAAGGCGGCGCAGTCGGCCGCGCGGAGGGCAGGCGTCGGCCTTTGGAAGGACCCGCCGAAGAGCGACGAGAAGTACTACGTCGCCTTCAACGCCGAGCGCTTCCACCGCCCGAGCTGCAAGGAGATCAAGGACCACTCGGCCACGAACGAGGCCCGCTTCGCGACGCGTGACGAGGCGCTCGACAGCGGCCGGAGCCCGTGTCGGACGTGCAAGCCGTGAGCTGCGTCTTCTGCCGGATCCTGGCGGGGGAGATCCCCTCCTCCCGCGTCTACGAGGACGCGCCCCCGGTCGCGTTCCTCGACATCAACCCGCTCACGCCGGGCCACACGCTCGTCGTGACGCGGAACCACCACGCGCGCGTCTGGGAGGTCCCCGACGCGGAGCTGGCGGGGCTCGCCGCGGCGGTGCGGAGGGTCTCGCGCGGGGTCGTCTCCGCGACGCACGCGGAGGGGCTGAACCTCCTCGCGAACAACGGTCCCGTGGCGGGGCAGGTGGTGCCGCACGTCCACTTCCACGTCATCCCGCGCAGGGTCGGCGACGGGGTGCACTTCGAGTGGAAGCCGAAGGGGTACGGCACCGGCGAGATGGAGACGATGCTGAAGAAGATCTCGGACGCCTGCAGGGAGTGACCGTGCGACTGTTCGGCCTGATCGCCATCGGCTTCTGGCTCACGATGATGACGCTCCTCGTGAAGCGGGACGTGCTGCCGGCATTCGGCCGGCGCGGCGATCCCGGCTACCGCGCCCTCCTCATGGGGAGGCAGGGCATGGACGAGACGCACATGGGGATCTTCATCGGCGAGCAGAAGATCGGCTACGCGCACGAGGTGATCCGCCCGAACGCGGACGGCGGGTACCAGATCACGGAGGAGACGGAGTTCAACGGTTCGAAGCTCGGCCTCGAGGCCCTCATGACCTTCCGCTCGACGACGAACATCGACGCCGCCTTCCGCCTCGCTTCCTTCGAGATGAACGCGCGGATCCTGGGGAGCGAGGCGTCGGTGAAGGGGACCGTCGTGGAAGACGAGCTGGTCGTCACGATCGGCGGCATCCTCGCGAACGGCCAGCACGAGGAGAAGCGGATCTCGATGGACGGGCCGATGACGCTCTCCACCGGCATCTCGCCGTTCACCGAGATGCCCGAGCTCGAGGTGGGGAAGGAGTGGACGATCGTGAGCGTGAACCCGCTCGACGCCGCGCGGGGGAGCCTGACCACCGAGATGCGGCGGGCCCGCGTGGAGTCGAAGGAGAAGATCCTCTGGGAGGACGTTCCGACGGAGGTCTACGTCGTGAAGATCGAGAGCCACCAGGCGTTCGCCCGCGAGTGCACAGCGTGGATCACGCGCGACGGCACCATCCTGAAACAGCGAGTCGGCATCCTCGAGATGCGGCGGGAGCGGTAGGCGCGGATGATCGAGATCGACCACGTCTCGAAGACCTACGACCGCACGAAGGCGGTCGACGACCTGACCCTCACGGTGAAGCAGGGGGAGTTCTTCGCCTTCCTCGGGTCGAACGGCGCGGGAAAGACGACGACGATCAAGCTCGTCGCCGGACTCCTCCGCCCGGACGCGGGGAGAATCCGGGTGGGCGGGATCGACGTCGAGAAGGACTATCTCGCGGCGAAGTCGATCATGGCCTACGTCCCCGACCAGCCGTACCTGTACGACAAGCTCTCCGGACGGGAGTTCCTCCGCTTCATGGGAGGCCTCTTCGGGATGGAGCGGAACGGCCTCGCGGGCGAGATCGACCACGTGTCGGAGCAGTTCAACCTGCGCGAGTTCGTCGACGACCTGACGGAGACGTACTCGCACGGGATGAAGCAGAGGCTCACGCTCGCGGCCACGCTGCTCCACCACCCGAAGGTGGTCGTCGTCGACGAGCCGCTCGTGGGGCTGGACCCGCAGAGCGCGCGCCTGGTGAAGAACATCCTCAAGGAGGAGACGCGGACCGGGACGACGATCTTCATGAGCACGCACGTGCTGTCCATCGCGGAGGAGACGGCGGACCGGATCGGGATCATCCGCAGGGGGAAGCTTGTCGCGGTCGGGACGCTGGCCGAGGTGCGGACCGCCTGGGGAGGCGAAGGGAGCCTGGAGGACATCTTCCTCCGGATCGTGGCGGAGGAGACCGACGGGCGCGTCCCCGGCGCCACGATGGGGTAGGGCGATGTCCGACGCGAGCGCGGTGCTGTACCTGAAGCGGCGGGAGCTGATCAACCGCTTCCGCACCTTCCGCGGCCACTCGAAGCTCAAGATCGTCGTGGTGCTCTCGTTCGCGACGGGCTTCTGGGTCGGCCTCTTCGCGATGTTCTTCGAGGGGTTCCACTTCCTCTCGTCGAACCACCCCGACCTCGCCGACTACGTGATGGACATCCTCCTCGCGCTCTTCTTCCTTTCGCTCACGGTGATGCTCATCTTCTCGAACGGGATCATCTCGTTCGGGTCGCTCTTCAAGGCGAAGGAGACGGAGTTCCTTCTCGCGCAGCCTCTGCGCCGCGAGTCGGTCTTCGGGTACAAGTTCGCGGAGTCGATCGTCTTCAGCTCGTGGGCGTTCCTGTTCCTGGGGACGCCGCTCATGTTCGCGTACGGGATCTGCCAGGGGCTCCCCGTCTCGTTCTACCTCGTGACGATGGCGTTCTTCGTGGCGTTCCTGTTCATCCCGGCCGCGCTGGGGACGATCTTCGCGCTCCTCGTGGGGGCCTACTTCCCGCGGACGCGGAAGAGCGCCCTGCTCCTGGTGGCGACGGTGCTCGTGCTCGCCGGAATCGTGCAGACGATTCGGATCTTCACGGTGGGCGCGTCGGGGCGCCTCTACACCGCGCAGTTCATGGTTCAGATCCTCGACCAGTTCCGCTTCTCCCAGAGCCCGATCATGCCCTCCTACTGGGTCGCGGAGGGGATCGCGGCGGCGCGCGACGAGAAGTGGGGGGACGTCGCCTTCTACTTCCTGACCATCTTCTCGAATTCGATCTTCCTCTGCTGGCTCGCGGGGGCGACCGCGCGGAAGGCGTACTTCCGCGGATGGAACCTGTGCCAGGGGATGGGCGGCCGACGGCGGTCGATCCGCGGAGGGTGGCTGGAGCGGCTCTTCCCCGCGTCGCTCTTCGGGGAGCACCAGACGCTGCGGCTGCTCCTCATCAAGGACTTCCGGACGTTCCTGCGCGACCCGGTGCAGTGGTCGCAGTGCATGGTCTTCTTCGGGCTGCTGGGCGTCTATTTCCTGAACCTGCGCACGCTCTCCTACGACCTGCGGGACGACGTCTGGAAGCGGATGATCGCCTTCCTCAACCTCGGCGCGACCAGCCTGACGCTGTCGACGTTCACGAGCCGCTTCGTCTACCCGCAGCTCTCGCTGGAGGGGAAGCGCTTCTGGGTCGTGGGCATGGCGCCGATCAGCCGCCGCGCGCTGATGCTCGGGAAGTTCCTCTTCGCGATGGTGGGGAGCGTGCTGTTGTCGGAGGGCCTGATCCTGATCTCGAGCCTGATGCTCCGCCTGGGGTGGGAGTTCACGCTCCTGCAGTGCGCGACGCTCATCGGCGTCTGCGCGGGGCTGTCGGGGCTCTCGGTGGGGCTGGGGGCGATCTACCCGAACTTCCGCGAGGACAACCCCTCGAAGATCGTGAGCGGCTTCGGCGGGACCCTGAACCTCGTCGTGAGCCTCTTCTTCGTGACGCTCGTGATCATCCTGGAGGCGCTGCCGTTCTGGATGTCGACGCGGCACCTGCTCGACAGCGAGGGGCAGCGGCAGGCGACGATGGTGGCGTTCGGGATCAGCCTGCTGCTCTCCGGGGCGATGGCGGCGTTGCCGCTGCACTTCGGGATGAAGGCGTTCAAGCGGATGGAGATTTGACGCCTAGGACTTGCCGAACATCTCGTCCAGCTTCCCCTGCGCCGCGTTGCCGAACCCCGTCATGTCGGGCCCCGTGCCCTTGCGGCCCTTCAGCTCGCCGAAGATCACGGCCAGCTTGCGCGACGCCTCGTTCGAGTAGAGGCGGACCATGCCGACGGTCGTCTTGTCGTCGAAGATGGTCGCGAGGAGGGTCCGATCGCCGATGAGGGAGAGCTGGATGGCGTCCTTCGCCCCCTGGTGGAAGAGGACGGAGAACTCGTCTTCGCCGAGCAGGCGGGCCATCTCCTTCGTCGCGGCGAACGAGCCTGCGACGAGGGCGGAGATCGTGTCGGTGTCGTAGGTGCCCGTCTGTCCCTGCTTCGTGACGAGGTGGCCGTCCTTGTCGATCAGCAGGGTGCACTTCGCCTTGGAGAGGCGGAGGTACTCCTCGAGGATGCGATCGATCCGGTCGAGGTCCTCCTTGTAGTAGAGGAGGTACTTTTCCTTGATCTGCTGGTCCGGCTTCATCGGGGTCTCCCGGCTCGCGGGGCGATCCGTGGGCGGGGGGTGCGCGCCCGCCGACCTCTCCCTTGCGCGTACCTGAATTCTAGCACGCGGATAGGTCGCGGCAAGGAAAAGACTTCAGCTCAGGTATTTGATGACCACGATGGCGGCGGCGAGGACGACGATCCCGATGACAGCGACCAGGAGGAGGGCGCCTTTCCCCTCGGAGCGGGCAGGGGCATCCCCGCCTCCGACCCACACCGGGCCGGCCTTCGGGGCCGGCATCGCCGTCGCAGGGGCGGGGGGAGGCGGGATGGGATCCGCATACCCCACCGAGACGCGGGTCGGCCCCGACCCCGGGGCGTTCATCACGGCGGGGAGGGGGTTGCGCGGCGTCTTCCGGGACTCGGAGGCGACGACCGGGGCCTGCACGACCGCCGGCGCGGGGATCGGCGCCGCGGACGGGGCCGCCGCGGCCGCCGGCCCGGGCACCGCCGACGCGGGGCGAATCCCCGACGCGGGCGCCACCACGCTCGACGCGCGCGCCTGCGCCTGCTGCTCGAAGTCGTGGTGCAGCTTCTGGATCACCTGCTTCGAGATCGCCTTCAGCGTCGCCAGTACCCCGTCCCCCTTGTAGGCCACCCCCTCGAAGGAGGGCACCTTGTACGGGTTCAGGGTCGACTCCATCTGCTCGACGCCCATCGCCCCGGGCTTGTCGCGCTTGTTCCACTGCATCACGTGGGGCAGGTCCTTCAGCTCCACCTTGTAGATCCGGAGGTTCTCCTCCAGGTTGTTGAGCGAGTCGACGTTGTCCTCCTGCCGATCGGGCATGGAGTCGGCGACGAAGACGACGCCGTCGGCGCCCTGGAGCACGAGGCGGCGGACGCGGTCGTAGTACCCCTGCCCCGGCACGGTGTAGAGCTGGAGCTTGACCCGCATCCCTGCGATCTCGCCGAGGTCGAACGGCAGGAAATCGAAGAAGAGGGTCCGCTCGCCGTCCGTGGAGATCGACGTGAGGTCGCCCGTCGCGCCCTTTGGGGCCAGCTCGTGGACCTTCTCGAGGTTCGTCGTCTTGCCCGAGAGTCCGGGCCCGTAGTAGACGATCTTGCAGTTGACCTCGCGGCGGGCGAAGTTGATCTGAACCATCGCTATACCCGGATCTGCCCCAGGTTCCGGATGCGGTACGCTGCCCCCATCACGGCGACCACGGTAAGGTCGAGGTTGATCTTCTTGTCGCACACGACGACGAGATAGGCGATCCCGGCGTCGACGAAGATCATCTTCCCGTAGGTCGAGACGAGGACCATGCGCTGGAACGCCATCGCGCCGACCTGCGCGATGGCCGAGCGGATGTTGAGGATCGTCTGGCTGGCGATCGCCGCCACGGCGTCCTCGTGCAGGCCCACGCCGAGGACGGACGCAACCACCATCCCGTCCTGCGTGACGACGACGCTCCCCTTGACGCCGACTTCCTGGTTGAGTTGTCTGAGGATGTCCTTCATCGTCCCTCCCGGACCCCTGGGGTGCGGAAGTATAGCAGGGCGTCCACGGATCTCAAACGGTTCCCAATGCGCCTGTCGCGGCAAGGTCGAGGACGCGCTCGATCGCCTCCGTGACCTGCTCCGCCTTCGCCTGCGGGGACGCGAGGACCGCGAGGACGAGAGACTTCAGCTCGACGAGGTGCAGCGCGCCGAACGGCCCGTCGATGCTCCCCCGGACAAAGGACCCGATGTCCATCCGCTTCGAGGACTCTTCCGCGACCTCGAAGACCTGGCGGACGGCCCCGGACAGCGCTTCCGCGGAGAGGCCGGCGGTGACATTGGACGCGAGAGCCTCTCCATGGTGGGCGAGGATGACCGACCCGCGGATCCCGGCGATCGCCTCGAACCTGGCCAGGACGGCTGCGAGCTTCGCCTCGTCGACCCGCGTCTTGCGCTCGGTGGGGGCCTTCACCCCCTCGCCGGCGACCATCGTACGCGCCTCGCGCGTGAGCCCGCCGCGCTTCTCGACCTCGAGGAACAGGGGGTCGAGGTCGGCCTCCGGCTTCCTCCCCGGCCCGGCGGCCTCGACCCGATGGAGCATCTCGCGGGCTCGGTCGTCCTCCGGCGCCAGGCGGAGCACGGTCTTGAGCGTCTCCTGGGCGCGGCCAAGGGCGCCGATCTCGACGAAGAGCTGCGCGAGGAGGACGGGGGCCTTGTAGTTGTTCGGGTTGAGCGAGGCGGCCCGGTCGAGGTGCTCGACCGACTTCGTTCCGTCCTTCGAGAGATAGTCCTCGTGGAAGCGATCGAAGCGGATCTGGCCGTCGATGAGGTGGAGGTTCTCCTCGTTCGGGAAGGGGATGCTGCCGCGGCGGCAGGTCTCGAGCGCGGCATCGCGGTCGCCAAGGTCCTTGTAGTAGAGCTGCGCCAGCAGGGCATAGTCGGCGGGGGTCTCCTTCTGGGTCAGCTTCCGGTTGAGCTCGCGGATTCGGTTCTGGAGGTGCGTCCGCATGATGAACTGGAAGGTCGTCTGCACCCGCTCGGAGTCGGGGTACTTGCCGCTCGCCTGCTTCGCCACGTCGAGCGCCCGCGCCTCCTCGCCGTACGCGAGGTACTTCTCCGCGAGCGCGGCGAGCGAGTTCGGCCCGGGATTCGTCCGCGCCTCGTCCTCGAGCTTGTCCATCTCGCGCCGGCGCCGCATGTTCTCGAACAGGCCCATTCCTCCGTCTCCTCTATGGCTCCAGGGCGTAGACCCGCCCGTCGTCCGCGCCGAAGTATATCAGCCCGCTCCCGATCAAGACACCGCAACGCACCTTCGCCCCGACGTCGAATTTCCAGCGGATCTCCCCCTCCGCGGCTCCGATCGCGTAGACCAGCCCGTCCTCGCTCCCCGCGTAGACCGTCATTCCCCCTGCCACCGGCGGGACGGAGACCGCGCCGCCCGTCGCGCAGGTCCACTGCACGATGCCATCCGAGGGGTTGATCGACACGACCTTGCCGGTCCCGAGCCCGACGAGGACGCGCCCCTCCGCGAGGGAGACGCCGCCGGAGGCGCCGCTCTCGAGCGCCCGGGTCCACGCGACCTTCCGGTTCGCCAGGTCGATTGCGACGACCTTCCCCTCCTGGCTGGCGGCGTACAGGCGGTCGCCGACGACCTCCGTCCGCCCCTGGATCGACGGCAGCCCCTCGATCCTCCAGGCGATCTCCCCCTTCGCCACGTCGAACGCGACGAGCACGCCCGACTCGGTGGCGCAGAGCGCGAGCCCGCGCCACGCGGCGGGGGAGGCCCCCACGCTGGCGCCGACGGCCTTCGACCAGGCGATCGACCCGTCCGCGAGCGAGACGGCGTACGCCTTCGCGTCGTTCCCCACGACCACCGCGAGGCCCGCCTCCGTCAGGATGGCCGCGGGCATCCGGACGGGGAACCCGAGCGGAGCGACCCACCGCGGCTTCGCCTCGCCGGGGGCGAAGGCGTAGAGGCGTCGGTCGTCCGACCCGACGAGCAGGACGCCCCCCGCCCCCTGGAACGCGCGGGAGAGGGCGGACCGGTCGCCGACCTCCACGCGCTGCTGCTCCGCGCCCGACCCGGGGTCGAGCGCAACGACCACGCCGCTTCGGCTCGCGACGTACAGCCTGCCGCCGACCAGGAGCGG
>ORJL010122923.1_pt1 | contig 15353 bp, 16 predicted proteins | sample 1779941 | NCBI WGS metagenome assembly ORJL01 (sample SAMEA104232317, study PRJEB22302) | groundwater metagenome | biome: forest; feature: aquifer; material: groundwater | place: USA | collected 2011-08-07 | depth 5.8 m | reverse complement strand
GAAGATGGGAAGACTCGATTTTCGAGGCCGTGCAGATCGATGTCGAAGGGCTGAAAACCCCGTTCGTCATGACCATGGCGCTCCCCAAGGTGTGCTACCACGCGCTATCCGAGTTCGTGAAACCAGGCGATCTCTACCAGGCAATTGCGGATGCAATCAATAAGGCGCAGGCTTCGGTCAAGGTGGAACATGGCTGATCACGAAGAAAAGCTCCAAGCCGTCGAAATCAAGGTTATGAAGATCACGACCAATTCCGGTTTGAACGTCCGGAGGCGCTGGAAATCTATATGCGTCTTATGATCGGGATCATTGTCAGGGAATCGAATGGAGACAGGGAAGAAACGAGGCAAGGCTCGAGGTGTATTTGCCCTTGTTCTGGGGCTTATATTGTTGATTGGATTTGGCAAGATTTTTCTCGAGGTGCTTCAGACCTTGATAGCAAGTGGTGAGGGTGAACCAGTAACGTTTGTACTTGTCGCGTTCTCGTTCATGCTTATGGGCTTTGGTGTGGCTCTGATTGGAATCGGGTATAAGCGATTGTCCGGGGCGGATCAGCTTTCGACACGGCATCAGCTTTCGGTCTGGCTGTTGTTTCCACTGGGAGTGCTTCTTTTGCTGGCCGGTGGATACGGATTGTTGGTCGGTAGCGTTAAGGGGAGCATTGTGTTTGTCGTCTTGGGCACGCTTGCGTGTAGTTTGGCGTGGCGGCGCCGCCAGCGTGACCGCCCTCGTTAGCGCTGCGAACTGGCAGCTAAACTGACTCTGAGTCAGATTTAACCATTAGACCGCGACGACCTCTCGGCGTATCATGGCCGCGAGACACAGGAGTACGCCAATGACCCAACTTCTTGAGAAGGCGTTGACCGAAATCGCGAAGCTTGCTCCGCCCGAGCAAGACGCTATCGCAGCGATCTTGCTCGAAGAGCTCGCATCTGAGCAGCGCTGGGCGAAATCGTTCGAGAAGTCTCAGGACTTACTCGCTAAGCTTGCTGACGAAGCACTCGCCGAAGATCAAGCAGGGCTCACGAAGCCCTTCTGATAACCGTGCATTCTCGAACGACTGCAAAGTTTCGGGCGCTCTACGACTCATTGCCCAAACTGATGCAGGAGAAGTCGAGGGCAAGCTATCGATTGTGGTCTACCGATCCAGCTCATCCTTCCTTGCGGTTCAAGAAGGTCCACGCCACGCGTCCGATCTACTCTGTCCGAATCGATTTAGACTGGCGCGCGGTCGGTATTGTAAACGGTGACACAGTTGTCTGGTTCTGGATCGGGCCCCATGCGGAATACGAAAAGCTACTCCGCGGTTTATAGAGCGCGGCCTAACAGCTCGTTCGACCTCGACACTTTGCAAGTGGTGCTTCGCGCGCTTGCTCGTGCGCGTCAACGCGAACGTTGAATGATAATCACAGAAGCTAAACTGACTCTGAGTCAGATTTTGCAACCGACTCGCGATGCCTCAGGGCTTTTTCTACAGCCTCAACGTCTCGGTTGTGGCGCGCGAACGCAGGCGCGCAGCGCCGGTTTTGCGTCGCCCACGAACCGACGGTTAGGTATCGCGTATCTCATGGGCACGCGCATCGATCTCAAGAGAAGCCCTCTCATAACCGACGTCAACAATCTGACGGAGATAAATTGGCAGAAACGCTGCAATCGAACCGTGCTGTTCGTACTGATACACGTGGCGGAACTCGTGTGACAGCAGACGCCTCGTGCGGTGACCACGGCAAACAAATACGGTGTGGCCGAATGTTAAGCCAACCATACCTGGGCCGAGAAGCCCGATCTGAAGCGCTGCTGCTCGCAAATCAGGTTCCTCTGGAAATGGCAACCTTTCGACATCAGCGACTCGTATCAGCTCGGGCTTTGAAACACCGACAGCGCGGGCTATCGCTTCTTCTGATTGGGTCAACGCTGATCCAGTAGCCGCAGCTTCATTCGCGCGCGCGTCGGCCCAAGCAATGGCCCGAGGTATCAGTTGCGGAAGTGCCTGCCGAAGATCCATACGTTGCTTACCGATACCAACGCTCGCGTTGAGTGCTCAGCGGTTCCAAACGTCCGGCCAATGTTTCAGTTAAGCGTCCGGTTTCCAACAAGCAAAGTGCCGCTCGCAATCGGGCCGCTCGAACTGACGCTTAGGCCTACCCCACCAGATACCCGCTCCACACGTTCAGCGTCTCTTCCAAGGTTGGCACTCTCGATGCTGCTTCACGACCAATGGAGAATAGACTGCGCTCGAGTTCCTTAAATCCAGGATCCGTAGGATTACTAAAAACCAGCGAAGCATCTACCGCGTCATTGTGAATGTTTAATAGGTAGGAAATGCCGTCTAACGCCGGGTCCGCCTTGGTTGTTGACAGATCGAGTGTCCGAAGTGATTTACTGACAGGGTCGTCGCTAATATCGAAAACCGCAGAACTTTCGTCCGTAGTGAAAGCGGCCTTTGTCCAATCTGGGACGCACGTTTGGCGAAACGGTTTCCCCTCGGCGTGGGCGATACAGAGTGCCCAAGGATCGCGGAAGAAGGAACTTGGCACAATCAGAGCCCACCAAAAAGTCCTTACCCACACACATCCGGTCCTCTCCCGTTGCTCATTTCGATAATAGTGGAGTCCCGTGCTTAGTCCCTCGAGCCCCAACAAGCGGGATAAGGCAGCTTCCCAAATTGGGTTGTGGCGCTCTAACAAGTGGCGAAGGGTAAGGCTAGGAGTTCGTGTTGTGTCTTCGGGAGCTGACGACATGGTACTATCCGGTTAGATACTGCGCGTTGTCTATAGCCCCTATCTATCGGCGGACCCATTGCGAGGCACCGATTCGCATTCCCATGGGGAATTTAAATAATACGCCATCGGCAACAAGCTGTATGTCAGGAGAACCTGACAAATGGAGACGCCAGCATAACAGCCATGAGGCGAAAATCAAGACCGCCGAGCCCGCTTGTTCAGCCATCATGGTTAGAAAGTTTGTGACTACACTAATCCCGAACAGGACAATCGCGCCAGACCAAAAGCGTTTGAACAATGCCCACAGCACGCCGAGGAAACATGCTGGCCAACAAAAACCTTTCTTCAACGCGACCTGTGGTCTTCCATCAGCCTCTAAAATCCGGTATATCGTCACTGGTAGCTCCCTTGCTTGGCCTTAGCTTTGGCATTCATTATTTCTTTGTGTCGGTCCTGGAACGCTCTACGTTGCTTTGTAATTTCATAGAGAACGATGCCGGTTGAAGTCCCAAGGTTTAGGCTCTCGATCATTCCGAACATCGGAATATTTATACACATTGCGCTATTGCGAAGGGCCAACTCGCTAATTCCCGTAGCCTCGTTACCAAACCAGACTGCGAGCTTCTTGAATATGGTGTAGTCGCCTTGATGAAGAACAACATTCTTTCGCCCTTTGGTGTGGGGTGAGGTGACAATCGATACAAAACCATTCTTTTCGAGATGTGCGATGCATGATTCAGTGTCTTTGAACTTCTTCACGAAACTCCACTTGATTGCCGACACAGAAGTCTTATTCAATTTGGGAAGTGTTCGCATTTCATGCCAGTCATCAGGTAGCGAATTATTCCTATCTACGACATAAGCCTTCTCTACTCCTAGCGCATTGACATTTCGGATTGTCGTGCCGATATTCACGATGTCCGCAGGATTTTCGATCACGGCGATGAGGTTCTTGCACCGATGGTCCTTAATTCTGGCGGCTTTCGCGCGCACTGAACTCTTGGACTGTAGAGGTTCGTTCATATTCAGACCCGTAAATTCGATGAAGCGGGCTAACGCCAGTAATCAACGGCGCGATTTTTGCGTCCGTTTTGCATTGATAGGTTAGGCATCAATATTTTCGCACCTTGGCATCGAATCCATATTCTTTTAGTTTTTCCACTACCTCGGGATCGTATCCTTCCATTGGAGCAAGCTCGGCCGTCCGAAAAAGATCTCGCTTCGCCTGATCGCGATCCCCGAGTGCTTCGTAGGCTAGACATGCGACTCCGGTCAGCATCACACGTGAATTGATATCGCGGTGCTTCTGATATCCGAGCCCAGGCGTGACGAGGAGGTGCGCGCGATGGACCTCACAAGGGTAGCGCACGTCACGAGCCGGTCTGCGCAGGCACTCCAAGGCCTCGGGCCAGCCTCGTACCAAGAGAAGGTTCAGCGCCAAATCTCCCATTAACATGGGATCCTTGGATGCGAACACAGGAACATATCCGGCCATCGTGGGCTCTTGGATACGACGTTGCAGATCGGCTGCGTCTGGCGGAGACTTGCGGATAGACTCATGTTTCACGGGGATGACGTCCATGGTATCTGGTCTCGCCGGGAGTTTCGTGATCAGTTCGGCGTACGTGCTCATGACGTCAAAGTATCCTCGCTCCCTCCACCGTCTTGATTTCCTGCCCCAGCCGCAGCCGCCAATCCTCGCCCTCGACATTGGCCATGAAGGTCTCGCCGGGAAAGTGCACCGCCTGCTTAATCGCCTGCCGGACACCCGCCGCGTGACGCTTGCTGTAGAACCCGAAGCGCCCCTCGGCGGTAAAGCCAAACACAAAGCATGGACGGTGCGCGAGGTACTTGAGACACTTTCTTACGAGGTAGGCCTTTTCCAGGTGGGGGACGGTTCGCAACTCCTCACGGAGCCTATCCAGCACGTCCTCCGGCAGGCCGTGCTGCTCGAAGTTGTCGTGCTCCGAGATTCCGCGCCGCTCTTTTGCCGCAGCTTCCTCCAGTTGCGCGCGCTCGAGAAGACGCTGGTGCCAGGCGCGCGCTTCCTCCTCCCGGCCGCTGCGCCAGCAATATTCGCGCAGCAGTTCGCAACCCCGGCAGATGGCATCCTCGTCGAGTTCCATCGCACGCTCGACCATGACCCGGCCCGCGTCGTCATTGCCGGCAAGCAGGCGAGCACCGAGACTCATACAGACGACGGCATCATCGGGTACACGCTGATGCAGGGCGCGGAACTGGGCGAGGGCTGCGTCAGTGTTGCCTCCGACGGACTCCGTAAGGCTCGCGCGTTCGAAGGCCTCCTGTACGGTGAGTCCGGCGCCGCTTTCGTGCTGCGTATTCAGTTCGGCGAGCCGCCGGCGCGCTTCCTGCACCTTTTTGTGCCGCTCTTCCCATGCGGGCTGTATTCCGTCCTTCCAGAGCCGGTCGAAGCTATCCGTGATGTCGGCCAATGCAGTTCCGAGTAGCTGGTCCGCTGCGTCGTCGGGCTCAGGGGGAACGAGTCGTGCGGATGCGCCGATCGCCAGGAGGCGATCGCGTAACGCGGGATGGGTGTCCCCAGATGTCATCTGTCGTGCCATCACCTGCTCCAGCCAGGTCTGGACCGATGCGTCGTCCAGCTCCGTGGCGACGCGATGGGCCATGCCGGAGTACGGTGCATAAGCGGGTTGCGGCTGATCATCGGCCTGGGCGTGGACCTGTGGCCAGAAGCGCTCGCCGAGATAGTTGGCGATGACGTTCACGCTGGTCAGCGCTTGTGCGGCGGTCTCAGGCGAGGTAAGGCGAGCGGAAGTCGCGTCGGCCTCGTATTCGTTTGCACGCGCGAGCGGGAAGGAGTAGGCGTTGAAGTACGGTGCGAACCAGTTCAGGAACCGCCTGAACAGGAAACCGCCCTTGCCCTCGGTTGCCTCCAGGACGCTCACGAGACGGCTCCAGCGCAGGCGCTGTCGATAGATCCAGTTTGACATGCGGCCGTGGTCTCTCGCGAGATGACCAAACTCATGTGCGAGCACGGCCTTAAACTGTTCGACGGTAAGCGACTTCAGCAACGGCAGTCCGATCAGCAGGTAGTTGCTCGGCCAGCCGAAGATGCCGAGGCGCGGCGACTGCACCACGGCGGCATTGAAATCGTTGGTGATCAGCACGTGGTGAAAGCGCGGCGCATCGAGCTGGGCGCGCAGTTCCTCTATCAATGCGAAGAGCTCCGGCGCATCCTGCTGCCAGACTTCGGCGCCCTTTGGTGGTGGCACCTTGATCCATATGGCCCGCACCGTGATCCAGAGAAAGGCGCCCACGAAAGCGATCAGTTTGATGACCAGTGCCGGGAACACCGTGAGCAATGTGATCAGTCCCGCCAGCACGCCGGTGATAAGCAGCACGACCGCTCCGATATATGCATTTCCCAGCAATGCGAGTCGGAGCACCTTGGCCTGGTAGCTCTCAGGATCCTTGCGTGCCTCATCCTCGAGGCGGGAAACCAGGGCGTTGAACTGTTCGGAAGTCATAATTCCGGCAGCTTCGTCATTCTTCGTATCTGCGTCGTCACTGTGCTCAATGGATCCGGGGTCATTGGGATCAACTCCACGCGCCTTCAATTCAGCCAGTGCGATCGCCTGGGCTGCTTCAGTCAAGCGACCGCTGCCCAGCCTGTCCAGCAGCTCGTCGGTCCCCATCAGCGAGAAACTGTGGCGCACGTCTTCTTCACATGTCGTCATGATCCCTCCCGGCAACCGCTACTGAAATGATCCTCTGTGCGCGCTCGGGGCGCCACGGGGCAGTGGTTACACTCCCCCAAGCAACGCTTATGGGCGGCAGGGCCGGGACCCGGGGTCCTGCATCTTCAAGAGTTCATTGCGTAGCTCAGCCCTTCGATTAAGAGTTGTTCGGCCGTGCGGGATATTTGGCGTCGGCCCGAGCCGTTTCGTAATCCAAGTGCTGATATCCTCGAATACCTGCCCACGGTTAATCTCCATCGACAGAATGTGATACGCCCCTTCGTAAACGTAGAGCTATTTGTCAGCCGACCCAGCAAGCTGATGTAACCTCTGTCCGGCCACAGGGGGGACGATTACATCTGCCAATCCGTGCAATACCAGAAGCGGCAGCTTCAGCAGCGGCAGCCGCTCCAAAGTTTGGGCCATCGCCGTCTTCATTTCCGAAGCGAGTCGCAGCGTCAACCTCTCTTGCCGCAAAGGGTCGCTGATGAATGCGCGCTGGGCATCGCCATCACGGGTAAGCCGCATTACGTCAAGGCCGGGCTTCAAGCGAAGTGTGGGCGCGATCTTCGCGAGCACCGCACTCAGCTGTCGCAGCCAAGCGGGCACGCCCGAAGCGTCCAAGGCCGCGGCGGCGGTAATCAGACCTCGAATTTCTTCGGGATGATGCACAGCATAGTTCACGGCGATGAGTCCTCCGAGGCTCACTCCTAACAAAAACAGCGGCGCGTTTCCGCCATCTCGTCCAACCATTTCCACAAAAACCCGCAGGTCCTCGCGATAGTCTCGCCAACTGCTTACGAACGCGCGCCGTCCACTGGATTGTCCGTAGCCACGCAAATCGAAACCATACACCGCAAAGCCCACGCCTGTTAGATAGTCGCGTAGATAACAGAAGTGCAGCGATTCGCTATGCGTTCCAAGACCGTGCACCAGCAGGATCTTGGCAGTTGGCCGGACCGAGGATGGCATCGCAGCCCAGCAGCGAATCCTGGTACCGTCAAACGAACCGAAGGCGGGCGGGAACATATGCATTTTCTCAGTTGTGCTGTTGAGTTTCGGTTTTGGCGGCGGACGAACGCCCCAAATGGCCGCCGCTGTTTCGCATCAGGGCCGCATAGAACTGCACCATCCCGACGTAGTCCGATAATGCGATGCGCTCATCGATCCCATGTATTCGCGTCAAGTCCCCGCTTTGCAGGCGGATAGGCATGAACCGGTAGGCGTTCCCGAGCAGAGCGAGCAGCAGCACTTTGAACTGGTAACCGGCGGAATTACGCCGGGCTTGCTCTTCGAGCCTGGATACCAGGGCATTGAACTGATCGTTGGTCATTGCGCCTCGCCAGACGTTCTTATATCAGAGGTGACGCGCCGTGCGCGTCTTCGTCTGCAGGCTCGCTCTCCGCAGGACCTGGAACGATCGCGGCGCGCAGCCTGGCGTTGGGCGCCAGCACGGCCCTCGGCACAAACAGAAGCACTACGCAGCTTTGGGGGCACCTTGGCGGATGCTCAATTGATCAGTAGTTACTTGCCGCTTTCATCGAAATAGTCGACCTGAAGATGACAACGCTCGCAGATCGTCAGCCAACCCCGATAAAAATGCAAGAACCCATCATGGTAGTAAAGCCACGTGAGTTGGTCTGCTGGACGGTTACAGCGCGGGCATGGCAATGCTGCCTCATGTTCCTCATCGCTCGGGCCCTGAGGGGTCTTCTTCCACCACTTCCACCAATGTTTCCGGCAAGAGTTCACCTCCCGCCATGGGAAATACCCGCGCTCGACAAAGGCCATCCGTGCTTCATTCCGCCACTTGCCTTGCAGGCAGCTATATATCGCCCAAGGAAACCCCCCAGCGGCATGTTTTTCTAGGCATTCTCGCAAGCGTTCATCCTGATAAGCGATCTCGAACAGCCCCCAGCCGTCAGAGGCTTTATTCGGCCAGCGCAAAACGAGATCTGCGTAGTCCAGCCACTGTAGAACAGTCTCCAAGTAGGGTTGACACACGAAGACCTTAGGTTCTATATACTCGTCACGGGCAACAGTGGCAACAGTGACCAACTGAAGCCTATCAATCGCTTCCTTTAGAACCCAAGCCTGTTCGGCAGTAAGCGGATTACTCAAACGCTTTTTTAGTCCTGAAAGTAACGAAGGCATATCGTGCGCGGGCATTAACCCGCCAAATATTGGCTCCCAGCTAACTGCGCTAAAAATACGAATGACCTCTGCACGCGCCATTCCCTCGCGAATGGTGTCAAGTCGCCGCGCCAACGAGTCGCGCCCCAACCGGTAGTACTCGTCGTATAAGAATCGTTTGTAGTCGTCTCGATCAATCGCTGCGAGAGTGCGGTCCCCTCTTTCAATCCGCTCAAGCTGCTCTTTGACGTACAAGTCACAATCGGCAAGAGATTCCTCGTCTACCGTTCGACTCGCCTGTGTCTCGATCTTCTGATCCTGATCGCTCATGGTAGTTAGAAATGCACCATCCGGACGTAGTCCGATCCACTTCAACCATCGCCAACGTCTTGGCTCAACCCATCGGTTTTCTCGGACGATGCGAATCAGATCTGACACTCTGAGGGTAAAGTATATAGGGAAGATCTTTTTCCGTATTTCTTCCGAGAATACGAATCGCCCTGCCATAATAGTCTCCAAGTTAGACAATGCTTCTATGGCATCCATCCCCCATTTGAGCTTGGTTCTGAACGAAACCTTCGCGCGATCCAGGCCTCGTTCGATAAGCGTCCATCTGATGACATCCAGTATTTCATCATAGGTCAACGTGCCCCGTTCCATGGCGGGAATAAACGACGAACGCCAGTCAACAGGCATTGGACCGATCCAGCGGTTCTCGCGAACGGTGGCAATCAGGTCCCTTACCGTTATCGACCGAGTGCCCGGCAATAGCTCCAGCGATTTCCAGTAAAGCAATGCTTTGTTCCAGGTCCGGCCTCTGCTGCCCCAATAAAAGGCGCCCGCAAGCTGCTGGTCAACGGATGCAAGTGCCTTATTCAATAGGGCCCACTCGAATTCCAGGTCTTCCCGCAGCCGGCTATCGAGCGTGACGTGCTGACTTCGATTCTTCGAAAATACACCGACAGTTCGAGTTACGGTCTCTTCAAGACCCGCGGGGGGCGTTGCACACACATAGCGCTTTGCATGCAGTATTCGCACGATGTCAGCGACGGTCAGCGGCTCAAGCGTTATTGTCTGCGATTCAGATGGAACTGAGCGGCCGATGAAATTCAGCCTGTTGCGCTCATCTCGCTCGCGGTAGGGGCTCAGAAAGTGACGATCCAGTCCGCGGTAGACAGTCCAGTAATCGAGCGTGGCGTCGCCAGGAAACCTGTGCCAGGCATGCCAGTCCGACCAGCTTCCGAAATCAGCGAACAGGCTATCGACATCATCCCATTCAAGGTTCAGGTCTTCCTCCAGTCGTGCCTCGGGCTTGATGAGCGCCAGTTCTATGCCGTAATAGTGCTCGTTCAGAACGCGAGCGATATTTGTATAGATTTCGTCAGGGGTCATGCGCTTTACTTGTCATGCCGTTCTAACATGGGCTCCGTAGGCTGTCATCACAGATGCGGTACCCAATCGGTCGCTGGAAGTCGCTAAGCGTAATTTACGCTTTGTTTGATTTTCGTGCGCGATCCGGACATAACACGCCAAAAGAAAAGGCGTGACCAGCGCGGACACTGTGCAGATGAACCGTACGACGCCGTACTGCGCGCCGCTGCTGAGCCCTGCCGCGTCACGAAGCCCGGCCATCGTCTCGTAAACCAGATGTTCGAGATTCAGAAACGCGAGGCCGTCCACGATTAGCGCGAGCGGGAGCAATGTCGCGACGAGTATCGCGGATCCGCGCAGACCGGCCGCTCGTTTCAGGAACACCAGGAGCAGCGTCACGCGCCAGGCAGCGACAATCGCCAGAAAACTTGAGTTCATTGCAAGGGCAGAGGAAGGGGATACCCACATCTCCACCGGAACAGCGTACAGAAGCGCCGGTGGCGATGTCAGTGTGATGAACAGCAGGACATTGCGATAGGTCCAGTTCTTCGGTCCCAGTGGCGCCACCAGAAGCGAGAGCACCAAAGCCAAGAGAAAAACGTAGGCGAGGGAGCCAAGACCCAGGTGTTGCGAAAGCGTCGCCTCGGCACTGTCCCAGTATCGGCCTATACCCGCCACCCAGGTCAGGACCAGACCAAACGCGAGATACGCACCCGGGCGCTCGCGAATGCCCGCGCTTGGCGCGCGGAACGTGAGCAGTCGGTATTCGTCCTTGAGAATCGTTTTAAGTAACATGGCCACGCCCTCCTGTAGTTGACAATTCGGCAATGTTCACGCTGTTGCCGCCGCCAGGTTGTGTATGCTCGCGCGCGTACTCAGACATTGCCGGTGAAACCGCTCACGCCGCAGCTTTGTGAACTGCTCCTCATAGAGATCCGCGACGAGCCTGTGAAAGCCGCTCCGTAACTCCTCGACAGACATCCGTTTTGGGACAAAATTGATGTCGAACAGTGTGCACCGCTCCCAGGCTTTGTGGTCGAGTAACCGGCCCTCGCGCTGAAGTTGTGCGTAGAAGGGTGTGCCGGGAAAAGGAGTAGGCACGGTCACCTGCACGTCATAGGGCAGTGCGTCGCGGACGAACTCGCGCAACGCGTCGAACACGTCGGGTCCATGTCCGTCCAGCCCGATCACGAAGCACGCGTTGACACTGATCCCGTGGGCCTGGATGCGTCGGATCGCGCTTCTGTATTGCTCGTAACGCGAGCGCTTCCAGTTGCGCCGCAGTTCCAGCCCGTCGAGCGCCTTTGCAACGGGGCTCTCGAACCCAATGAGTACCTGCCGACACCCTGCCTTGTGCATGAGTTCCAGTAATTCTTCGTCCTCGTGCACGGAAAGGTCCGTCTCGGCGAACCAGCGGATGTGCCGATTCGCCAGCTCCGGAAGCAACTCGCGCCAGTAGCGCCGGTTGACGAACGAATTGTCGTCGGCGAACTCGATGAACGGACGCGGCCAGATCGCGCGAATGCGGTCGATCTCGGCGAGCACCTTGCCTATGGGCTTTTGCTTGTACTTGTCTGTGAGCAGGATTGAGCTTGCGCAGAAGGTGCAGCGCCAGGGACAGCCACGGCTGGTTTGAACCGTGATGCGATTGTAGCGGCCGACGTCCAGCAGTTCGAATGCGGGCATCGGCGCATCGTGGAAGTCGAACTCCCGGCCGCGCGCGTCGTATAGCGGCGTGAGCCGGCCCCGCTCCGCGTCTTCCAGCACTTCGTGCCAGACCAGTTCTCCCTCGCCGGCGACTGCGGTCGCTCCGTGCAGTCCCGGTTCATCCGGATTGGCGGTGACGTGCAGCCCGCCCATCACCACCGGGACGCCTTGTGCGCGGTAACGCTGTGCGAGCTGGTAGCCTTCCTTGATCTGCGCGCTGAAGCTGGAGATCGCGACGAGGTCGAAGCCGACGGGAAGGGATGTCATCGAATTGATATCCTCGACTTCGATGTAGCGCACCTCGTGCGAGCGAGCCGTCATTCCTGCGAGCGTCAGCAGCCCCAGGCTCGGCAGCGATGCGATGGTGCGGCTTCGTTCCACGAATCCGGGCAGGGTGAGCCCGAGCTTCAGCAACTCCTTGTCGCAGGCACGTATCCCGCTCATGGCGATCATTGCAATTTTCATGACCCGAACTCTCCAGTGAGTTACGTTTCTCTTGAACGTGAATGTCTCACTGGCGCAGTGGCGGCGCCATAGGGTTGCAGTTACACTCCCCCAAGCGGTGCTTATGGGCGGTGGGGCCGGGGCGTGAACCATCGCAGCGGTAATACATCTGCGCTCCGTGCATTCTCATGCAACCGCTCCCATAGCATAGGTCATCAATGCACGGCTTGAAGTCTTTTGGACAATACATCTCACCACCCCGCCGCCAGCGCAGCCAGACCGACGACAACTTCGCCTAGTTCGTAGCTGAGCATGAGCAACGAAATACCAAGACATATGATGACGATCAACTCACCGGCCCGCTCGTCTTTGGTTTGACTGCCAGTCATGGCTTAGTACTACCTGAAAACTTAGAGGAAGTATTTATCGTGCGCTGCCACGCGATAAGATAGCAGTCAGTGCAAAGCCATTTTCCGTTTAGATAATACGATGCGTCCTGTGAACAGGCGCAGGAACGTGGTCTGCGCCGCCTATCCGATTTTCGCGTTGGCCTGTTTGATAACTTTGATCGTAGTTCGGGCTTTCAGATCCTCGGAACATTACTACGGCCGCGCTTTTCCGCCCACGCTAAGCAGGCGCAGCAGGTCCACCAATAGCCTAGTGCGGTGCTTGTCATTACGCATGATCACCCCATAGGTGGAATCGCCGCCAAGTTCCTTGGGAATTGGTACGATCTCCAGGCGTGCGTGATCCGCTTCCGTCACACACAATCCCGATATCGCGGCAATGCCAAGACCACGCGCTACATAATGTTTCACCGTGTCAATGGTGCCGACCTCAATGGCTATGTTAAGCGGCAGGCCGAGTTGCTCGAATGTGTAGTTGAGCAAATATCCTTCGAGTTGCACCTCCGCCACGACCAACGGATATTGCATGATGGTTTCCTCGTTCAGCAGACTCTTGAAGTCGGCCCTTGCCCGGCGTGCCAGCGGATGGCCTTTCGGCGTGAGCAGATAGGCAGGGTATGTCGCGATCGGATAAAAGGCCAACTCCTTCGGGAGCTTCCTGTCGGGGATCACCCCCAAGTCAGCTTCATTCGCCTTCACCAGACGTACCGTCTCTTCGACTGGCCGCGCAAGAAGCCGTAGCCGTGCCAGCGGATGGGCGCGCGAGAACTTCTCCACGATATCCAGAAGGAGATGACTCAGTACTTCGTCATGAGAAGAGAGCACGATCTCACCCATCTCCTCGCCGCGGGTTACGACGTGCTCGAACTCTTCGATCTCGTCAAAAATTGAAATTGCGAGCGATACGATCCGCTCGCCGGCTTGCGTAAGCCGCACACGCCCGCCACGGGCTTCGTAGAGCTTCACGCCGAGATAGTGCTCCAGCGCCTTGACCCGCTGCGAAACGGCGACCTCGGTGATGCCGAGTTCCATGCCGGCTTTTGTAAGGCTCCCGTGCTTCGCCATCGCCGAAAAACAGCGCAATGCCTTGAGATCCATCACGTCATAGGCTTCTCGCTTCTTCATGGTCCGCCTCTCCATAAGCTTCGCTTGGGGGAGTGTAACCGCAACGCTATGGCGCCGTCATCGTGGGAATGCCATACTGCCTTCGGAACCTGCGGATAACCTCGACTGCACATGCGAGGATTATTACCATGACGGGGAAGATGATGCCTGATGCGAGGGCGGTGTGATGACTACTTTGGGGTAATAAATGAAAGTATTAAAAGAATCTGGCTCTCCTATAAAACTATGGACTGATGATGTCGAGGACTCGGCAATGCAACAGCTCAGAAACATTGCGCAACTTCCGTTTATTCACAAGAACGGCGTTGCAGCCATGCCGGATGTTCATTTCGGCATCGGAGCAACTGTCGGCAGCGTAATTGCCACTAGAGGCGCGATTATTCCAGCCGCAGTTGGGGTGGATATTGGCTGCGGGATGAACGCGATACGCACGTCACTTACCGCATCTGATCTGCCTGATAGCTTGGCGGAATTGCGCCATGACATAGAGCGCAGCATCCCGCTGGGTGCCGGTGGCAAGCACCAGAAAGATGAAATCCTCAACGCTCACTACAAACGCCTGCCGCAAGGCTGGGCATCGGCGCTGATCCTTGACGCCGTTGGCGGTAAAGCTGGCGAGCGCGCATCTGCGCAGCTTGGCACGCTAGGGTCGGGCAACCACTTTATTGAAATATGTCTGGACGAAAGCCAACAAGTGTGGGTGATGTTACATTCTGGCAGCCGTGGCACAGGCAACATCATTGGTCGCCAGTTCATTGAACAAGCCAAACAGCTAATGGAAAAATATTTCATTACATTACCAGACAAAGACCTTGCATATTTTCCGGCCAACACGCGCGAGTTCGACGATTACGTCGCGGCGGTAAGCTGGTGCCAAGATTACGCTCTTGAGAATCGCAAAATCATGCTTGAATTGGTAATTAACTCAATGCGCCATCGGTTGCCACCATTCACGCTCACGAACGAAGCGATTAACTGTCATCACAACTATGTCGAGCGCGAGAATCACTACGGCGAAAATGTGTGGGTGACGCGAAAGGGAGCCATCAGGGCACGCGAAGGAGATTTGGGGATCATCCCAGGGAGCATGGGGGTCAAGTCGTTCATCGTGCGCGGAAAGGGAAACCCGGAAAGTTACAATTCCTGCTCGCACGGAGCTGGTCGGAAAATGGGGCGAAAGGAAGCGACTAGGCGCTTCACGGTGGCAGACCTTGAGGCGCAGACGGTCGGGGTAGAATGTCGCAAGGACGCAGCGGTATTGGACGAAATACCATCGGCCTATAAGGACATAGACGAGGTAATGGCGAATCAAGCCGACCTGGTTGAGATTGTCCATACCCTCAAACAGATTTGTTGCGTCAAAGGGGCATAGCGGCTGTGGCGCAATGGATAGCGCGCAAGGTTCCGAACCTTGAGGTTGCGAGTTCGAGTCTCGCCAGCTGCGCCACATCGTGACCTCACCAAGCCCGAAATCCTCACGCTCGTCGGCTGCTGTTCAGACCCGGAAATCAAAGACGCGATCCTGATCGCAGCCTACACCGGCTTGCGTCTGGGCGAGTTGATGAGGCTCAAGCGCAACGATATTCAGGGCGGCATAATCCGGGTCGATAGCAATACCAAAACCGGGGTTCCCAGGTCGGTGCCGATCGTGCCGCTGATCAAGAAGGCATTGAAGCGCGTGCCATTCACCTATCCCAAGCGGAAGATTCAGGAAAAGTTCATGCAGG
>ORJL010048490.1_pt1 | contig 15362 bp, 10 predicted proteins | sample 1779941 | NCBI WGS metagenome assembly ORJL01 (sample SAMEA104232317, study PRJEB22302) | groundwater metagenome | biome: forest; feature: aquifer; material: groundwater | place: USA | collected 2011-08-07 | depth 5.8 m | reverse complement strand
GCCCAGTTCCTTGCTCTTCTGCCAGAGTTGATCGAAAAAATCCTCGAAAGAGAGGTTGGCCATCCAGCGGTGGAGTGGGGCTGCGCGGACAAACTCGATGACCGCTGGCTCTTGCTTCTCGGTGCCTGCGATCCCGAAGGCGGACTCGACGATACCCTTGGGGTCATCTACGCGAAACTCGGACTCGTTACGGCCGAGGAATTTGGCGATGTAGCCCGGGTCGGCTGCGAGCCAGCATTCTGCGTTGCGCAGACAAACGCCAAAAATGCAAAGGTGGTGGTACCGGGACGGGCACTTTTCGGCATCCCGCTTCTTGACCTCGCGCCAGGGAGCGACGTTGGAGTCTGTGAGAAAGACGATTACATCCGCGCCCTTGTCGACGAGCTCCAGGCAGATCTTGGGAATCTCGCGGTGGCGGCTGATGTGAGTTTGGCCGCGGAACCTGCCCTCCACCAACTCGGCTCGAGGACACCAACGATCTCTGAGGCCAGTGATGATTGCGCGGTCGGTGCTGCCTTCGACGGAGTAGCCGATTTTCATCCAAGCATCTCCCGGTAGTGTTGTTCGCCTAGCGGCATATCGTTAAGGAGTTGTCGCACTTTTGCCGGATCGGGTTTGGTAAGTGATGGGGAGGGACTCCCGGGCCGCATAACGTGCACCCCATCGAGATGGGCGTCGAAGAGGTCGATGAAATATGGGCTATGGGAGGTGAAAACGCACTGGCCGCTGGAGCCTTGAAAGTCCAGCCCTGCAAACAAAGGTTTGAGGCTGCCCACGTAGAGGCCATTTTCTGGCTCTTCAAACAGGATTAGCGGTGCGGACGCCTTATTCCTGCTCCACTCATCGAGGAGAACGAAGAGCCCACATAGAGCGAGATAGCGAAGCGTACCGTCGGACATGCTTTGTGGGCTGAAGGCGTTGCCGTGTTTGTCCTCATAAAGAAACAGGACAAAATCAGGATCGGGGTTGAAGAACTTGAAGAGATCGATTTTGGGCTCAACCAGCTTTAGGGCCTCGACAATCTTCCGCTCCAGACGCGGGTGTTCGTTGTGCAGCGTGAAGAGGAGCTTGCTGAGGTTCTCGCCCTCGAACTGCAAGACCGACGACTTCCCAACGACCTTGGGGGAGCGAAGCGCTGTCGGGTGTAGGTTAAAATACCAGGAGTTTCCCAGTTGCTGTTTGAACAGCACCGCATGCTTATTGGCCTCCGGGTCGAAGACTTTGGAGAGAGCGGTGGTTTCTGTGGGTACCTGGGTCTGAACAGGTATTTGAGACTTCTGGTCGTATATCTCGGCTATGCCAGCCTCATTTCGGATGAGTGAGACTCGGTGTGGGCCTAGACCTGTGACCAGCAGCGTTTCCTTCATCACGCGCAGGGTCTGCTTTCCTGTAGATTCGCGGTCAGCGTTCAGTGTGAGGCCGTATTGGTATAAATAATCGTGCCCCGGTTCACTCAGAGCCATCTCAGCCTCAAATGCGATTGTTTTGTCGGGGAGGTAAACGTTGGAGATGTTCCAGTTTTCGCCCAAGACCCTCGCGGCGGTGTCGTCGAGACCGGTGGAGGTGGTTGTGGAAACAAACCGTATGGCGTTGCAGAGGTTGGTTTTTCCGGCGTTGTTCGGACCAACAAGGAGGTTGATGCGAACAGGGCGAAATTCCAGGTTGATCAGATTCCTGAAATTGTTGACAAAAAAGCGGGTTATCATACGGCAATTTGACGTTTCTTTCCTATCTGTGCAGTGGCGGTGGCGGAAATTCCAAAAAACGTGCGGGCTCGACGGGAGCTGTCGCCCCTGGTAACACGGCGGCTCCCTCAGCAGTACTGACGGCCTCGTCCAGGAACCCATTATACAGACGCACGCGGCACTCGAACCTGTTGCCCAACGGACGCGCGGCCTCGAGGACAACGTCCGTATCGAAGTGCCCTGACAACCTAATCTGTTTCCCAATGGACAGCGCATTCATGTCCGGCAGTTCTTGAAATATCAACCCACGACCCACTTGCCCCAGCGACAAAGGCCGTTGGGAGTAGGGGCCACGGGCAGGATGCCATCAAGCGCCCCCGGCCCCACAACCAGAGCTTTGCCGACTGTAATCTGCTCGGCCCCGTCAACCCACAAGAGAATCGCGGTACGGCACAGCACGGACGGCTTGCCAGCAGATTAGCAGGCGACACTCCGGCTCGGCAAGGATGCGTTTCAGGATTCGCGCTCTCGATTTCTTCTGTTGCGCTCCACCACTGCCGACACCGACTGTGGGTGGTCGTTAGCCTGCAACCATCCGCAATCGATGGTGTTGAATGAGCCGTATGAAGAAACGCATTTCTGTAGTCCTGCTTTTTGCGATTGCCGTAATCGCCTTGCTGGTCGTGCGCGCTCGGACCAAAGACAGCGGGGGACCCAGCCCGAACGTCGTCTTGGACGGAAACGCAAAGTCAGGCGACATCGTTACGAATGGAAATGCCCACCACAGGTTGCAGCGGGTCGTGGTCCGAGGGACGAACGCTGCGCCAGAGAAGGACGAACTCGCGAAGTGAGTGCCCTGCCCTTGTGGTAATCTTTCGGCGGTCGCTCGCCTAGATCTCACCAAGCGCGGCCTCGAAACCCTCCCGGAAGGTGGGGTACTCGAGGTGGCATCCGAGTTCGGATCTTAGCTTCCGATTTGACACGCGTTTGTTGGTCACCCCTCGTTTGCCCTTCACCGCAGGGCTCGCTGGCGCTCGGGGGCGGCGATGATCGCGCCTGCCGGTCCAGGAGCGCCAAGCTCCTGGGCAGTTCAGTCTGTCGGCAAGCCCCCATGTCCGAGGAGACCGGGAACGGCTCAGAGCCCATCCACAGTTACAGGGCTGAGTCATTGTCCGAAGAGATTTGCGCCGAGTCACCTCGGCGGCTACGAAGAGCGGGACGCCCCCATTTCCCCCGTAGCCGCGAGCGTCAGCTCGCGCTGATATCTTCCCCCCGCCCAGAACGCCAGACCACTCCGCCCGTCGTGAGCCGGAGATAGCACTCCATCTCAAACCCAAAGAGCGTCTTTCGGAGAGGTCAGCGCCGACTTACGTCGGCGGCTACGTTTCGTTCGTAGCCGCGAGCGTCAGCTCGCGCTGATATCTTCCCCCCGCCCACAACGCCAGACCGCTCCGCCTGTCGCGAGCCAGAGACAGCACGCCGTCTCAAACCCGGAGGGCGCCTTGCGGAGAGGTCAGCGCCGACTTACGTGCGGCGGCTACGTTTCGTTCGTAGCCGCGAGCGTCAGCTCGCGCTGAAGCAGATCGTGCACCGTGTCGTCCTGCTCTCCGGGGATACGGACATGATTCCTGCCCTGAAGCCGGGACGACGCGAGGGCCTACTGATTACTGATCACTGATCGCTAATGGCCATCTCACCAAGCGCGGCCTCGAACCCCTCGCGGAAGGTGGGGTAATCGAGGTGGCATCCGAGTTCGGATCTTAGCTTCCGATTTGACACGCGTTTGTTGGTCGCCCCTCGTTTGCCTCTCACGGCGGAGTTCTCCGGCTCTGAGGGGGGCATTGGCTTGCCGAGCCGCGACGCCAGCCACCGGAACACCTCGATCTGCGACACGGGCTCGTCATCCACCGCGTTGTAGATCTCTCCCGGACGTCCGCGCTGGAGGGCGGCAATGATCGCGCGCACGAGATCGTCACGATGGATCATGTTCAGAATGCGCCCACCCTCTCCTTCGATAACGGCTGTTCCCGCGAGGAATTGCCGGAACCAATACCCGCGCCCGGGCCCGTAAATCCCGGCCGCCCGCAGAATCACCGCCGGAAACCCGCTCTCGCGGACTGAGGCCAGGAGCAGATTCTCAGTCTCCACCAGGACCCGTCCTGTGGGCGTGGACGCCTCCGCCACGCTCGTTTCGGTTACTTCAGAACCGTCGTTCTGCGCATAGACCCCCGTGCTGCTGGTATAGACAAATCGCGCCGGAGGCGATGGCCTTAGCCACTCGATCAGGTTCCGGGTCCCTTGCAGGTAAACCTCCTGATACTCGGGCAGGCCGCCACGGCTCGACGCCACGCAATTGATCACCCAATCGAAAGGGCCAGGCAGACGCGCCAAGCGCTCCGGACGAGTGACATCGGCGGCGAAGGGCCTGATACCCGCCGCCTCCATCTCCCGGGCGGCGGTGAGAGTCCGGCGCAGGCCCACCACATGGCATCCCAGCCGCGCCAACTCCGCCCCAAGCGGCAGACCCACGTAGCCGCAGCCCACAATCAGGACCCGCCGGGGGGCAACGGGCTCGCCGCCGTCGCGATTTCGTTCGTCTTCTGGCATGCCCTGGTTAGAGTCCAACGGCCCGTTCGATACTGCGGCGCTTGTAGAGGAACTCGAACATGTTGCCCTCGTGCGGCTGATCCCAGGAAACCGTCATGGTCGAGAGCGGGCCCAGGTTCAGGCGCTCGATGCCGGGGAACTCGAGCGCCTCCTGCATAAAGGCCTGATCCCGAGTGATAATCGAGACCGCCAGGGAGGGGCCGATCTGCCGGAGCATCTCCGCCTGCGGCACGCGCACCACGCTGGCATACGGGAACAGGAACTCGCGGTTGGCCAACGGATGCGCAAAGGAATCACAGAGCACGATGGTGGGGCGCAGATAGGTGCCACCCTCGAAGACAACCTTGCGGGGCCCGGTGCGGTAGCTGGCAGTCACCTCAAACGCTCCGGGCGTCTTGAGTCCCTCCTCGATGGCGGCATCAATCGAGTCCGCCATCTTCGGGTTTGCGAATCCGGAGAGCCGGGCGTTCTCGTCGTCCGGACGAGTGGGAGCCACAGGCCCGAGTTTGCGCGCGAGGGCGTCAGCGATTTCCACGGCATAGTGGGGCGCAACAATGGCGGAGGCGTTGATGCAACTGCGTCCGCCGTTGTCAGAAATCGCGGAGACCATCAGGTCGATAAAATCGGGCCAGCGCTCGATTTGGTCGTCGCCCACGAGGATCTTGCTGAACCCGGGGCCATGCACCTGGATGGCTGGGTTGTTCGAATACTGGCGCGTGGTGGCGGCATCCCCAAAAATCAGGGCGCGCCCGCAGGATCGAAGGATCTCGGCAGCCCCTTCGTGGTCGGTGGGGTAGAAACCAAATGCGTCCGCCGGGCAACCGGCGGCAATGAACGCCTGAATGAGCCGGTAGGGTGTCCACGGTTCTTCCCGACCCGGTTTGATGATGACGGGGATTCTGAGCGCGATGGCGGGGAGCCAGAGGGAGTTGACCGCCGGGGAGTTGCTCGGCATCACCAAGCCGAGGGCTTGCGTGGTGGGACAGTAGCTGAGCCGCGCGCCGGCTTGCTCGCCGTAGCCGGCATCGATGATCGACATGTCCAGGCCCCGTGTCAGACCGTTAAGCACGGTGCGCATATTCGTGAGGGCCTGATGGATCTTGCTCATGTTGCGCCGGATCATGACATACGGCAACCCGCTCGTGGCGGAGAGCGTCTCGACATACTGTTGGGCGGACTGAGTGTGCCCTTGGTCGCCCAGCGGGAGGGTTCCGTTCAGAAAGTGCGCGCCGGCGCGTGCGCAAATCTCGATCATCTGGCTCACGGTGAATTGCTTGAGCGCGGCGCGGGCCTCGCCGATGCGCTGGAGGTCCTTGCGGATGATGCCGGCATTGACCGTGCTGACCAGGGCCTTGTGTTCGCCGGTGCGGTGATCGAGGACGTTGGCCTGGTCCAGGCTCGCATAAACGCGGCCGAGGCGCAGGACCGGAAGATGGGGGATGGGATTAGTCATGGCTCGAAGAAGCGGGAAGAGGGAATAGCTTGCGGATGCCGGTCCACGCCAACAGGGCCACACCGACCGGCGTGCCCGTGACCGATGTCGGAACCGCGGCGATGACGGCTAGCAACAACGCCAAGGCGAAAGCACGTCCGAACGAGTCCTTCTTGAGAAGTTTCTGAATGACGAACACAGGAAAGAAAACCGAGCAGAAACTCAACGGGATGGTGATGATCCAATCGATGACGAGCCAGTCCGCCAGGTTCCAAAGGTTGTCCACCACCAACAGGAGGAGGGCGCTCAAGACGTGCACCGGCGGCCCGCCGAGGGAGGCTGCCGGTGACGGTCCCCGCGCGGCGGTTGCTGCCCCCACGGGCTCCGTCGTCACTTCGACATCAATGATCTTGGGCGGCGTGCGCATACGCGGCTGATGAGAACTTGTTCACCGCCAAATAAACGCGGTCCTTCATCGGTTGTCCACCCTGATTCCACCGGCTAGTAAACGCCTTCCACGATCTGCTTTTCCATGGCGCCAAAAGGACGGACCTCCGCGACGCCGTCCCAAGCATAGGGCGGTCTGGGAGCCCGCCGGATCGCCTCGTCGCGCTCGAGGAAGCGGGGCATGAAAAACTCTTTCGTGAGAGTAGTCAACTCGACGCGGCCCCATTCGTCATAGTTCCGGAGTTGAGTGGTGTTGTTCGGGTCCACCACGCGCAGGACGGCCCGGGGTTGAGGGGCATAGTAAGTGATCGAAAAGCGATCCTCGGGCTGGAGCGGAACGCTGGCAGCCAGGCCCATGAGGGTGTTGCCGTAGGTGGGATAGAAGCCGATCCGTCCCTCGAGCACCTCCTCGACGATGAACCGCACGTATTGGGGCGCCATCGTGGTGCCTCCGCAAAACACGCCGCGAATGCCGGCCTCATAGAGGTTCACCTTCTCGGCCAGGGCCTCCAGGAGCTTGGGCGTGGTAAAGAGCCCCGTGACCTTCCGGTTCTTCAAGATCGTTACGGCCTGATCAACAACGTGGTCCATGTAGGCACGAGCAGCCTCGGTCAGTTTTAGGGTGAGGACTTTCTTCACCCACCGTGGGTCAAGGTCGATGAAATAGCAGGAGCTGCCACGGAAGTTGGCAAGGTGCTCGATCGCCAGGCGAAGCCGGCGAGGTCCCGTGGGCCCGACCATCAGCCACGCGCCCCCCGGCGGGAAGTGGGCGTCGGCGATCTTTCCGGAGAACTCTTCGTAATCGACCTTGTAGTCGGTCCAGCCGATGCGCTGCTTGGGCATTCCGGTGGTGCCGCCGGTTTCAAAAATGTTGAAGGGTTTGCCCTTGTAGGCGGCGGGGACCCAGACCTCCGGCTGGAGATCGCGCAGCCACTCATCCTGGAAGTGGGGGAACCGAATCATATCCGCGAATGTCTTGATTTCCTGTCGTGGATCCCAGCCGGCCTTGGCGGCCCACTCGAGCCAGAACGGGCTTCCGGTGGCGCTCGAGAAATGCCAGTCAATGACTGCGCGCAGGTGGGTGTCGAGTTGTTCCTGAGCCTGCTGGATGGCTTGTGGACTGACTGGGGATGGTGTGCTCATGGTAGAACGGGGTTTATTGAAAAAGATAAAAGAGCGGTTCAGAGAACTGGAGATCGCGTGCTGGAGGGACGGACATGGGCGTACTTGGGAAAGTAGCGGTCCAAGGTCGCCTGGCCGGGGGGATGCGTCAGGAGTGAAACCAGCCACATGAGGAATGCCGATCCGAGCACCATGGGAACGACAGAGAGGAAGCCGTAGTGTGTGATGCCACCTGGAGTGCGCAGGAAAAGGCCGCCCAGAGCTGGATAGATTGGGACCGGGGGCTGGCCGGGTTTTGGTGCGATCCCAGCGGAGGCTTCCTGGAGGTACCAAGCGCCCAGCACGGTCACAAGCACCCAGAGGGTCGCCGCCAACGCGCCGTGCTTGGTGCTGCGCCTCCAGTAGAGCGCGGCCAGCATGACCGGAGCCATCGCCGCGTAGCCGGAGAAAGCAAAGCGGATCGCGAGGTTGAAGATGCCTTCACGATCTTTGAGCGCCAGGGCCACGAAGTAGGCGATGATCGTGATGAGCACCACAAAAAAACGCCCGGTCCAAGCCTGGGCTTGCTCGCCAAAACGGGCTTTACCCCCGTAGTAGGCGAAGATGTCCTCAGTGAACATGGTGCAGAGGGCGAGTATCTGACTGTCCGAGGCCATGACGGCCGCCATGATCGCGGCACCCAGTATCCCGGATAACCAAACGTTGGTATTGGCTGTGAGCAGGCGTAGCAGAACATCGTCGGCCTCGCCCGGCTTGAGGCCGGGAAGTTGATCCGCGCCCACCACGCCGAGGAAGACACTCGGCAGCCAAAGAAGGAGGATGCAAATGGGGTAAAAGATCACGGTCTTCTTAAACGCGGTGACCCTCTCGGCCGTGAAGCACATAATCGCCACGTGCGGAAACATGATCGAGGAGAGCGGAATCAGGCTGTAACTGAAGAACTCAGCGCCGGAGATGCGCTCGCGGGTGAGCAACGAGGCCGTCCCCGGGTTGGCGGCCAGCCTGGCCACGATCTGGTCGAACCCGCCCAGGTGGCGCGCAATCAGCACAAAGGCAGCCGTGCCAAAGCAGAGGAACATGCTTGTCTGAAGTGTGTTTACCCAGGCTGTACCACGCATGCCGCCGAAGAAAACGTAGCTCATCACCACCAACGCCACGATGGCGCCTCCAAGCCAGTACGGGACCGCTCCGCCGCTGATCGCATTGAGGGTTTCGCCCCCGCCCATCACCCCAATGATGATGTAAGGCACCAGCATCGCCGCCGTCAGCCCAAAGATAAGCGTGCCTGTTCCCGAGCATTCCCAGCGGTCTCGGAAAAACTGCACTTGCGTCATGTGCCCGAACTGTTTCCCCAAGCCCCAAAGGCGGGTTCCGATGAAGAACAGCGTAAGAGGAATCACCAGGGCCGATGCCGAGGCGAGAAGGCCGAATACGCCGATCCCTCGCTGATAGGCGAGCCCCGAGGCGCCTAGAATCGAGAAGGCGGTCATATTCGTCCCAAAAAGAGCGAATAGGAAAATGTACGATCCCAGCGAGCGGCTGGCCAGGAAGTAGTCCTCGCCGGAACTTTTGCCCCGGCGAAAGGCGAAGATGCCAACGTAGAGAACAACGCCCAGATAGATGAAGACGACGGTCGCCGGGATCATGGCGGGGCGGAAGGAGGGGCGTCCGGCCGTGTTCGCTCGATGTTCTCCAGATGCGATGGCCAGGCGGCGCGGACCAGAAGCCACATCAGCAAGGCGGCTGCAACGCAATAAGCCGCATGGTACGCCAAGCCGATGGGCAGAAAACCAAAAACCAGCGGCTGGCTCTGGTTCCACCACCAGAAATCCTGATGCAGCAGATAGAACGCCAAAATCAGAGCCGTGAGGGTCAGTCGCTTCGTCATAGGCACTGGTGCGGATCCGTCAAGTCGCTGTTCCCGCCGCCCGAGCCGTCCGGGCGGAGCCGGCGCCGGCTCGAACTGGCGCCAAGGCGCGATATCGACCCTTTACTTGTTCTTGAGTTCGATCGTGGGCGCGGCGTCTTTGCCCAGGGCCTTCGCGGCCGCATCGTAAAATGCGAAGAGGTGGGTGTTGCAGGAGATATAAAGAACGCCGTTGGCCACGACCGGGGTCGAATAGACAGGAGCTGGCAGGGTGGTCTCGCTGAGGACTGCTTTCTCCTTGCTGGCGGCCATGACCACCACGTCGCCATCTTCGTCTCCCAGATAGAGTTTTCCATCCGCGACGAGAGTAGATCCCCACATGTGGGCCTTCATATCGTGCGTCCAGTAAAGCTTGCCCGTTTCAGCGTCGAGGCAATGCACGAACCCGGAGAAGTCGCCCACGAACAGAAGGCCTGTATCGGGGTCGATGGAGACAGTGGAAATACTCCGATGAATCTTGTCGTACGACCAGATCTTGGCGGTCTGGGTGACGTCGCCGGTTTTGGTGGGGTCGATGCACGTCAGATTGCCCACGCCCTCGCCGTGCTCCGGGTCCTGACCGATGGCCACATAAACCCGGTTCTTATAAAAGACAGGAGTAGCGTTAATTTCGCTGGGCCCTTCGGCGGCGGGGTATTTGATCGGTTTGCCATCCTTGCTCCTGTATTGAGGCGGCACGCAATCGAACCACCAAACCTTTTTGATCACGCTGGTGTCGCCCTCTTTCCCCGGGATGGGGTCAAAGGCGTAGCAGAACCCGTCCCCACCTCCGAAGAAGATCAGCGGTTTGCCGTTGACCAAACCGGCCGAGGGGGAACTCCACTGGCCATGGAAGATGCGAGGTCCGATGTGGGCGTTGTCCTCACCCAGTAACTCGCCGGTCTTCTTATTCAGCGCGATGAAGCTGGGGGAGAGGGGCGACGGAATATTCGAGTGGGTCCAGTCCTGGCCGTTCGAGGTGCAGGTGTAAAGGATATCGCCCACGATGAGGACCGAGCAATTGGAGGCGTTGTGCGGGAAGACGCCTAACTCGTCCATCATATCATAGCGCCAGATAATGTCGGCATCTTTGGGGCCCGGCTCCACGGGCGGCTTGCCGGTGTCCTGGACAAAGTAATTGGCTTCGTCCTTGTACGGGCCGTCGTTCCCATTGGCCATGCCATTGATGTCCAGACAGAGGACCTCACATCGGCTGGTCACCACATAAACGCGGTCGCCTTCGACGGTGGGGGATGAGAGCAAGCCCAGACTCTCCCAGTCATTGACTTTGCCCGACTTGAGCTTGGGCACGAGAAGTTGCCAGAGGAGTTCTCCCGTTTTTTCATCAAAGCACATCAACACGCTGCGGTCTCCCGCGTGGCGTGGATCGCGCGGCGGCTCATTGTTAGTGCCCACGAAGACCTTGCCATTTGCGACCGTCGTGTTGCCATAGCTCTGGGAGCCGAGCTTCACGACCCATTTGACGTTCTGAGTGGTTTTTGGATCCACCTCCTCGGTGCCGGGCTTGAACTTGCCGGCTGTGAAATGGTCGGGAAGCCCCTTGGCAGGGGAGTACATGTTGCGGCCCGGAGTTGGACCGCCCCATTGCGGCCAGTCCTGTGCGGGGAGAGTGAGGCCACCTAAGGCGAAGCCGGCGGCGAGGGCGAGGGTCTTGTTCATTCGTTCTAGTTCGCGGTAACTTTCACATTGTCAATATACACCCGCATTTCAGACGGGGAGAAGCCGAAAAGTCCGGGGGAGCCCGACGTGTGCGCGGTATGGTGCGGCACTTCGATGGACCAGGCGGCTGGCTCGGGTTCGTCCCGTTTCCACGCTTTGGCGCGCACCACGCCGGAGCCGTCCGGCGCCACATCCACACGGGCTTTCAACCTATACCAGACGTTGGGGGACCATTTAAAATTCGGAGCATCCGTCGCGGCAGGCACCCGCAGACGCTCCAAGTTCGAGTTGACCTCGAGCTTCTGTTCGTTGCCCTTAAGCACGATCAGGTAGCGTTGGTTGATGATCCCCACCTCCGACATTTTCCGCGCCTTCCCGTCGCTCATGACATCCGCCTGGATGGTGTAATCCTTCATCTCCGGCTCGCCGATGAAGACAAACGCACGCTGGAAGAACTTGTTGTCGATCGTTTTGGCAAGCGCTTTGGCGCCGTCCTTGTCGCGAACCTCGAATTTGAACCGCGCTCCGATCCACGGCAAAGGAGGATACGCAAAAGGAGTGGGCGCCTCCACCGTGTTTGTCGTGGTCTCAGTAAGAGCCATCGAGTCAAAGTCCTCCATCAGCGGCAGCGCGGGCAAAACCCGCCCGCGCATGTAGCCCTTGAGGTCGCCCAGGGATGCCTGGAACGCCCCGGCCGAAGGTCCGGGATCGGCTGCGGCTACCATCTTGCCCTCAGCGTTGAAGCTGGCCTTCAACAGGGCTCGGACCTTCGCCGTGGCCGGAATGTAGGGTGCCCACTTGATCGACCGAGGATCAAGGGTCTCATCGACCGTGAAGCCATTGGCGTCAAGAGAGCGGACACGGAAACCCGCCTGGCTGCCGGGCTTGAGGACCACCTCCGATGGGATCACCTGCAACTGCGTGGCGGGTCCAGCCTTGGGCCACGTTTCCGCTGCGACCGCCGGAGCGAGCCCCGAGCTCGCTCCCTTGCGTCCAAAGCAGTAAAGCTTGCGCGTGGTTTGGACATAGACCTTGCCGTTATAGGCGGCAGGAGTGCCGAAACAGCGTCCATCCAGAGAGATATGGGAGAGTATCTTCCCCTCCTGCTCGCCGGGCTGGATAATGTAAAAGGCCCCTTTGGATCCGGTATCGCCGCCCGCTTCCCCCTTGACCGCGGGGTCATCCAGCATCGGGACGTAGAGTTTGCCGTCCGCGTAGAGAGGGCAGGCGTTGCGTTGTTCGATGCCGATCTTGAGCTTCCAGAGGATTTTGCCTGTGGCGGCATCCACGCAGCAGAGATCGCCCTTCTCCGCCACCACGTAGATCCGGTCCCCCACCAGGATCGGGGACGTCGTGGACGTCGAAAGTTCGTTGCTCCAAAGCTCAACTTTCGAGCGGTCGAGGACCACAGCGCCAGCGGCGGCGTTCGTGGGGGCTATATTCTGGATTCGCAACGCGACCATCTGGCCCGGCTCGTAAGGCGTGCCATAGATGGCGATCACCTTGTCGTTGTTATGCACCAGCACTGTGGCATTGATCCCCGCGCGGAACAGCGGCACCCGCCAGAGGGGATCCCCGGTGCGGGCGTTCACGCAAACCACGCTGCCATCCCCTGCGGCGGCGTAAAAAACGCGTTTGCCGCCGAGCCAGGCAAGGTAGGGGTGCGAGAAGGAATTGTCCTTGGGGCGGTCCCCCGGACTCGAGGTCCAGACGAGTTCGCCGGTCTTCTTGTCAAAGGCGTAAAACCGATCGGCGGCGGGGCCGTTGGCTCCCCAATTGGCGGTAATGCCGCGCGTGATGACCAGGTCCGCGTCGATCACCGGGGAGGCGGTGCGGCTATTCGGAAAGGTCAGACGACCGTACAGCTCCATCATCGAGTGTTTCCAGATCAACGCGCCATCGGATGTGAACGCCGCGAGGATCCCCTGCGTTCCCTGCATGTAGATGTTGCCGGTCTCGGCATCGATCGCGGGGCTGGAGGTGGCATAGCGCAGATAAACGGTGTCGCTGAGAAAATCCGTGTAAGACTGGTCCCAGAGCTTCTTTCCGGTCTCGGCGTCGAAGCAGACAACGCCTTCCTTCAGATCGGGCCCTTCGCCTTGGTAGCCCATGATATAGACTCGGCCGTTGGCGATCACAGGGGCGGATTGGCCCGGGAAATCCGCGGTCCAGAGAGCTTGATCCGTGCTGAGAGTGTTCGGGAGGCCGATTTCCAGAGAGGTGCCGTCCTGCTGTGGGCCGCGCCAGTTGAGCCAGCCGCGGGCGGCTTCGGCGCGGCCTTGCGCCGGGATGAAAAACAAGCTGGCCAGGCAAAATCCAATCGCCCCGGCGCAGCCAAAAATGGTCCGCTTCATGATATCGTCAGTCGAGAATAGGCTATGGGGCGCAGAAGCACTTCTGAACGCCCTCATTCACCCTACTACACCATCCAATATGGCTCAAGTGCGCGTCCTGTGCAACTGGAAGTGCTTGCGGCCATTCTCATTACTTCGATAGGTGTATTCGATTAGTCCGTTTCATGACAGTTAGGGCTGCCTCCGGCGTTCCCGAATCTTGTCACGCCGTTCATTCGGTGCGGCGGCGGACCGCACGGTCCGTAAAGGGAGGAGCGAGGATCCGCCAACCAGAACGATAGCCACCCTTTCGAAGCACTTTTCGATGTTTTCGCAGTCTTGTTTCGTAGAGTTCCTGAGATTCAACCATCCGTGCTGTCCAAGCCATCCGTGGTTCAGCCTCTCGGAGTTCTACCATCGCTTCAGGGCACCGGCTTTCTCGGTGTTTGCCGATTCCAGGCCGGGCAGCTTGTCTGGAACGGTGTAATCCAGGAGCAGCATCTCGTAAGGCTCACGCGCACGCAGGATGCGCACGATCACGTGGTTGTCCAACACCCAGAAATCGGTGACGCTGCCCGCGCGCTTCTTGTACCACGTGTTGCCAGTGGTAACTTGTGTGAGGACGAGATGATTCGCTTCGAATGTCCCCGCCGGAACCTCGACCCGCTCTTTGCCGGCGTTCTTGATCCGGATCTTGTAGTCCGCGAGCGCCTCCCCTGTGTTGTCCCAGTCCACCACGTGCAACTCCTTTGACTCCCCTTTGCCAAGGGCGACAGCCCGCAGAAGAAGGTTCGCCGCGCAGTAGGAATCCGGGCGCGAGTTGGGATCGAACAGCGCTCCGTCGGGTATCTTCAACTCCTTGGCATCACAATCCTGTCGCACACCTCGGCGGGTTAACTCCGCCGCTCCCTTGCTGAACTTGAGGTCGATGCGATAGCCAGGCTGGGTTCCTGTCCCGTCTCGTCCGCTGAGGTAGCGGACCAGCGCGTTCTCCTTGTTGCCCTCCGCCAGATCCGTGGAGTTCATGAACGGCACTTGAGCAAGAGCTGCAATGGCCCCCTCCGGCGTCTCCTTCAGCCACAGCTCGCTGGGTGCCTGGATATCCTGCCCCCGGCTTCGGTGTTTGTATCGACCGTGGAATGTGACCGCACCCGGGAGGCTCTCTGAGGACGGGAAAGGCTGGTTGGTTTGCTGAGCCACCGGGGCCTCGGCGGAGGTGGCCGGTTGACCGATCCAGGGTTTCAGATGGTCGCCAACCCGCTCGGGCTTGGCCCCCACCCGAGAGAAATCACTGGGAGTGAGAGTTCTATAGAGTGTCAGATGGTTGCTCCAGGCCAGTTTGCGAAGCTCGTCCATGTTCTGATCGGCGGCTTGCTTCTCCTTCCGAGCGCGGCGGTCCGCCTGTCCCGCCAGGAGGCCGGCTAGCGTAAGGACGGCTACCAGCAAGACCGCCGCGACGGCCGTGTACGCCACGCGCCAGTTGATCCCGGATTGCGGAGGTCCCATTGCGGATTGCCGATTGCCGATTGCGGATTGGCCAGGTGGCGTCCTGAGCATGATCCAGCCGGCGAGGGGCAGGAGAACCGATCCCAGCCAGTTGAGCGGCACGAGCAGAGCCTCATCCGGCGCTGGATTCCAGTGCCCTCTCTCTGAGAACAGGGCATTCAGGAAGAACAGACCGAATCCGCACACTGGGAGCGCCAACACCGCCGCCGTCCACCCCCAGGCTTTTAACCAGTGAAGACCCGGCGGCGGTTCGCCCGGCTGGGAATCATATAACCAATGCCGCACACGGCGGTCGGCGATGACCACGATGAAGGGGAGGGCCACTAATGACAGGGCACACAAGGCGATATTCAAACCTCCGCCCCAAGGCAGGCCGTAAATGACAGCCACCCCCAGCACCATCATCGCGAAGTAAATCACGATAGACAACGCGGCCACTGTGGGCCAAATAGGCCCGGATGAAGTCTTGGCGAACGCAGGCGCCGTGCGTGGGGCGGTTGTCGAGTCAGGGGCGGCATTCTGCGTTGCGGCTTCCGCTGGCGAGGTGGGCTGGCCACCCGTCACGGTCTCCACGCGCGTCTTGAACTGAGTTGCCGTCTGATACCGGCGTTCCGGCTCGTGCTGGAGCGCGCGCAGGACGATCT
>ORJL011678322.1_pt1 | contig 15371 bp, 14 predicted proteins | sample 1779941 | NCBI WGS metagenome assembly ORJL01 (sample SAMEA104232317, study PRJEB22302) | groundwater metagenome | biome: forest; feature: aquifer; material: groundwater | place: USA | collected 2011-08-07 | depth 5.8 m | reverse complement strand
CGACCGGATCGGGCGCCGGCCGGTCCTGCTCGTCAGCATCCTCGGTTCCTCGCTGGGATTCCTGATCATGGGGCTGGCCGGCTCGCTGCCGCTCCTGGCCGTGCTCGTCCAGACCGGGCTCGGGATCGCGCTCGTGCTCGTCGGCGGCTCCGGCCGCACGCACGAGATCCTCGCCGGCCTGCACGTCGGCGGCGCCGGAGCGGTGTGGGCAGCGCTTGTCGCCCTGGCCGCGCTCGCGCGCCCGGCCGCGCGCGAAGCCGGTAGCCGCGCGCTCGCCGTCCCCACCCCCGCGGCGGGGACGCAGGGGACGGTGATCGCCCGATGACCGCCGCCCGGCTCGATCTCGAGCGCCGCCCGATCCTCGTCTTCTGGGAGGTGACCCGAGCCTGCCTGCTCGCCTGCCGCCACTGCCGTGCCTCGGCAATCGCCGAGCCGCTGCCCGGAGAGCTCTCGAGCGAGGAGGGCGAACGCTTCCTCGAGTCGCTGACCGCATTCGGCCGCCCCTACCCGATCGTGGTGCTGACCGGCGGTGACGTGCTGATGCGCCCCGACCTGCTCCGGCTGGTCGGAAAGGCGCGCGAGCTGGGCCTGCACGCCGCGGTCTCACCGAGCGTCACCCCACGCCTCGAGCCCGCCGTGCTCTCCGCCCTCCGCGAGGCCGGGATCAAGGTGGCCTCGCTCAGCCTCGACGGGGCGAGCCCCGAGACACACGAGGGGTTGCGCGGCGTCGCCGGCCACTTCGAGCAGACGCTCGAGGCGCTGCGCCTGTTGCGCCGCCATGACTTCACCGTCCAGGTGAACACGGTCGTACGGCCCGAGAACGTCGCGGAGCTGCCGCAGATCGCCGCGATCGTCGACGAGGTGGGCGCATCGATCTGGGAGGTCTTCTCCCTCGTCCGGGTCGGCAGGGGCACGGCTCTCGCCGAGCTCTCGCCGCCGCAGAACGAGGATGTCTGCAACTTCCTCTTCGACGCCTCCCGCTACGGGTTCATCGTCCGCACCGTCGAGGCGCCCTTCTTCCGCCGCGTCGTCGCCTGGCGCCGGGAAGAGCGCCCGGTCGAGACGGGCCCGCTCTACGGCCGGCTGACGGATGAGCTGCGCGCGCTTCTCGGCGAGCCGCGTACCGAGCCGCGCGCCCAGACCAGGGGCACACGCGACGGCAAGGGCATCGTCTTCGTCGCACACGACGGCGACGTCTACCCGGCCGGCTTCCTGCCGATCACGATCGGCAACGTCCGCGAGCAGAGCCTCGTCGACCTCTATCGCACGAGCCGGCTCCTGCGCGACATCCGCGCCGCCCGCTTCAGCGGCCGCTGCGGCGAATGCGAGTACGCCGACCTCTGCGGCGGCTCGCGGGCACGAGCGGACGCGGCGTCCGGCGATCCGCTCGGCGAAGATCCGGCCTGCGCCTACGTGCCGAGCCCGGTCTCGCGCCCGGCTGCGTACTTGGCCGCAGCGGGGCTCAGCGCGCGCCCCGATGACGTCGCGGCCGGACGCAACCAGGATCGGGCCTGATGCCGAGCTACGCGACGCACGGTGAGCCGTCGGGGGAGAGCTTCAGGCGCTTTGCGACGAGCGTCGAAGCGGCACTCCAGGCGAAGGGCCTCCTGCACGCCGCGCCGGACGAGGCCGACATCGTCCTGAACCTGATCGACCACGACGAGCCGCGCCCGTTTCGCCGGCGTTCGCGTGGAACGTACGCGGCCGCGCTGCACGAGCGCGCGGCCACGCCCGGCCTCCCCGCCGAGTACCCGCTGCTCGTGCGCGCGCTCGCAAACATCGTCTGCTGCTACGTGCCGGGCGAAGGGGTCTGGTTCACGACGATGGAACAGGGCCACTTCCTCGTCGAGGGCGACGGCGACCCGCTCGCGAAGGCCTTCGTCGAGCAGCTCCTGCCGCCCGCGACCTCGCGGCTCGTGATCGACAACGACTTCCGCACCGATCTCGAGCCGGAGCTCTGGGACGGCGACGAGATCACGCACGAGCTTCAGGAGGCCGGCCGCCGGCTCGACAAGCTCGGCCTGCTGCCGAGTCCGTTCCCGCTCGAGGAGGTGCTCGGCGAGCGCGAGCTGCGCCACGTGAAGCGCCTCTACGGGATCGGCGGCCTCTCCTACGGCAACCTCTCGATGCGCAAGGACGAGCGCCGCTTCTGGATGAGCGCGAGCGGCGTCGACAAGTCGAAGCTCGAGCAGCCGGGCTGCGACATCCTGCTCGTCTCGGGCTACGACGAGGAGAACGGGCGCATCGTCCTCAGCGTGCCTCCGGGCGTCGAGCCGCGACGCGTCTCGGTCGACGCGATCGAGCACTGGATGATCTACCAGGAGAACCCCGACGTCGGCGCGATCCTGCACGTGCACGCCTGGGTCGAGGGGATCGACTCGACGCAGCTCGTCTTCCCCTGTGGGAGCGAGCAGCTCGCGACCGCGGTCGCCGCGCTCGTGCGCCGCTGCCCCGAACCGGCCGAGGCGATCGTCGGCCTCCGCAACCACGGGATCACGGCGACCGGCTCCGGCCTGCTCGAGATCCTCGACCGGATCGAGCCGCGGGGGCAGCGCCAGGTGCCGATGATCGGCTGATCGCTCTCCGGCGTCGGCCTACGCGCGCCCGTGCAGCATGCCTTGCCAGTAGAGGAGCGGCAGGCCGTAGCGCTTGAGCTGGTACATGCTCCAGCGCTCCTTCGACTGGTCGAAGGGGAAGGTCTCGCGCGGGTTGCCCTCGTAGTCGAACTCGGCCAGCACGAGCTTGCCGTAGCCGGTGACGAGCGGGCAGGCGGTGTAGCCGTCGTAGCGGCGTGATAGGGGTTTGCCGTCGAGGAAGGCGAGCAAGTTGCCTGCGGCGACGGGGGCTTGGCCGCGCACGGCGGCGCCGGTCTTGGAGGTGGGGAGGCTGCTCGCGTCGCCGAGCGAGAAGACGTTCGGGTAGCGCACATGCTGGAGGGTGGCGCGGTCGACCTCGACCCAGCCGGCCGGGCCGGCGAGCGCGCTCTGCTTGACAACGTCGGGTGCGCTCTGCGGCGGCGCGACGTGCAGCAGGTCGTAGGGAATCGTCTGCTCGGCGCCGCTGTCGAGGCTTCGCACGACCGCCTCGCGCGAGCCGGGCCGGACGGCGACGAGCTCGTGGCGGAAGAGCGTCTCGATCTGCTTGCGCTCGAGCACGCGCTCGAGCGCGCGCGCGTACTTGTCGACGCCGAAGATCCGGGGCGCAGCGGAGACGAAGACGATCCGTGAGCGGTTGCGCACGCCGCTGCGGCGGAACGCGTCGTCGGCGAGATACATGATCTTCTGCGCCGCCCCGGGGCACTTGATCGGGGTCGACGGGAACGTGAACACCGCCGTGCCACCCCGGAAGCCGCGAATCGCCTCCCAAACCCCGTCGACCTGCTGATAGCTGTAGATCGAGCAGACGCCGCCCGTGCCGAGTGCGTCCGGCAGTCCTGCGACCACGTCCCAGTCGAGCTGGATGCCGGGGCAGACGACGAGCGCGTCGTAGCCGACCGCCTCGCCGTCGGCGGTGACGACGAGGTTCGCTTCGGGCAGGAACTCGGCCACGGCGCCGCGCAGCCAGGTCGTGGCCGGCGGGATCAGCGCTTCCTGGTCGCGTCGCGTCGTCTCCTTGGCGACCACGCCGCCGCCGACGAGCGTCCACAGCGGCTGGTAGTAGTGGTACCGCGACGGTTCGAGGACCGCCAGCTCGAGCCCGGCTCTCGCCCGCCGCAGGCGCGCAGCCAGAGTCAGTCCGGCGCTGCCGCCGCCCACGATCAGCACGCGGTAGCGACTCGACGCCGTGGGCGCGACTCCCGCTACGTCGACACCGGTCCCCGCTTCCAGCGTGGCGGCCACTGTGGTCACTTCAACCTCTCCCTGCTCGCTTTATCTTGTATAGCAATGGACGATAAGGGGCCTGCCGCCGGTCGGGAACGTGGGTTCCTACTGATCGGCGTCCGTACTTTCCCGCGAACTCGGCAGGCACGGCGGCCGGGCTACTGACGACGCCGCGTCGAGCTGCGGGCTGAGCGTGCGCCCGCGGAGAACGTCGCGACCGCGCCTACCGTGCCTGCTCGACCTCGCTCGGCGACAGCTCCACCGGGGAGGCCGGCGCCTCCGCGGCCGCCGGAAGCGAGAAGGCGAACGTCGCGCCGGCGCCGGGCTGCGTCTCGATCCAGATCGCACCGCCCTGGGCCTCGATCAGCCCGCGGCAGATGGCGAGCCCGAGGCCGACACCGCGCTCGCCGCTGCTCCGGCCGGCGGCGCCGCGGTAGAACGGCTCGAAGATGCGTTCCAGCTCGTCCTCGGAGACGCCGTCGCCGTGGTCGCGGACGGCGACGACGCCGTAGCCGTCGTCCCGCCCGACGCGGATCTCGATCGGCGCCGGCGCGGGTGAGTACCGCGCGGAGTTCTCGAGCAGGTTCTCGAGCACTTGTTCGACACGGAGCGGATCCGCGACGACGTTCACCGGGCCGTCGCTGCTGCGGAGAACGGCCTCGTGCCCCGCCGCCGCGAGTGACGGCCGGGCCTTCGCGACGATCCCCTCGACGAGGGCAGCCAGCTCGACGGTCAGCGGGGAGATCTCGAGCCTGCCGGCCTGGAGCCGCGAGGTGTCGAGCAGCTCCTCGACCATGCGCTCGAGCTTCGTCGTCTCCTCGTCGATGATCTCGAGGAACTGGGTGCGCGTCTCCGGGTCGATGTCGTCGCCTCGGAGCAGCGTCGTGGCGTATCCCTTGATGAAGCCGAGCGGCGTCCGCAGCTCGTGCGAGACGGCGGAGATCAGCTCCGTCCTCAGCCGCTGCACCTCGCGTTGAGCGTCAATCCGCGCGAGCTCCTCGAGCAGCCGGGCGTTCTCGATTGCGAGCGCGAGCTGGTCGCCGATCGCCGCGAGCATGCGCCGCTCTTCGCGGGAGAATGGAGCCTCCGAGTTGCGAGCGACGGCCAGCACGCCGTTCAGCTCCTTCCGCGTCTTCAGCGGCAGCAGGGCGAGCGTCGTCTCCGAGCCTCCACCGCACGACGCGCAGCACCGGCCGGGCGCGGGATAGACCGCCGTCTCGCGCTCGAGCACCTCGCGGCACGGGCACTCCATGTCGACGGGTGCCTCGTCGCCGCCCATGTCGGCGAAGACGCCGCGGGAGAGTGCCGGCCCGAGACGGCGCTCGCGCGGTTCGACGAGCCGGACGGACGCGCCGTCCATGTGTGTGTGCTCGAGGATTGCGGCGAGGCAAGCGTCGAGCATCGACGGGAGGTCGTATGCGCGTGACCCCGCTGTCGCCACCGCGCTGACCGCGGCGAGCTGACGGTTGCTCAGCCGCAGCTCCGCCGTCCGCTCCTCGACCTTCGCCTCGAGCTCGCGCCCCCAGCGGGTCGCGGTCTCGAGCGACTCCCGCAGCTGGGCCCGCATCGACTCGAGGCTTTGCGCGAGGAGCCCGATCTCGCCGCCCTCGCCGACCGCGATCGGCCGCTCCAGGTCGCCCGACGCCATGTCGCGCGCGGCGCTCGTCAGGGCCCGCACGGGCCGCACGAGGAACCGTGCGCCGACGAGCGCGGCGAGCCAGAGGGCTGCGAGCGCGCCGGCTCCCGCGACGAGGAGCGTGCGGCGCAGGCGCTGGACGGCGCCGAACGTGTCGCTCACGGTTCCGCCCACCGCCACGCCCCAGGGGGCTCCCGGCACGGGCGCCCACGCCATCACGTGGCGGGGTGCGTGCTTCGGCGGCGGCCCCTCGGGCGGTGTGTAGGAGACGGTGTCGACGCCTGCGTTCCGGCTGCGCAGCATCCGGCGGTAGAACGGCCGGTGCTCTCCCGGCTCGAGCGCGTCGCCCGTCTCCGTCGACGCGATCACGATCCCGGCCGGCCCGACCAGCTCGCCGTGACCGGTGCGTCCGAGCCGCGTCGCCTCCGCGAGCGGCTTCGTGAAGTCCGGCGACGCGACGTCGAGCACCTCGACGAGCAGGAACCGGAGCTGTCCGCCGGCGCCCAGCGCCGGATAGGCGAGAGCGACCGCAGGATTGCCCGACCGGTCGCGGAACGGTGCCGAGAGCGCGGGGCCGCGCGTCACGAGCGCATGCGTGACGAACACGCGCGGCACGACGGTCTGAGCGCCGACGAGCCGACGTGAGGGCTGAGCGAGCCGGAGCTGTCCGGACGGGTCGATGACGTACATCGCGAGGGCGACGGGCCCCTGTGACGCGTACGCGTGCGCCAACGCGTGGTCCGCGTCGACGATCGACGCGCCGCTCGCCTCGAAGCTCCGATCCGCCGCAGCAGCGGCGAGCACGCGGCGCGACCGGTCGAGCACGCCGTCGATCTCTCCTGCCGCCATCTCCGCGATCACGGCCCGCTCGTTGACGATCCGCCTCGTGCTGGAGTCGACGGCCCGTACGGCGAGGACGCTGAAGACGACGAAGAGGACGCCGAATCCGACCGTCACCGCGATGACGAGCCGCGGCCAGAGGCTGAGCCTCTGCCAGAATGCCCGGACGCTGAGCGCTCGCGTCCGCCTTTCGCCTGCCGAACGATCGCCAAGGCGAATGCGCAACCTGTTCACGCGACTCCTTCTCCGGTGCCAGTAGCGTCGTAGCACCCACGGGCGATCCCGGGAAACCGTAGGAAGCCGCAGGAGCGACTGCGTGAAAGCCGCAGCGCGCAGGCGCCGCCGGACGCTCTACCCTTCGCTCCGATGGCGGGACCCACGACCGGTGAGCACGTGCTCGTCGTCGACGACGAGCCGCGCTACCTGCGCATGATCAGCTTCAACCTCGAGCAGGAGGGCTACCGCGTCACCTGCGCCTCGACGGGCGAGGAGGCGCTGGCGCTCTTTTCGCTCGACGATCACAGCCTCGTCCTGCTCGACGTGATGCTGCCGGGAATCGACGGCTTCGAGGTCTGCCGGCGGCTCCGGGAGGTGTCGACGCGGCCGATCATCATGCTCACGGCGCGCGGCGCGGAGGAGGAGAAGGTGAAGGGGCTCCGGCTCGGCGCCGACGACTACGTGACGAAGCCGTTCTCGGCGGCCGAGCTTGTGGCGCGCGTCGTGGCGGTGCTGCGCCGCTCCCAGGCGCCGGAGCCACGCGAGCGCTCGGTCGTGGCCGGCGACCTCAGGATCGACCATCTGGCACGCTGCGTCACGCGCGCCGGCCGGGAGATCGCGCTCTCGCCGACCGAGTACCGGCTGCTGTCGTGTCTGGCCGCCAGCCCGGGCGTCGCGCTCACGCGCGACGAGCTGCTCGAGAAGGTCTGGGGACGCGCGTACCGCGGCGAGCACGAGATCCTCCGGGTGACGCTCTGGCGGCTGCGGCAGAAGCTCGAGGACTACCCGGCCGAGCCGCGGTTCGTGCTGACACGTCCCGGGACCGGATACATGTTCAGCGCCGATCCCACCGCCGGCCGGCAGCCGTAACGGATCCGTAACGGCGCCGTTATGGCCTCGTAACCGGCCTTCGACCTATATCTGGCTGCGACAGGGGGACAACCCCAACCCGAGTCGCAGGAGGTCTCGTGCGGGTCGTGCTCGTAGTGACGCGAGGGCTGTTTCGCGGCGGTCTCGTCAGCCTGCTCCGCGAGGAGGGGCACGAGGTCGTCGGCCTCGCCCGCGACGGCTTCGAGGCGGTCGAGCTCTCCCGCCGGCTCCGTCCCGACCTCGTCCTGCTCGATATCGCCTCGCCGCGACTGCGCGGCCTCGAGGCTACACGCACGATCAAGGCGCAGTTCCCCGACATCAAGGTCGTCCTGCTGACGAGCGCGGCCGAGGGCGGCGAGCTGCTCGAGACGCTGCGCGACGGGATCGAGGGCTACGTCCTGAAAGAGATGCCGGAGGGCGGCCTCACGCGGTTGCTCAGCAGCATCGCGAACGGCTGCGAGCCGCTCGCGCTGCAGCCGCAGCCGCGCCGCTCCGCCGGCTCCGAACTACACCCCGAGGAGGCACGATGAAGATGAAAGTCACAGCGCTTGCCGCCGTCGCGGCGGCGGTCGCGCTCGTCGGAACATTCTCGACGAGCGCGATCGCGGCCACGCCCAAGCCCGTGCTCAAGACGACGACGGTGAGCGTCTCGGCGTTCGAGATGGGCTTCAAGCTCAGCAAAGCCGTCGTCCCGCGCGGAACGGTGATCTTCACCGTCACGAACAACGGCAAGGTCGCGCACGACTTCTCGTTCGGAAGCCGCGGCGGCGGGACCGTCCTGCTCGAGCCGGGCGAGAGCGCGACCCTGAAGGTCAAGTTCCTCAAGCCCGGCAACTACACGTACATCTGCACGGTTCCGGGCCACCAGGAGGCCGGGATGATTGGCGTCGTCAAGGTCAAGTGACACGGTGAAAGGAGACATCCGTATGAGAATCCCACTGGTGGTCGCAGCAGCCCTCGCCGGCGCACTGTTCGTCGCGTCGACGGCGCTGGCGGCGGGACCCCCGCAGCCCCCGCCGATCCCGACCCCGCCCGGCGACCAGAATCCGTGGCCGGGGAAGAAGGTCGACATCGCCTTCTACGTCGAGACCGTCACCGCAAACAAGGGCGAGAGCATCTACGGCGTCTCTGCGCCGCAGGGCTGCACGCAGACGAACTTCTTCTCCCGCGGCGAGCGGGTCGTGTTCCACATCAGCGCGGTCGACGCCCACAAGGGCATCGTGCTCTCGAACAACGAGATCAAGTACGCGTATCTGAAGATCCCCGGCATGGACCTGGTCAAGGTCACGTTCACGCCTCACGGCAAGGATCCCGTCACCGCGCCGTGGACGTTCACGGGCCGCTGGGACGTCCCGCTCGACTACCCGGTCGGGGCCGTGCCGTTCCAGCTCGTCATGAAGCTGAAGGGCTGGGGCGGAAACAAGATCGCGACCTTCACCCAGCTCCCGCTCGCACCGGAGAACCTGACGATCATCGACCACCGCTGAACAACTAAGGAGACACGACGATGAGCAGGAAGCGCATCCGATATTCCTCCCCGGTGCTGGTCGTCGCCGCGGCGGCGGGAGCGCTCCTGCTCTCGTCGCCGGCCGCGGCCGACCCGCACGCGGTGACGCCGCCCAAGCTGCCCGGCGTCGCCGGCCTCCCCGGCCCGCTCGCGGCGGCCTCGACGCCCGCCCCGAACGTGAAGCTCCTGAACGTGACGCCCGCCTCCGGGCCGATCGGCACGAAGTTCACGGTCACGGGCGAGGGCCTCCCCGCGAGCAAGTCGTTCGACCTCGTCTGGGGAACGGCCAACGTCCGCTACGTCCTCAACCCGCTCCCGGACAACGTCGAGTACCGCGGGCGCCAGTTCGACAGGGTCAACGTGGTCATCGGCCACGCGCAATCAGACTCGGCCGGAAAGCTGAGCGCGGAGCTGACGGCCCCCGAGGACTACGGCGACGTCCACGACCTCTATGCCGTCTCCGGCGGAGTCCAGCTCGCGAAGGCGGGCTTCCAGATCACGCGGACGTTCTCGATCAGCCCGGCCTCGGGCCCGATCGGCACGCCGCTCACGATCAAGGTGACCGGGCTCGGCTCGCTGCCGTACACGAGCACGGCCGCGGTCCTCTACGACAACGGCTACGCAGGTCTCGTCTCGGCGACCACCACTCGGGGCACGGCGGTCGCGACGATCCGCGCCTCGGGCCCCGTCGGCACACACGCGCTCGAGATCGCTCCCGCGAGCGCCGGCGTGCCGTATCTCGACATCGAGCAGTCGGCCGTCGCGTTCGTCGGCAAGTACCGCACGACGTTCCGGGTCACGGAGGACACCGGGCCGCCGCGTGCCCGGGTCGAGCTTCCTCCCCCGGTCCAGGCGACCGAGGCCTCCCGCACGACGCTGACGGCGTCGACCGCCGCAGGCGTCGCGGCCGACCTCTCGAGCGAGAGCGGCATCGTCCTCTCGAAGGTGCAAGTCAAGGCGAGCGGGCTCAGCGCGAACACGCCCGTCCTGCTCCAGTGGCTGACCGCGGCCGGCACGCGGGCGACGTCGAGCGGCTGGACGATCCAGGCGATCCCGCTCGGCCAGGCGACGGCGGCCGCCGACGGGTCGCTCACCGCGACGATCCAGGTTCCCGACGCCCTCGGCGGCTGGCACACGATCCAGCTGCTCCAGGGCGGCACGGTGAAGGCGCAGCTTCCCTACCACGTCCTGCACAGCTTCGTCTCGATCAGCCCGCAGACGGTCAAGGCAGGCGACGTGTTCTCGATCCACCTGAAAGGGATCGGCTGGACCGAGCTCGACAACACCATGGCCGTCACCTACGACAACAAGTACATCGGCTACGCGTGCGGCTTCTACAGCAACGGCGACATCAACATGAACCTCGTCGCCACCGGCGGACCCGGCACGCACCTGATCGACCTCTACCCGACGATCTACAGGGGCAAGGTCCCCGCGGCGGACACCTGGCTCGAGCATCTGCCGTTCCTCGACTTCCTGCAGGACGCGCCCGGGCTCGCGCTCGGCTACCGCGTCCCGGCGTATCACCTCGCGATCCGCGTCGTGACATAGACGTTGCGGCCTGCCGGGGGCCGGCGGTGCGCCCGGCCCCCGGCCCGCCCGCCGGCTGGTCGTTCTGTCCACCTCTCGCCCTGTCTAGACTCAATCCATGCCACCTCGCTACAACCGGGTGACCCAACCGCTCGTTCGTGAGAACGGAGAGCTGCGGCCCGCAAGCTGGGACGAGGCGCTCGACCGCGCCGCGGCCGGCTTTCGCAAGGCCGCCGACGAAGGTGCCGAGATCGGCCTCTTCAGCTGCTCCAAGACCACGAACGAGCTGAACTTCGCAGCACAGAAGTTCTCACGGGTCGCACTGCGCTCCAACAACATCGACAGCTGTAACCGAACCTGACACGCACCCAGCGTCGTCGGTCTGGCGACAGTGTTCGGTGCAGGCGGGGGAACGAGCTCCTACGAGGAGACGCGAAACGCGGACCTGATCGTGCTGTGGGGCTCGAACGCGCGTGAGGCGCACCCGATCTACTTCCACCACGTGCTGAAGGCGGTGCACCGCGGAGCGAAGCTGATCGTCGTCGACCCGCGCCGGACGGCTTCTGCGCAGTGGGCCGACCTCTGGCTCGGCATCGACGTCGGCACCGACATCGCGCTCGCGAACGCGGTGGGACGCGAGATCATCGTGGCCGGCCTCGCGAACGAGGAGTTCGTCGCGCGCGCGACGAGCGGCTACGAGGAGTACCGCGCGTCGGTCGAGCCGTGGACGCTCGACGCAGCCGAGCGCGTCACCGGCGTCCCCGCCGACGCGATCCGCGAGCTCGCACACACCTACGCGCGCGCCGACCGCGCGCAACTCTGCTGGACGCTCGGGATCACCGAGCACCACAACGCGGTCGACAACGTGTTCGCGCTGATCGACCTCGCATTGCTCACCGGTCACGTCGGCCGCTACGGCTCCGGCCTCGCGCCGCTGCGCGGCCAGAACAACGTGCAGGGCGGCGGCGACATGGGCGCGCTACCGAACAAGCTGCCCGGCTTCCAGGACGTCGAGGACGACGCGGCCCGCGCACGCGTCGAGCAGAAGTGGGGCGTGAAGATCCCGCCGAAGACGGGCAAGCACCTCGCCCAGATGTTCCACGCGATGGAGAGCGGTGAGCTGCGCGCGCTGTACGTGATCGGCGAGAACCCCGCGCAGTCGGAAGCCGACCAGCAGCATGCGATCGAGCTGCTCGAAGGGCTCGACCATCTCGTCGTGCAGGAGATCTTCCTCACGAAGACGGCGCAGCTCGCGGACGTCGTGCTCCCCGCGTCGGCAGGCTGGGCCGAGTCGGAGGGCACGGTCACGAGCTCCGAGCGGCGCGTGCAGCGCGTGCGCAAGGCGCTCGACCCGCCCGGCGAGGCGCGCGACGACATCGAGATCGTCTACGAGCTCGGCAGGCGGCTCGGCGTCGACCTCGGCTCCCCGCGCGCGGAGGACGTGTGGAACGAGTTGCGCAGCGTCTCGCCGATGCACGCCGGCATGTCGTACGAGCGCCTCGAAGAGCTCGGCGGCATCCAGTGGCCGTGCTGGGACGAGACGCATCCCGGCGACCAGTTCCTGCACGGTCGCCTGTGGGAGGACGAGGTCGCCGTGCGCGCGCCGTTCAAAGCCGTCCTCGACGATCCGCCTGTCGACACCCTCGACGACGACTTTCCGATCCGGCTCACCACGGGACGGCGCCTCGAGTCGTTCAACACGGGGGTGCAGACCGGCGGCTTCAGCTCTCCGCTGCACCGCGGCGGCAGCGCGATCAGCCTCGCGCCCGAGGACGGCGCACGCTACGGGATCGCCGACGGCGGGCTCGTGCGCGTCGTGTCGCGCCGCGGCTCGGTCGAGGCGCCTGCGCGCTACGACTGCACGCTACGGCCCGGACTCGCGTTCATGAACCTGCACTTCCCCGACGAGGTCGCGACGAACGTGCTGACGATCGACGCGCAGGATCCGCAGTCGGGCACCGCCGAGTTCAAGGCGACGGCCATCCGCCTGGAGAGGGTCTAGTTGCCCGACCTGCGCCTGCTCGCCGCCGAGCCGACGGAGGCCGAGCGCGCCGCGATCGACGCAGTGGTCGGCGCCGCCGCCCTCGACGACGGACGCGTCGCGCGCAGCGACCGCACGAGACGGCATCTGCTCCTGCCGGCGCTTCGCGCCGCGCAGCGCAGGGTGGGCTGGGTGACCGAGGGCGCGCTCGGCTACGCGTGCCGCCGGCTCGAGGTGCCGCCGGCCGAGGCGTACGGCGTCGCGACGTTCTACGCGCTGATCGCGCTCGAGGAGCGCCCTCCGGAGGTACTGCACGTCTGCACCGACCTCTCGTGCCGGCTCGCGGGATACGAGCTGCCCGAGGGCGCGCACCCGAGCCCGTGCCTCGGCCTGTGCGAGCGCGCGCCTGCCGCGCTGCGCACGATCGCGGGCGAGGAGCCGCGCGAGCTTCAGATCCCGGCGACCGGGCCGCCGCTGCCGCAGATGGGGCAGCCGGGCCTGCGGCTGCTGCGCCGCATCGCGGACGGCGTCGACCCGGAGTCGCTCGACGCGTACCGTGCCGCCGGCGGCTACGCGGGGCTGCGGCGCGCGTTCGAGCTCGGGCCCGTCGAGGTGCTGCGCGAGGTGGCGGAGTCGCGCCTGCTCGGCCGCGGAGGCGCGGCTTTCCCCACGGGAGTGAAATGGGAGGCGGTCGCCCGTCAGCCTGCGCGGCCGCACTACCTCGTCTGCAACGCCGACGAATCGGAGCCCGGCACGTTCAAGGACCGCGTGCTGATGGAGCGGGATCCGTTCGCCCTCGTCGAGGCGATGACGGTCGCCGCGTTCGCGACCGGCTGCGAGCACGGCTTCCTCTACGTCCGCGCGGAATACCCGCTCGCGCACGAGCGCCTCGAGAACGCGTTCGAGCAGGCGCGCACGCGCGGCCTGCTCGGTGACGACGTGATGGGCTCGGGCTTCGCGTTCGACATCGAGTTGCGCATCGGCGCCGGCGCGTACGTGTGCGGCGAGGAGACGGCGCTCTTCCAGTCGATCGAGGGCTATCGCGGCGAGCCGCGCAACAAGCCGCCGTTCCCCGTCGAGGTCGGCCTCTTCGGCAAGCCGACCGTCGTGAACAACGTCGAGACCCTCTTCAACGTCCTCGACGTCGTGTCGGACACCGGCGCCGCGTACGCGCAGACCGGCACCGAGGGGTCGACCGGCACGCGGCTCTTCTGCCTCTCCGGCCACGTGGGGCGGCCCGGCCTCTACGAGGTGCCGTTCGGTACCCCGTTGCGCGAGCTGCTCGAGCTTGCCGAGGCTCGCCCCCCGAAGGCCGTGCTGCTCGGCGGCGCCGCCGGCTCGTTCCTGCGGCCCGACCAGCTCGACCTCCCGCTCACGTTCGAGGACGCGCGTGCCGCGGGCACGACACTCGGCTCGGGCGTCGTGATCGTGTACGACGAGAGCGCCGACCTCGTCGACGCCGTGCTGCGGATCGCAGAGTTCTTCCGCGACGAGTCGTGCGGCCAGTGCGTCCCCTGCCGCGTCGGGACCGTGCGCCAGGAGGAGGCGCTGCACCGGCTCGCGTCGAGCAAGACGAACGGCAACGAGCTCGTCGTGCTCGCCGAGCTTGCGCAGGTGATGCGCGACGCGTCGATCTGCGGTCTCGGCCAGACCGCCGCGACCGCCGTCCAGTCCGCGATGATGAACCTCGGAGTGCTCGCGCCGTGACCGTCATCGCCCTGGACGCTGTGAAGCGGATCGTCGAGTTGACCGTCGACGGCCGGGAGGTGCGCGTAACCGAGGGATCGACGATCCTCGACGCGTGCCGCCGGCTCGGGGTCGAGACCCCGACGCTCTGCTACGGCGACACGCTGACCCCCGTGAACGTGTGCCGCGTCTGCGTTGTCGAGGTCGAGGGCGCGCGGACACTCGTTCCCTCCTGCTCGCGCAAGGTCGAGGCCGGCATGGTCGTGCACACCGACTCCGAGCGCGTGCAGACGAGCCGTCGCCTCGTGCTGGAGCTGCTCGGCTCGTCGGTCGACCTCTCCACCGCTCCCGACGCGCTGCGCTACATCGAGGAGTACGGGGCGGAGCCGGATCGCTTCGGCCCCGACTCGCTGACGGTCACGCAGGCGGTGAAGGTCGACAACGAGCTCTACGTGCGCGACTACTCGAAATGCATCCTCTGTTACAAGTGCGTCGAGGCCTGCGGCGACGACCACCAGAACACGTTCGCGATCGCGGTTGCAGGGCGCGGCTTCGGCTCGCACATCTCGACCGAGCTCGACGTGACGCTGCCGGAGTCGGCGTGTGTGTACTGCGGCAACTGCATCGCCGTCTGCCCCACCGGAGCGCTGATGCCGGTGAGCGAGTTCGAGATGCGCCGCGACGGCACGTGGGACGAGTCGCGCCAGACGGAGGTCGACACGATCTGTCCGTACTGCGGCGTCGGCTGCAACCTGACGCTGCACGTCCAGGACGACGCGATCGTCAAGGTCAGCTCGCCCGACGACCACGACGTCACGCGCGGCAACCTCTGTATCAAGGGACGCTTCGGATACCAGCACGTCCAGAACCTGAGCTAGGCGTGGCCCGCTTCCAGATCCTCTACTGGCAGGACGTGCCGTCGCTCGTGAAGGCGTTCGCCGACGACGGAACGCCCGTGTCGCGCCAGCTCGGCCCGTGGTTCCAGCAGGAGATCGACCGTCGCGCGATGGCGCAGGGCCTCGTCGAGAGCGGCGCCTACCTCGAGGCGTGGAGCTGGGGCGACGCCGAGGAGCGCCCGGGGACGGTCGACGAGGTGCTCGACGCCGTCGAGCAGGAGCTCGAGGCGCAGCACCGCTCCTCGTCGTAGTTCGGCGAGGCGTCGGCGACGGGCGGCTGGACGGGAAGCCCACCCCACCGGGAGGACAGGCAGAACGGACACGGCTCGTGACTGATGCTCCTATGAGGTGTCAAGTCTTTAGGGGTGCCGTCAAGTCTTTAGGGGTG
>ORJL010800694.1_pt1 | contig 15371 bp, 13 predicted proteins | sample 1779941 | NCBI WGS metagenome assembly ORJL01 (sample SAMEA104232317, study PRJEB22302) | groundwater metagenome | biome: forest; feature: aquifer; material: groundwater | place: USA | collected 2011-08-07 | depth 5.8 m | reverse complement strand
CTCCCGGATCGGTGGTATTTGGGCTTGCGGCAGGATTGGGCCGCAACAGCGCATCCACATAATAATCCAAGGGACTGCCGGACCCCGCAGTTGCCGACACATTGGCTGCCGGTGCAAGTCCCGGCGATGCGCCCCCAGCGATGTTGCTGGCCGCCGCGGCCAAAAACCCGGCTCCGATCACCGTGGCCAATGCCCACGCCAAAAAGCCATGAGCGGTGTCACGGAAGAAGACCTCATGGGTATGGACGCCGACCCATCTTGTACGCAACCGCCCGGCGACGTAGCCCCCCAGGGCAGAGGCGAGCAGCGCGACCACCATCAGATAGAGGGCTGTCGAAATTTGGAATGTGCTCGCCGATATACCGGAATTGCCCCACGGTGATACGGCCGAGAACCCCATGCCAGCCCCGAATGCAAGGAGAACGAGGGTCATGGCGGCGGCCGCAATCGCACCGGCCGCAATGGCTGGCCATGATACTGCGGGACTCTCTTCGGCAGGGGTCGAAATTTCAACTGATTCAAAAACCATCGATGCCTCCAGATGAAAGGCCCTTGCCGTTTCGGCTATGGGGAGATCCCAAGGCTAACGTGAAAAATAGGCTCGCAGAGCTGGTCTATTTTCCTTTGAGCGTGTCTTTGACGCCGCCGATGGCGTTCTGAACCTTGCCCTTTATTTTGTCAGCTTTGCCTTCCGTCTCCAGCTTGGTGTCGCCGACTGCCTTGCCGACCACCTGCTTGACTGTGCCCTTGATCTGCTTCGCCGATCCGACGACCCGGTCCTTGTCCATAGGTGTATCCTCCGATATGCGTCCCTGAACGGGAAAGATTTAGGTTGCTGCGTGAACCGGTGGTCGTCGTTGATTTGGATCAACAGTATTCCGCTGATGACATTCGAATAGACGTGAATGACAGCGGCCAATCCGGGAATTTCTGCGATCACAAGGGCGGACGGTTCGCGATTAGTCGAATTACGAGCAACCACGACGGCTGCTCGTAATTCAATTTCGTTGCTAGATAGCGTTTCGCTCAATAGGAGTGGCGATCACGATCCCTGCGGAAAAGCGCCTCGGAAAACCGGCGCTTCTGCTGGTCATCGAGGCTGCTGTAGAGCGGCTGGGCGGCATCTGCGAGCTTCTTCCGCGCATTGGATCGGTCGATCTGCTCATCAGCATCCTTGCGCATTTCGTCGATCAGATCGACGCTGCCTTGTTCCTTGGCGTGCGCATTGCGCCAGGCAATCTGTTGTTCGGCCTGCTTCTTCCACATATCCACCACCGCAGTCTCAAAAGCAGACCAATTTTTCTCCTGCTCGGCAGTGAGACGCAGGTCAGCCTTCATCTGGGCAGCGCGAGCCGACGCCTGATCTATGATCTGGCTCGAGGTCAATTCTGTGCGGTCCGAACGATCGCGCGCGACCGCTGACCCGGTTATGGCCGTACCGGTCAACAAGGCCGCAGTCGCAACGAGAATGAGGGTCTTTCGCATGACGTCCTCCTTTGAGGATATTTGAGTTGGGAATAGTTTGTATTGCGTCATCACGCAGCGCAACGGCCCAGTGATCGATTGGGCCTTGATTGTATTATTCCTGGTTCTTGCTGGTGGTTGGCGGCGCCCATGGCTTGATGGTCGGCAGCGCGGGACGGGTCAATTGTTTCGGTGTTGTAAGCGAACCAATAGACCCGTCCTTGAAGTCGCGCCGTCACTCAACTACTTGGCGCAAGTCTTGTCGGCCTTCAAAGCCGTCTCTGCAGATGCCTTTGTCGAGTGAGCGGCACCGACAACCTTCATGCTGCTGCCAGCCGCAGGCTGGGTCTCGACGATTTGACATTTCAGAGTCGCGGTATCCTGCGCCAGGTAGAACGATGGCGGCGCTTGGCCAACGGTCTTGGCAGTTTCAGCCGCGAATGAGGGGGCAGAGAATGCGACGATGGCAGCCGTCGCCAGGAGAATTTTCTTCATGGTGTTCACCAGTTGTTGTGCGTCCGACATCGAACGGGGGGAAAATAGAGTCGGCCGACGAAGGTTCCTGCGAAAACAAGTTTGTTTTAGGCGTGCCCATTGACATAGATCAATGACAGCCAGGGAAAGGCTTGAACTTGAGCCGGTGACCGGCTGCCGGAGCCGGTTGCTTCTAAGCCTGAAGCGCTATCTACAAATTATTTCGGCCAAGCAAGAAAACGAGTTGCGCCATAACTTGAATGGGCGGCCTGGCTTTCTTGTTGGCAATCCGCCGCCCTCGACGTGCTGAGCGAGTAGCCCTTGATTCTTGTCAAAGTGCGCGCACTCTCGGCCGATATCCTTTAAACTGGTTCGATTAGTGAAACTGGCGTGTTTCCCAAGGATGCGGCGGCTTCATCAATCGTCCATTTGTCGGAGCGAACACTGGCTCGATGGACTCGGAAGAATCGCGAGTTTGCTCGTGCTGGTGACCCTTTTCATTGATCTAAGCGGATCCCATGAGTGCGAGGAGATGTTTGTTTGAACCAGCCGGATCCGAAAGCGGTAAGGCCTGCCGTAGCCCCTGTGCGGCAGCAGCCGCCAGGCGCAGCACCTGAAGCATCGATCGCGAGCGGAAAAGCTTTGGCCGAAGTCGCTCGGCTATCACCCGACGATGCACTGCAACGGTTGTCCAGCACGGCGGTGGGCCTCGCGCCTAGTCAAGTCGAGCAGCAACTCCGCTCCGTCGGACCCAATCGGGTCGCTCGGCAAGCGCGTCATACGGTTCTCGGCGAGCTTGCTGCGCGCTCTATCAATCCGTTGAATATCCTGCTGCTGTCACTGGCGACGGCGTCCTATTTCCTCGGCGATCAGCGTGCGGCAATCATGATTGCAATCATGGTAGTCCTGAGCATCACGCTTGGCTTTCTTCAGGAATACCGGTCGAACAATGCGGCCGACGAATTGCAAAAGATGGTATCGATAACGACTTCTGTGCGCCGACAGGGGGTGGCCGACCACATCGATGTTCCGATCGATCAACTTGTGCCTGGCGACATCGTTCTACTGTCTGCCGGAGACATGATCCCTGCCGACCTCAGGTTGATTTCGGCCAAGGACCTCTTCATCAACCAATCGACCCTCACTGGCGAGGCAATGCCGCTAGAGAAATTCGCTGCGGCCCACGATGGTACGGCTGAGACTCCATTTGATCTCCCCAATATCTGCTTTATGGGCAGCGCTGTCGTCAGCGGCATCGGTTGCGGCGTAGTCGTACTGACCGGCCCGCGAACTGCTTTCGGCGTCGTGGCAACTGCAATCGCCGAGACGCGGCAACTCACGAGCTTCGACAAGGGCATCACTCGTTTTACCTGGTTGATGCTCGGGTTCATCCTCGTGATGGCGCCTCTCGTGTTCGTGATCAATGGCGTGACCAAGGGCAATTGGCTCGAAGCGCTGTTGTTTGCGGTCGCCGTAGCGGTAGGTTTAACGCCCGAGATGCTGCCGATGATCGTGACGGTCAATCTGGCGAAGGGCGCAATGGCAATGTCCCGAAAGAAGGTCATTGTTAAGCGTCTCAATGCAATCCAGAACTTCGGGGCCATGGACGTGTTGTGCACTGACAAGACAGGCACACTTACTCAGGACCTGATTATCCTCAAGCGCCACCTTGATATCAGGGGCGCCGATTCGGACAGTGTGCTCGAGTACGCCTATCTGAATAGTTATTACCAGTCCGGCCTCAAGAACCTGCTCGACGTCGCGGTCTTGAAGCACGGCGATCTCGAAGGTGGCCTAAAGGTTCGGGAACGGTTCAAGGAGATCGACGAAATACCGTTCGACTTCGAGAGGCGAAGGATGTCCGTCGTTCTCGGGCGCGACGACGGGGTTCATGTCCTCATTTGTAAGGGCGCTGTCGAAGAAGTCTTTGCGGTTTGCAAGCACTACAAGATCGGCGATGAGACTGGCCCCCTCGATGAGAGCCATCTCACGTCCGCGATTGAGACGACAGCCAAGCTCAACGCGGATGGATTTCGAGTAATTGCCGTCGCCACCAAGGAGATGCCACCGACCCAGGCGACATACTCTGTCGCTGACGAGGCCGATCTCACGTTGCTCGGTTACATAGCGTTCCTCGATCCTCCGAAGGAGACATGCGCCCCCGCGATTGCCGCGCTACAGGCTGGCGGTGTGCAAGTGAAGATCCTGACTGGGGACAACGACATTGTTACGCGCAAGATCTGCCATGATGTTGGTCTTTCCGTGGACCGCATCGTTCTCGGTAGCGAGATGGCGGCGCTGTCGCCGGAAGAGTTGGCGAACCTGGCGGAGACCGCGACGGTATTCGCCAAGGTGTCGCCGTCGCAAAAGGCGGCCATTATCGATGCCCTTCACCGCAAGGGGCATGTCGTCGGATTCCTGGGGGATGGCATCAACGATGGACCGGCGCTGAAAACAGCGGACGTAGGCATATCCGTCGACAGTGCCGTCGACATCGCCAAGGAATCCGCGGATATCATATTGCTCGAGAAGAGCCTGGCGGTGCTCGGCGATGGCGTCATCGAGGGCCGAAAGGTCTTCGGCAACATCACCAAGTATATCAAGATGGGCGCGAGTTCGAATTTTGGCAACATGTTCAGCGTGCTGGGGGCTAGTATCTTTCTGCCGTTTCTGCCGATGACGGCGATCCAGGTGCTCACCAATAATCTACTCTACGACTTCTCGCAGACCGCAATTCCGACCGACAACGTCGATGCAGAATTTATTGCGGTGCCGCGGCGATGGGACATTGGAAACATCACGAAGTTCGTGCTGTTCATCGGCCCGATCAGCTCGATCTTCGATTATGTCACTTATTTCACGATGCTATACGTCTTCAATGCGTGGAATAATCCGGCATTGTTCCAGACTGGTTGGTTCGTCGAATCCCTGCTTACCCAGACCTTGATCATCCACATCATTCGCACAGCGAAGATTCCGTTTTTTCAAAGTCGAGCCAGCACAGCGCTCATCACGACAACCCTCATCATTGCCGCAATCGGAATAGCCCTCCCATACTCCTGGTTGGCTGGCTTTTTGGGTTTCGTCCCGCTGCCCCCGGCATATTGGATCGCGCTATGCCTTATTCTCCCAAGCTATGTCATCCTGACGCATGTCGTGAAAACGTGGTTCATTCGACGTTTCGGGCTGAGCTGAATTGTTCGAGACGCGTTCCAGCAATTCCTCGTCAAAATCGCGATAAAGCTACATACAAGAGTGGCACTAAATACGGGGCCATGGCGCTCGGTACTCATGCGCAAGGTAGACGCTGCGTAAACATGAATTGATGCTCCAGCGCGGGAAACTGGACTCGTATCAAGATCGGATAGCCAGCAACCAGTCGTCCAGGCGTTGCAGCCAGCGCCGCGGCGGAGGTGCGGCAGGGGGCGGCTTGAGCTTGAGGCGGTCACCGTCAAGTCCATGAACGAGTTGAAGCGTTCGGGTGTGGTAGACGGCAAGATCCGGACGGTGACCAATGCTCAATACGGTCGTCTGCTTCAGCTCATTATCGAACAGGCGCATGACGCGGCGCTGGCTGTCTTCGTCGAGCGCAGCGGTGGCTTCATCGAGAAAGACCCATCCCGGTTTGTGCAGCAGGAGGCGCGCGAAGGCGAGGCGCTCCTGTTCGCCGAGCGACAGTTCCTGGTCCCAGCGCTCGGTCCGGTCAAGCTTGGCGATGAGACTGCCGAGATCGCATCGCTCCAGGGCTTTTCGAATATCCGCTTCGGGGAAAGCGTCGGCGGCGCTCGGATAGCTCAGGGCGTTGCGCAATGTGCCCAGCGGCAGGTAAGGGCGCTGCGGCAGGAACGCCATCGCCCCGGGCGGAGGCGTGAGGATGGTCCCGGAACCCCACGGCCAGAGACCCGCCACGGCGCGGAACAGCGTCGACTTTCCTCTACCGGTGTCGCCGACGATCAGCACGCGTTCGCCCGGTGCGATGCTGACGGTTGCGTCGTCGATAACGATGTGTCCGTCCGGCAGGAGGATGCGCACGCCCTCGAAAGCGAGATTTCCGTTCGGGTGCAGCGCGTGTTTGATCTCCTCTGCGCCTGCCTCGATCGCCGGCAGGTTGTCGAGCGCTTCGCGGAAGCGGCCTACCCGGTGGACTGCTGCACGCCAGTCAGCGAGCCGCGAAAAGTTGTCGACAAACCATCGCATCGCCCCCTGCACCTGAGTGAAGGCGCCTGCCACCATGATCAGGCCGCCCAGCGTCAAGCTACCGCCGAAATAGGCCGGTGCGGCCACGAGTATCGGAACGACGAGCGACAGCCAGCCAGTACCCGATGTGATCCAGGTGAGGTGGGCGAGCGAGGAGGATATCCGCCGCATGGTATCCACGACAGCCGCGAGTGCGGCCTCGAGATGTCGTTGTTCGTCCTTCTCTCCGCCATGCAGCGCGATGCTCTCACCGGATTCGTTAACTCGAACGAGAGCGAAGCGGAATTCCGCCTCGCGCGCGTATCGCTCGCCATTCAGGGCAATCAGCGGCCGCCCCACGAGCCAGGTCAGACCGGAGCCGATCGAGGCATAGGCCAGAGCACACCAGACCATGTAACCGGGAATGGCGATGTCGTAGCCCGCCACCTGGAACGTGACCTGCGCCGATAAGGCCCACAGCACCCCAATGAAGGCGACTATCTGAAGCAGGGAATAGACGATGCCGCAGCCGAGATCGGCGCTGTAGTCGCCTAGCAGACGGGTATCCTCCTGGATGCGCTGGTCCGGGTTGCGGCCGTACTGGCCGGCAAAGCTGAGCTGATAAACGCGCAACGGCTTGAGCCACTCGACCAGCAGGTGGCGGGTGATCCATTCACGCAACCGAAACTTCAGGCGTTCCTGGAGAAAGGTCTGTGCGACCGTGAGCGCCAATAAAACAGCAATAATGACGAGGAACGTCCAGAGATCATGGACAAAGCCTGACAGGTCCTTCCGGCCCACTGCGTCGAAGAACCGGCCGTTCCAATCATTGAGTTCCACCTGTCCGAACATGTTGGCAACGGTGACGGCGGTCGAGACAAGGAAGATCGCCACCACCCATCGGCCGCCTTCGGCCCGCCGCAGTACACGCGCGAACAAGGTCAGGTCGCGGGCAAGATTGAAATCCTGCGTAAGCGCAGCTTTGATGAGTTCGTCCGCGAGAACGGGTCTCGCTACGATCGGAATTATCGGCAATACCGGCTGTGCGGCCGGCGGGATCCCAGGCGTTTCCTTCGCCGGAGGGTGTGCGGCCAGGGGAGTAAAGGTTGATCCAGCTTCCGGCTTCATTCGCCTGCGTCCACCCCCGGCTTCGGCCGTTAGATCATCGGATAAGCCAGCAGATCCGGTTGATCCGAGCCTTGATTTACCGCAAACGAATAGTCGTCGCGGCATCGTAATTAATGCTACCACGACCTTGATTCGGGAAGAAGTCCGCGCCACGCTCTCTGCACTACGCATACTTCTAAAGCAGATTGATTGACCCGTGGCATGTCGGAAATAGCAAAAAAGTCGGTCGAGCAGAAAGACGCCGAAGCCGAAGTCGAGAGCTTTCGGAAGGACCTCGGCCCGTTTGTCGTTGCCGCCGAAACAACCCGAATGGCGATGTTGTTTACGGACGCGACCGAGCCCGACAACCCGATCATTTTTGCTAACGACAGCTTTCTCTCGTTAACCGGGTACAACTGCGAAGAGGTGCTCGGCAAGAGCTTCAATTTTCTGATGGCGCACGGTGCCGATGCTGAGGCGCTGGCACGAATTGAAGCCGAGTTCGACGGTTCGTCCAGCGGCGGGACGGAAGTTCTCTACCGCCGTAAGGATGGCAGCGAGTTCTGGGCGGCTGTCTTCATCAGTCCGGTTCGCGATGCGAGCGGTGATATTATTCAATACTTTGCTTCGTTCGCTGATCTTACCAAACATAAGGAGGATGAAGTTCGATCTAGGATGCTGATCGACGAGTTGAACCATCGCGTCAAGAATACCCTATCGACGGTGCAGTCGATCGTCTGGCAGACCTTGCGAACGACCACCGACCCCAAGACTATCAGGCAATCCATCGAGTCCAGGCTGTTTGCGCTCTCGCGGTCGCACGACCTGTTGACCCGTGAAAAATGGGAAAGTGCAGGGCTGCGCGATATCGCTCACGATGCCCTGGAGCCATTCGGGGTCTCGGGCGGTCGGGCGGATCGTATTGTGATCGCAGGCGAGAACATCCGCTTCCCGCCAAAAGCAGCCTTGGCCCTTGGCATTGCGTTCAACGAGCTCGCGACGAATGCCGTGAAATACGGGGCACTGTCCAACGCGGCCGGATCAATCCTGATTGGATGGACGACGGAGACGACACCGGCAGGCAAACGGCTTCTGCTGAACTGGACGGAGAAAGGCGGTCTCCCGGTCACGCCGCCGGCACACAAGGGATTCGGATCGCGGGTGATCGAGCGTGGTCTGGCCCATGAGCTGGAAGGCGCGGTGCATCTGGACTACCGGCCCGACGGCCTTGTCTGCACGATGGACATTCCCTTACCAAGAGGTGCTCGCGATGGATAAGTTGCTTTCCGGTCGGCGGGTCCTCGTCGTCGAGGATGAAATGCTGATTGCTATGATGATTGAAGACATGCTTACCGACCTTGGATGCAGGTCGGTTACCTCTGCCGCGACGGTCGATAAGGCTCTCGCCCTGATTGATGCACAGGTCTTCGACGCGGCCATGCTGGACATGAACTTGAATGGTAACGACAGCCATGTAGTGGCGGAGGCGCTTGCCGCGCGCGGAATACCATTTGTCTACTCGACCGGCAACACCGGTCACGGTATGAGAGACGGCTACTCCGACCGGCCCATGCTAAAAAAGCCATTCAAATATGAGGAACTGGTCTCGGTACTTACCCGCCTCAAGCTCGCGCCGATCGAGCGATAGTATCGTTAAGGGAGCGGGTGGTGCTGTTACGACCGCAGCATGGGGGTTCCTGCTTTAATACGACGAAGATGTCCACCATGCGTCGATCTTCATTCTCACTCTATTCGCCGACGGGAGACCGGCGAAGAGATGTGAGGTAATGACATTTTCGCATATCGACGTACAGCACCCAGTCTGTCCATCCCATTGCTGCTTCACGGCGCACCCGGACTGATTTTGATTCATGTCAACCCGGCCTCATCACGAACGCGAGATAAAGTATCGCGGATGCTGCATCGAACTCCTTTCCAAGCCTTCGATAGCTTCCGACGTCGCAGCCAATCGGCGATTGCCACGATCCGAGAAGGGGAGCTTCAAATATGTCACTCTGGACCATCATTCTGATCATTTTGGTGATCGCGTTGCTGGGCGGCTTTAGTGGAATCGGCGGCGGCCCTTTTTACGGTACTGGCTATTATGGGGGCGGCGGTCTTGGCCTCGTGGTTGTTGTTCTGTTGGTCTTGCTTTTGCTTGGCAAACTTTGATCAAGCGAAGATCGTCAGAAGGTGCCGCCTTGATGGAACTGTGAGTTGGCGAGCAGGCTGATGGGCCTGCTCGAAAGGCTCGGATTCCATAGGTTTGGCTTTGACGTCGCTTCTACTCGGTTGAACAGCAAACACGGCAAGACTGTCATTTAAGATCATGAGGAGATCCGTGATGAAGGGCTTTGTGCAAAATATTGAAGCGCTGGCGACAAAGAACGCGAATTTCAGGCGCGTGCTCTATACCGCGAAAAACTGTCAGCTTGTCGTCATGTCGCTACATCCTGCTGAAGAGATTGGTATGGAGGTTCACAAGCTTGACCAGTTTTTCCGCGTAGAGGAAGGATCTGGGGAGGCTATCCTCGACGGCGTCCGCAGTCCGATCAGCGCCGGCTTCGCTGTGCTCGTTCCTGCTGGCACCAAGCACAACATCGTCAATACGAGCGCGGCCCCCCTGAAGCTTTACACGCTCTATGCTCCGCCAAACCACCGTGATGGTGTCGTTCATCGCACGCGTGCGGATGCCGAGAAGGACAGCGAGCATTTCGACGGTAAGACGACGGAATAGGAGAAGTCCCCAACATGTCAGGTGCTCGACGTGCAGGTCAACAATCAGGCCGACGCCCGTGGGGCAATTCCGCAAGCCTCGTAATGCCTCGCGCAATCCCGGCTGACAGCGACGAACGTGGGAACGCGAGCCTCGGCCGATGCAGCTTCTCGGGCTGGCGCTGATAGGAGGGTTCATTGCCGGAAGAAATTCGGCAGGCGAGGCGATCCCAAAGGGCGCGCGGTGCTTCGTCCTGGCGTATGGGAGTTGAAACTACTCAATCCGTTTCGGTCGGCCCTAGCGCCGAGCAGGAGATGAGGAGGCCAAAGCTGAAACCAACAGCGCATCCCGACGCCAAGGCGTTTATTCCCGCCTCGGTCTTGCTGCAGCGGCTGCACGACGAGGCGCCGACAGATCACTTTACCCTGGGCTGGCTAATGGGCCGCCTTCACAGGCGCTCCTTCGGCCTCATCATGCTCCTGCTCGCTGTGGTCGCAATCGCACCGGGTGTCTCGATCGTAGCCGGCCTGCTACTCATGATCCCCGCGTTCCAGATGATCGCGGGCCAACACATGCCGGTGTTCCCGCACCGCATCGCCATCCGTCCATTGCCGACGCGGCACCTTGCCGCACTGGTGCAGCAAGCTGTGCCGGTGCTGAGGTATCTTGAGAAGCTCATTCATCCGCGCTGGCCGACTCCGCTCGATGCGACCAAGCGTCTCGTCGGCGCCATCGTCGTGCTGCTGAACATCACCCTGCTATTCACTCCGGTCCCCCTGAGCAACGTCGTCCCCGCCCTCGTGATCGCGCTGATATCGCTGGCCTATCTTGAGGAGGACGGGCTCCTGCTCTCGATAGCCCTGCTGGCCAGCGTCATCGTGCTGGCGGTCGAGTTGGTGGCGGTCTGGGAGACGATCCTCGGCGCGAAATGGATCTTCGGCCTCCGGTAGCTCATCGCGGTGTCAGGTCCTCAGACTTATCCGCGGACTTCACTTTGATCTTTGTCAAGAACTGTATGACCGCAATCGTTCTTACTGGGTAAGCCCCGTTTTGAGGGGTACGTGATTAGTAGGGAGACACACCATGGACTGGAACCGAGTTGAAGGAAACTGGAAGGAGTTCCGAGGCAAAGTGAAGGAAAAATGGGGCAAGCTTACTGACGACGATCTCACTGCGATTAACGGCAAACGCGACCAGCTAGAAGGTCGGCTTCAACAGCGATATGGCTTTGCGAAGGATCAGGTTCGCAGGGACATTGATAGTTGGTTTTCTACCCTCAAGTGAGTTGTCAATTGAGGCCGGGGCTCTTAACACCCCGGCCATTATCTCTTGCATCGCCAGAATTGGCCTGCAGGCCTGAGATCGTGTTGAATTGTCGCCTTATCTCGCCCAGCGCGAAAGGGACGCTCCAATGCATGCGTCGGAAGTTACGCGTCGTGCTTCGCGGGGCTCCCTCCAACTGACGACTCCGTTGATTAGGAGGTCAGCGCCAAACGACGCTTCCCCCGACCTTCATGGCGAGAGAGCAGCAATCAATCTCGGAGACCGTGATGCCGGATCCTTTGTCGCCCGACCTCCTCCGAAAAATGCACGCCTATTGGCGCGCGGCGAATTACCTCTCAGTCGGACAGATCTATCTGCAAGACAATCCGCTGCTTGAAACCCCGCTCAGGATCGAACATATCAAGCCCCGTTTGCTCGGTCACTGGGGAACGACAACAGGACTGAATTTCCTCTACGTCCATCTCAACCGGCTGATCAAGGACAACGATCTAAACATGATCTACGTCATTGGTCCGGGCCACGGCGGCCCGGGCATCGTGGCGCACAGCTATCTCGAAGGATCGTACACCGAGCGTTATCCGGCGATCGAGCGCAGCCGGAACGGGCTGCAGCGGCTATTTCGGCAGTTCTCCTGGCCCTACGGAATTCCCAGCCACGTATCACCGGAAACCCCAGGCTCCATTCACGAAGGCGGCGAACTGGGATATTCATTGGCGCATGCCTATGGCGCCGCCTTCGACAATCCGGATCTTATCGTCAGTTGTATTATTGGTGACGGCGAAGCTGAGACCGGCGCTCTCGCCACCAGTTGGCACTCCAACAAATTTCTGAATCCCGCGCGCGATGGCGCGGTGCTTCCGATCCTTCATCTGAACGGGTTCAAGATCGCCAACCCGACGGTGTTGGCGCGTATCAGCCGCCAGGAACTGACGGAGCTCTTGCGGGGTTACGGTTACGATCCGCATTTTGTCGAGGGCGACGATCCTGCGCTCGTCCATCAAAGCCTTGCCGAGACGCTTGACAGGATTCTGATTCAGATTCGTGACATCCAGAGCGCCTCTCGCGTCCGCGCTAAAGCAGAAAGCCCGGAACGCCCGCGCTGGCCGATGATCGTTTTCCGCACGCCAAAGGGCTGGACCGGCCCGAAATTCGTCGATGGTAAGCCGGTTGAAGGCACTTGGCGCGCACATCAGGTTCCGATTGCGGATTTCAAGAATCCTGAACATCTGAAGCAACTGGAAGACTGGTTGATGAGCTACCGGCCACAGGAATTGTTCGACGAGCGCGGCAAATTCCGCGAGGAGTTTGCCGCTCTGGCGCCGACCGGTCAGCGCCGTATGGGTTCCAATCCGCACGCCAACGGCGGTGAATTGCTGCAGCCGCTCTCGATGCCCCACTTCCGTGATTACGCCGTGGCGATACCGAAGCCCGGTAGCGTTTCGGCGGAAGCAACACGGGTGCTCGGAACATTCCTGCGCGACGTTATGAAGCTCAATCTCGACAGACAGAATTTCCGGCTATTCGGGCCTGACGAGACCGCATCGAACCGACTGGAAGCCGTCTACGAAGTCTCAGGCAAAGAGTGGATGGCCGAGGTCGAGGCAGTCGATACCGATCTCAGCACCGAAGGCCGGGTTATGGAAATGCTCAGCGAGCACATGTGTGAAGGCTGGCTTGAGGGATACCTGCTCACCGGACGCCACGGCCTGTTCTCTTGCTACGAGGCCTTCATTCACATCATCGATTCGATGTTCAACCAGCACGCGAAGTGGCTAAAGGTCAGCAGGATGATCCCGTGGCGAAAGCCAATCGCGTCGCTGAATTATCTGCTGACTTCACATGTCTGGCGACAGGACCACAACGGCTTCTCCCACCAGGATCCCGGCTTCATCGATCATGTCGCGAACAAGAAATCCGACGTCGTGCGCATCTATCTGCCGCCCGATGCAAATTGTTTGCTGTCGGTTGCGGATCACTGTTTGCGCAGTCGCAACTACATCAATTTGATCATCGCCGGAAAGCAACCGGAGTGGCAGTGGCTCGACATCGATTCTGCCGTACGCCATTGCGCCGTCGGCGCAGGTATCTGGCGATGGGCCAGCAATGACGCCGGTGATCCCGATGTGGTGATGGCCTGCGCCGGCGATGTGCCAACCCTTGAGACAATGGCCGCCGTATCGCTGTTGCGAGCCTACTGCCCGAACATCCGCATCCGCGTCGTTAACGTGGTTGATCTGATGGTGTTGCAGCCACAGTCGGAACACCCGCATGGTCTCGAAGAACAGGACTTTGATGAAATGTTCACGACCGACAGGCCGGTGATCTTCGCCTTCCATGGCTATCCCGCGGTGATTCACAAGCTGACTTATCGGCGGCGCAACCACGACAATATTCATGTCCGCGGCTTCCGGGATGAAGGCGCCACCACAACTCCCTTTGACATGGTCGTGCTGAACAATCTCGACCGCTATCAGCTCGCGCTGGACGCGATCCGGCGCATTCCAAGGTTTAGCGATGAGGTGGAAAAAGCCACGGCCCGTTACTGGACCGCCATGGAACGGCACAAGCTCTATATCAGCGAGTATGGTGAGGACATGCCAGAAATCCGCGAATGGCGTTGGAGCGCGTCACAACCGTCTCCGCCAGAGATGCCATGACGGACGCTCACTCGGGGGCGACCATCCTCGCGCTGAACAGCGGCTCGTCCTCCCTTAAATTCGGCTTGTACCGTGTCAGCGCATCACGGACCGAGGCGCTACTTTCCGGCGAAGCGCAGTCGATCGGCGAGGAGAGTGGCGGATTTCACGCGCAGGATTCGCAAGCGAACTCCTTGCTCTCTGAGACAGTATCCATTCCAACCCAACGGGATGCGATTAGCCGGATCGGACAATTTCTTGTTGGCTGCAAAATGCCGGCGCCAGTTGCCGTCGGACACCGCATTGTTCACGGTGGTCCGAACCTGCGGCAGCATTGCCTGATTGATGAGTTGGTGCTGCGGCAGCTCGACGCCGCGTCCGCTTTCGCGCCGCTGCATACGCCGTCAGCTTTGTCGGTCATCCGCTTCGCGCAAGAACATTTTCCCGGGATTCCGCAGGTGGCATGTTTCGACACCACATTTCATGCTGGGATGCCCGAGGTTGCGCGCGTGCTTCCGATCCCGAGGGAATTGCGACTGGAGGGTATCCAGCGCTATGGATTTCATGGTCTTTCGTGCGAATCGATCGTGCATCAGCTTGCCGGCGATTTGCCAAATCGCTTGATCATCGCCCATCTCGGCAATGGCGCCAGCGTTACCGCTGTCAAAGGGGGTAAATCGATCGATACCAGCATGGGATTGACCCCAAGCGGCGGGGTGATCATGGGCACGCGCAGTGGCGATCTTGATCCAGGCGTCCTGGTCTATCTGATGCGTGAGAAGAAATTCGACCCAACCCGGATCGAGGCGTTGGTCGATCACCGTTCCGGCCTGCTGGGCATTTCCGGCGTTAGCAGCGACATGCGGCGCCTTCATGACGTGGCTTCGTCAAACGCCGATGCGCGGCTTGCCATTCAAATGTTCTGCTATTCCGTGCGCAAGCAGGTCGCGGCGATGATCGCTGCACTCGATGGCGTCGACTTTATCGTCTTCACAGGCGGAATTGGAGAAAACGATGGCGAAGTACGCGCTTCGATCTGCGATGGTCTGTCCTGGGCCGGCGTCAGCCTCAATGAAAGCTGGAACCGGTCCGCAAACAATCCCGCCGGCGATCCCGTATTGGGTGTCCAAGTGCGAGTCCTCGCCTCGCAAGAAGACGAGCAGATCGCCCGCCATGCCCGGGCTTTGTTACCAAAGAGCCTCTCTTGATGACCGCCGACCGTGTCTCTCGCGCTTGCTCGGTCAGGGCTTAACGACAAGACAGACCTCTTGAAGAATGCGCCTCCCGAAGACATCGATAAGATAATGCAGGTTTTCGCGGAGTCCGCGCGCCCATTGAGATAGATCAATCGTATGCAATCGCTTCTGGTCGAATAATGGCTGTTAACTGGACAGCGCGAAGGATAAGGTCGCCGGCGCATAAAGATGTAGCGAAGTATGGAACTTCTTGCAGCCTATTCGCGTTGACATCTAATGATCACATTTAGCGTTGTCAAAGAGCAGCACGGTTGGGCT
>ORJL010619828.1_pt1 | contig 15375 bp, 18 predicted proteins | sample 1779941 | NCBI WGS metagenome assembly ORJL01 (sample SAMEA104232317, study PRJEB22302) | groundwater metagenome | biome: forest; feature: aquifer; material: groundwater | place: USA | collected 2011-08-07 | depth 5.8 m | reverse complement strand
TGGTTCCATTGATTGTGGCGGTATCAAAATAACGCTAACCACGCCTGTTCCACCAATATCACTTCTTGGAGTTAACTTGGAAATTCGCAATACTCCATAAGGCCCATTTTCATTTTCTAACCTAAAAGAACCTTGTGCGTCAACATGACGAATCAAATGATCAAGACTAAAAATTATTTGTTGGCAATATGGCCCTAATCTTTCTCGCATAAAATGTTGTGCCATACCTGATGGATAATATGACACATTATCCAAACGTAAACCCTGCAAACTATTATTCTTTCTTGCAAATTCTAGAATATCTTTCAAATCAATTGATGTTTCTGAGCCCATTTTTTACCCAAACTAGCATTCAAATAAAAATGTATCGTAAAAAACACAAATTAATAAGAATTAATCACTTCATTTCTTTTATTATTCTATCACAAACTGTTTTCATTTGGCCTTCTTGGTATTTTTGTTGTGGCCAAAGTTTTAATCCATCATTTGTAAATCTTGGTATTACGTGATAATGTGTGTGCCAAATTACTTGTCCTGCAGCTTCGCCATTATTTATTCCAAAATTTATGCCTTGTGCATTTGTTGCATTCACCACTGCTAACGCCACTTTTTTTGCAACAGCAATCATATCGCGTGCGAGTTCGTCTGGCGTTTCAAGCATTGTTTGGTGGTGTTCTTTTGAAATTACGAGCGCATGTCCTGGATGTACTGGTGCAATATCAAGAAATGCCATTATTTTCTTGTCTTCATAAATTATTTCTGCAGGTATTTGTTTATTTGCTATCTTGCAGAATATGCAATCCATTTTATTGTTCCAGAATTTTTTCAACTTCAGATAAATTTGGTATTTTAAGCTTGTATTCTCTTGTTCCTTTTCTATCGACAAGCACGCCTTTTATTTCTGCATTTTCTGCGCAGAGCATATCTGTTTCTACGCTGTCTCCAACCATTAAAACATCTTCCTTTTTTGCTTTCATTTTTTTAAGAATAATTGGCATTAATTCTTCATCTGTTTTTAGCATTCCTGTTTCGTATGATAAAAACATTTGGTCAAAATATTTATCAAGTTCAAATCGCTCAATTACTTGTTGTATTAATGAGTCTGTGTTTGATACTATTGCGAGTTTGTATTTTTTTGCTTTTAGTGCTTCAAGAACGCTTATTGTTTCAGGGTATAGTTTTGCCATCATTCGATTTTTGTTCCAAAGCCCAATTAGTTTGTCAATCACAAATGATTTTTGAGGTATTCCAAGAGCGTCGCATACTGCGCCAAATCCTTGTGCTTGTTCATCAAATTTAGTTGTCATCATTGTTTTTTCAAATACATGAACAAATTCTGAGAACTCCATTCGTGCACGAAGTAGTGCATAACTTTGTCTTAAAGGCGAATATGTGCCATTATCAACTAGTGTTCCCCAAAAATCAAATAGTATTACTTTTGCCATTTGGGATATTCATGTGCCAGACTTTAAAAAGATTATGCAAATGCAGTGTTATTGAAGGGTATTATTCATTTTTGTTGATAAACTGAACGTATTCGATAACCGCGTCCTGCGGACATATAGCCTCGCGTTGCTCGGATATATACTAGTTTATGTGGCTTTAGCCACTAGATATTCTAGAAATATTTTTGTTTTTTAGAATTAACGTAATTCTAAATGTTTGAATCTTCTGGAGATATAATCTGGCACCCTATTTATTGTTTTTTCTGCAGATTTTTTTTGAGTGATGACAATTCCACGAGCAGGCCTAACGTTGTCGACGATGCCATAGCAATCGATGCTGAACCTGTTGCCGACATTGCGGCCCAACACAACAGCCCACTCGGTTGTTACTTGAGGTTTATTGTTTAATCTACATAAATATAGTAATTTTTCGCTTGCCCATTCATATGCATTTTTGACTAGATTTATGTCTTTGTTTCCAAGAATTGCTTCGCTTATGTCTTCTAAATTTTTTCCTTGTTCAAAATAAGTATCTGGTCCTATGATATCTACTATGACGCTATATGTTTTGTGATTGACAACATCTTTTTCATTTGGTTGATAAGTTATGCTGGTTTTTGTCATTATCCAGTCTTTAAAGTCTGGCAATAGAATGTTTTTTCTGACTTCTTCTATTTTGTTTGAGTGAATGCCATCTTTGTTTTGATACAACGCTACAACAACTGCCGTTTCTAGTGGCGCGTCAGGAATTCTGTCTGATAAAGTTTCGAATTCAGCAAGAGTGTGAAATTTACCATTATCAATGCGTTGTTTGTCTATTTCAACATCGCAAATTTTGCCAAGATAATTCACTCCGCAAACTAACCAATGGTTTGCGCATTCTTCAAGGCTGAAGTTGTCAATCATAAAAAGAAGATACATTAGTGCAGTTTTTAAAGCTGGCGCAGATTGTTGCTAATCACTTTATTTTGCTCCACTCAAAAAGTGTTTCGAGTTTATGCCCTCTTCTATAGTTTCTGCCTTGTGGGGATTCTATAATGTGCGGTGGTTCGAGCAAAAACAATTTTTTGTTCGGATCATATCCATATCTTAACAATGTTTCTGCAATGAATTTTACGTCTGTTTGATTTCTTGCCACTCCTGAATTTGTCTGAGCATTTACTCGATAGTCAAGCCCGACAAATCCTTTTTTTGTGTCACCCACATTAATCCAACGTATTGTGTTGCCAAAGGCTTTTCCCGCACCATCGTATGGATTTTTTGTGACATCAAACTGGCCTTGCATTGCTTCTCCATGGTGCGCTAAATCGCCAATTATTAGCATTGTTCTTCCTGATTCTCTTTCAGTTACGCCTTTTGTAAATGGCAGTTTTATGTACTCGTCAAATCTTCTGTCATTGCTTTTTATTCTTGCCAAAACAAATCCTGGCGATACGTTATAGCACAAAAGTTCGTCATCTATCTTGTATATTTTCTCAGCAATTCCAGATTCTCTTTTTGGATTTTGTTTTGTTGAGCTGCCAAGGTATGCAATTAAATCACTATCAACTCTTGGAGTTTCTTTTGGTGTGCTTTGTTCATAATATGCTGGTCCGTAATTGTCGCTTTTGAATACCATTTTACACCTCCACAGTCATTGCTTCTTTTGCATAATCTATTTTTATGTCGCTTTTCAATACTTCTGCCATGTATTTTTTTGTGCGTTCCTGCATTTGGTTTAGTGTCGCATCTGTGTGCATTGGGTCGTGGTGTGTTACGTAGACTTGCTTTGCTTGTGCGGCAATTGCAATTTCACAGATTCTTTCTATTTGGGAGTGTCCCCATCCTTTTTTCTTCGCGTATTCTTCTGGTGTGTACTGGCCGTCAATTATTAGAACATCTGCACCTTTTGCAAAATCGATTATTTTGCGATCGTTTTGTCCAAAATCAAAATTTGGCGCGCCGTCATGTTCATAGTCTCCTGTGAACACTGCTGTTTTACCATTTTCTTCTAGCTTATATGCAAGCATTCCTCCAGGGTGCGCGCTGTGGAATATGTATGAAATATTAATTCCTTTTCCTTTGATTTCTGCACCGTTTAATTCTGCAAATTTTATGTTTGCACCCATGTCTTTTATTTCGACTGGGAAGTATCCTTTTTTCTTGTTTTGCTGGCCGTCAAAGATTTCTTTTGTGTAGTTTGTGCCGTCTGATTTGTTTGTTTGCGCAGTTCTAATCATGTCCTCGAGTGTTGCTTTGCTATTTCCGCTGAATTGTTCTGGCTTTGATTTGTTGCCTGCATAAACTTCTATTTCGCAGCCCGGAACATATGCTGGTGTGAAGAATGGAAATCCTTGTATATGGTCATAGTGTTCATGCGTTATGAGTATTTTCGCATTTACTTTTCCTTTGTATTTTGCCATTAAGGCGTTTCCAAGTTCGCGTATTCCTGAGCCTGCATCTAGTATGTATGTTTCATCTGCTTGTGTAATGCATTCTAGTGTTGTTGTGTTTCCGCCATATTCTATTGTGCTTTTGCCTGGCGTTGGCAAGCTTCCTCTTGTTCCCCAAAATGTTATTTTCATGTTTTCATCCTCCATTATTGTTTATTCATTATTTATTTGAGTAAATCCTGCAAAAATTGCGCTAATTCCTGCGTTCCATTTGTTCTTAATTACAAAGTATAGTGGATATGTGAACCAATCCAAATCTCCGAGCCCTATTGCTCCTGCAAGATATGGGTGTCCGAAATATAGCGCAATTCCTGGCAATGCTATTTCATCGAATATATCGCATGCGGCTGCATAAATCACAAAGCCAAGGCCATTTTCTTTGGCAATTGTTATTGTTTTTGTTGCAAGCTTTGTTGCTATTTTCTTGAGTTGTTGTGTTGTTTTGCTTGTCATTTTCATCTCCCTCAACAATATTATAGTTGCAGATTAATAAGAAACTTCTTCACAATTTTTGCCACAAAAACGTAATATTTTAATACTTATCACGTTTATTGTAGTAATTATGAGGTTTTTTGAAACAGTATTTGCTGAAAAAAAAGTTAAGCTTGATTTACTTGACAAAAAATTATTATTTGAGCTCTCAAAAAACGCAAGAAATTCTATGAGTGCTATTGCAAAAAAAGTTGGAACTTCAAGAGATACTGCGCATTATAGAATTACTAACTTAAAAAAAAACGGAGTTTTGCAAGGTTACAGAACTGTTGTTGACATTGCTAAATTTGGATTCATAAACGCGCACATATTTTTGCAGCTAAAGCGCCCTTCAAAAGAAATTTTTGATTTATTAATTAAAAAATTCAAGTCCTACAATTTTATCCGAGCAATAATTCAGTTTAACGGCAAGTATGATTTGGAGCTAGCAATAGTTGCCAAAGACATAATGGATTGTGATAAAAACGTGTCAATTATTTGTGAAGATTGCAAGGATTTTTTGCAAAATTATGAATTGTTGTTTTTGACAAAGAATTTTGTTGCAAATACTTTTCCAAAAAGTTTTTTCGATGTAGAGCATGAAGTTGAAAAAATCAAGATTGAAGAAGCTTCAATTGATAATGCAGATATTAAAATTTTGGAAATACTCTCAGAAAACGCAGATATTCCCATTTTCAAAATCGCTGAACAAATTAAGCTTTCAAGCGATGCTGTCACTTATAGAATTAAAAAACTGCAAAAAAGCAGCTACATTTCAGGCTATGTGCCTGCAATTAATTATGACATAATAAATTACAACATCCAATCTATTTTAATTAGTCTTACAAATTTTAGTGAAAAAGAGGAATCTTCTTTTAAAGAATTTTTGCGCCACAATAAAGACGTGTTATGGTGTGTTAAAAGCATTGGCAAGTACAATTTAATTCTCTACATTTGCACTCAAAAAATGGATGATTTTGTTAAAACTACTGAGGCAATCAGGCAATTTCTTGCAAATAAAATTAAAGAATATGAAACTTTAATTAATTTTGAAGAGTATAAGTATAATTATTTTCCAAAAGGGTTAATTAAAGTTTAATTTGCTGCGCAAATCTCACAAAATTTATAAATAAAAACAAATATTCAAGTTTATGAGAACTCCTTTACAAAAGCATATTTGCGGCGAATACAAAAGTGCGCTTGATATTTTTAATGATTATTTGAAGTCTGAACGCACAGATTTTTGGCTCAATGAGTCTACTTTAAATGCAGTAAAATTTGTTTTTGAAAACGAAGCGTCAAATAATTGCGCGACACAAATAATAATTGATGATAAAATGCCAGATAAATATGCTATTGGCAGAAAACTAGGCGAACTGTATCACAAAATTCGAAATACTAATTTTTTTAATTGTGGTAATTTAAGTTCTAATGACCAAAAAAGGCATTTAAAAGTAAGATTAGTAGCAGAGCACACTTTTGCAATGCTTTATGTGCGCAGTGAAGAAAGTGACATTAATTTGGAGTCTTTAATTGACACGCCGTCTGCAAAAGATAACATACCAAAAGAATTAAAGTATTCTTTGATGTTTAATGAGCCAAAATACATCCCTGAATCTGATGTTGACATTACTGAAGGCAAAAAAATGCCAAAAAAGCCTCAAAGTTCAGATTATTTTGTTCGCGAATTTCTAAGAAATGCAAAAGATCACGCAAAAAGGCTCAAAGAAGACCATAACTATGACCAAAATCAAGGAAAAGACTTTGGCGCAAATAAAGATGAATTCAAAGGTCCGCAAGAGTTAGAAGATTACAAAAGTTTTGAAAAACAAAGCGGGGTTAATAATGACGCGTTTAGTATTGCATTTGACAAGTCTAAAAAAGAAGAGTTTCATTTGGCGCGCACAATTGTTGATGGCAGAGGTGATAGTGTTCAAAATTGGAAAACTACTGTTTCAGAATTTTTAAGACAAGACTTAGACACTGCAATTAAATATTTGAAAGCAATTCTTGAGTATTAAAGAGTGGACTGGCCGGGATTCCCTGAAGTGCAAAGCACAAAGGGTGCCAAAAAATTAGTGATTTTTTGAGCATGTTCAAATCACGGCAATTAATTTCTTAAATGGACTGGCCGGGATTTGAACCCGGGGTCTCTTCGTTGCGAACGAAGCGTCTTAGCCGCTGGACCACCAGCCCAAAAATGATTTTGGAATAATATGCAAAATACTGCGTTGTTTAAAAATATTGACAAAAAAAGCAAAAATAGTATAGAATAGTTTAAATCAAAAATCATTTAAATTTTTGTGAGTAGTATACAGATCAACAATAAGATCTTTGCCTGAATTTATGCTTGCATCTGAATAAATATTTTTTTTGGCTTCTTGTATTGGGCCAAGGGAATAATTCTTAGAAATTAATTTGTTTGTTGCATACATTAATTCAACATTTCTTTGATTAATTTGTTCGAGTGAAATTTGTTTACCTTGCTCAACATTGCCCATTGGTGTGCCTGTGGCAATAAATTGTTGTGGCATTACCTGCGCAACTGCACAATATTCTGCTGGCATTTTAGGCACTTCTGCCGCATTATTTAAAGCATTTTTGTGGTTCTTGTTATTTTTGTTCAGAAAATTTGCTTCTTGCCAGTTCATTGCCAATTCATAAACTCCACTCACAGCATTTGCTCCCAAGTATATTAAAGGAAATATGAAATCCCCTATTGCAAGAGAAATTCCCACACACCCCATTGATACCCCAGTAAAACAAGCAGAAATTGCAGGCCACAAAACAGTTTGAGATTCAGTTATACGCCGCCCCAAATACGTTGGCAGCATAAAAGGGGATAATACTATTTCTCCTGCTGTTTTAGCAATTGCCCAATAAGATTTTCCTGCATCAACTTTCTCATCTAAGTTTGTTTCTTTGATGTCAAATGCTTCATTAAATAATTTGCCTTGTTCTTCTTTTGTGCCTTTTTCATTCAATGCATTAAAAATATATTTTATCTTTGCTTTTTCTCTTTTTTCGTATTCTGGACTTTGTTCATAAACCAATTTTTCATAAAACCCATGTAATTCCCCCAATAACTCATCAACTTTTTGGTATCTTTTTGTTTTGTCTTTTTTGAGTGCTTTAATTACTATGTCAATTAATTTATCTGGTACTTTTCGCTCTTTTAGTTCTTCTCTTGCTTCGCTTCCTGGAAATTCTCCGTTTGTTAGAAGTTCATACATTACAACTCCTAAAGAATAAATGTCTGCTTGCAAGTCTGCTGTTTGTCTTGTTTTTTCGTCGCATAATTCTGGCGCCATATATTTTATTGTTCCAAGAAGGTGTTTTGAGTCTGTATTTAGCATTGTTGTTCGCAGTGATTGTTCTAATCCTTCTTTTTGTTTTATTATTTGTGCAAGTTCAACGTCTGCAAGATAAACTTCGCCTTCTTTTCCAATCAAAATATTTCCTGGCTTTATGTCAAAATGTGCAATATCTCTTGAATGTAAATATGCAATTCTTTGTGCAAGTCCGCTCATTACTTTGAGTTTGAATAATTCATTGTCTTGTTTTGTGTCGAGTGCTTTGCCATCTACATAATCCATCACTAAATAAGCAAAATCATTTTCAAGTTTGCACTCTTTTATTTTAACAATTCGCGCATCATCAATTTTTGCGCTTATTTGTTCTATTGTTTTTTCTAAGTCTTGTGGTATTTTTTCTTTGTTGTGCAATACTTTTATTGCTTTTTGATTTCCTTGTTCGTCTTTTGCAAGATATACTGTGCCAAAACTGCCTCTGCCGAGTTCTTTTTCTATTGTGTATCCAAAAATCCAAGGAAATTGTTCTTCTACAGGTTCTTCAGAAAGTTCTACAATTTTTGTTTCTTTTTTTGACTGTTCTTTTTCTAGTGCTTGTTGTTCGCTTTGAACTAATCCTTCAAGTGCAAATCCAAGAAGTCCTGTTTCTTTTTTTGACTTTATTTTAGCAATTACTTGTTCTTTGCTTTTTTCTTCAGGCAATTTATCTCTTATTTTTTCGAAAGAATCATCTACTTTGAGGCACTCTTCTTTTGGTGCAGGTGGCACAATTATTGGTTTTTCAAACAATTCCATAACAAAAGTTCAATATTTTTTTATTTATAAAGTTACTACTTTTTATCAACATTCCCCTGAGTATAAATTTCTTTTATTATGTGTTCGAGTTTTGGGTCTCTTATTGTTAAATCAATAATATCTGCGCACTTCATTAATTTATTAATTACATCAGGCACATTTACTTTGTCTTTGTTAAATTGCACCGACTTAAACCATTTTGTATTTGCAAGTATTTCGCCTTTTTTAAGCAACAAATCAAACTCTTTTTTATTTGTAATTTTTGCAATTTCAAAGTCCACTGTTTTGCATTTAAGATAATTTTTTATGTTATCCAAGTCTCCATCATAAATAATTATTCCTGAATCAATAATTATTAGGCGCTCGCATAGCTCTTCAATATCATCCATGTCATGGGTTGTTAGAATTATTGTTGTTTTGAATTTTTTATTTATTTTTTGCAAGAATTCCCTGATTTCTTCTTTTGAAAGCGCGTCAACGCCTATTGTTGGCTCATCAAGAAATAATACTTCAGGGTTGTGCAATAATGCCATTACAAGCTCGCATTTCATTCGTTCTCCTAGTGAGAGGTTTCTTGCAGGTCTTAGCATTATTTCTTCAATTTTTAGCAGTTTTGAAAGTTCACTAAGTCTTTCATCAAAGTCTTTTGTTGGGATGTTATAAATTCCTTTGTTAAGATAAAATGAGTCAACTGATGGAAGGTCCCACCATATTTGTGATTTTTGCCCAAAAACAGCGCCAATATGCTTTACATATTTTTTTCTTTTTTGGTATGGCACAAATCCTAAAACTTTTGCTTCGCCTGAGCTTGGGTGTAAAATGCTCGTCATTATTTTAATTGCAGTTGATTTTCCTGCGCCATTTGGGCCAACAAAACCAACTATTTCTCCTCTTTTTATTTGAAAATTTATTCCTTTTAGTGCGTCAGAATAAACTACATTTCTTTTGAATAGTGATTTTATTGCTTCTTTAAAACCAACTCCGCGTTTGTATGTTTTATATGTTTTTTTCAAGTTTTTAATTTCAATAACGTTGTCATCCATTTTATCCTCCCGCACTAGTGTATGATTTTAAAGTTTTATGCCAAATAAATAAGCTGAAGGCAAAAAGCCCAATTGTTGATACTATTGTTATTTGTATTCCATCAAGTGTTCGCCCCATTAAAACAGAAGCAGGGTAATGTCCTGCAATAAGCAGAGGAATTATTGTTGAAAAAAGCAGGCCAACACTCTTTGAATACGCGTTTCTTGGATAGTGTGCAAGAACAATCATCATGTCAATAAATTCCCAAAGCCTCATTGTTTCAATAAATTTCATTGTTGCAGCAGAGCACAAGAGTGCAAATGAAAAAAAGAATAAAAATCCTAAAATAAAGAGCAGTGCAAATAAAATCCATGAGCCTTCAATTTTGTCTAAGTGATAAACTGCGAAAAAGAAAATAGCAAGCCCTCCTGCTACTTGTGCAACGTCTTCTTCATCAAATGCGTTCATTACCATAAGCCACAATGTATTAATTGGGCGAATCAAAAGCAAGTCAAGAGTTCCTTCGCGCATATACCTTCTTGTTGTCCAAAGTAGGCTAAAAACAACTAAAAATGAAAAGCCTTGAATTATTGTTGCAACTCCTTGAAGAAGCAATAATTCATAAATTGTCCAGCCTTCAAATTTGCCTCCAGAGTAATAAACAACTCCAACAAATATCGGGCCGATTAATTGATATAAAAAAAATGCGATTATGCTTGCGAAAAAATCAAGCCTGTAGGCTATTCTTGAAGCAAATTTCATTTTTATGAATTCTAAGTAAAGCAACACTGAATTTTTCATATTCCAACTCCGTGAAAGCGTTTTAGCGAAATTTTCCAAAAAATAACAGATATTATTGATAATGCAAAAATTTGAACAACACCATACATTAAAATCTCAACCGGCGTAAATAAAACACCTGCCAGCAAATAATCGCCCATAAAAATTCTTGCAGGAACATATGACATGAATTGAAATGGCAAAAAGAAAAATATTTTTTGAACAATTGGCGGAAAAAATGATAATGGCAAAAATGCGCCGGTAAATATCACGAGCGACATTCTGTAAATAAAAAATATTCCGTGTGTTTCAGTTGCCCAAAATGCAAGCATTCCTAAAAGCAGATTAACTAAATATTTTAAAACAAATGCAATAGCAACAGCTGCCAAATAAAATACAAAGTTTTGCGTTTGGTAAATATCAAACCCGAATATTAATCCCAAAATTATTGCAACAGGCAAAAATTCCATAAAAATTGCGAGGCTTCTGTGTGCAATTTTCCAAACAAATTGCATTCGAATAAATGAAATTGGCCTCAACAGGTTAATTGAAAATGCGCCGTTTTTTACTTGTTCTGCTAAAAGGTCATAAATATTGTCCCAAATCAAGTATCCTGTAATAATTGTAATAACAATATATGTGGTCATTTGTTCGAAATTAAATCCTGCTATAATGTCTTGTTGTGTCGCTTCATAAATAGCACTCCAAATTAAATAATTAGTGAGCAAATAAAGTGGGCCTGTTAGAACTGAAATTAACATGCTAAATTTGTAAGCGAGGCTATATTTTAGTTCTGTTTTAAAAACTGCCCAATTTGATTCAAAAAAGCCCATTTGATGCCAAAAAGATGCAAGAGTAATAAAATTATCGTTTTATGGAATATATCCGCAACCGCCCTGCCCAAATAAGCACTGTGGTCCGCCTGACCACATGTAAACAAGTGGTTTTTTGCACTCGGGGCATCTGTACAACGACATTCTGTCACCATAAGCATAAATTTCTTTTAATAAAATGTGAAGCTGCTCTCGCTCATTTAAAGTAATTTTTCTTTCATCATGCTTTTCAAGCAGAATTGTCAAATCAGTTTTTGCATTCATCTTTTAAAAAAAACACAATGAAAAACAAGTATAAAAAGATTTTCTTTTTTAAATGAGTTCACAGCATCAGCATTTTGCAGTTTTCCAAAGTTCTAAAAAAAAATTAAAGAAAATTGTGCCGGCGTTGGCCAATCAGGTAGGCCGGCTGCTTGACAGGCAGTACCTGAAAAGGTGTCTGGGTTCAAAAACCTTTTGTTTTAAAAAAGATTGAAACTCCCAGCGCCGGCGCACACTTCACAAAAACAACATCAACAAAATATATCTAAACGCAGTGAAGCTCTCTGTCTGAAGGACTATTTTGTCAAAGAATTTCGCAGGATATTTTAATCAATACTTTTTTCTGAATTCTGCTTTCACTTGGTCTAATAATTTGCCATATCTTGGATTCAATGCAAAGTATAATCTTGCACCTACCTCATACGCTTCGCTTAATTCTATTCCAAGCATATGTGTTGTTAACAGCGCCGCACTTCCCAATCTGACTACTTCAGGATCTGTATTTAATTTTCTGCATATTCTTAATTTTTGAACAATTTTGTGAGTATCTTTGTAAGCCGCACTAATTTCACAAAAGTCTTGATAATTAGCGCGCACCGCATCAATAATGTCATTTAACATAATTCAAAACATTTCACGATATATTTATAAACTTTTCCTTGCTTGAAATCAGAATATGAAACGAACTCACACTTGCGCAGACTTAAGAAAATCAGATATCAAAAAAGAAGTAGTTTTGTGTGGCTGGGTTCAATCTAGGCGTGACCACGGCGGAGTTATTTTTGTTGATTTAAGAGACAGGTATGGGCTCACTCAAGTTGTGTTTGATCCGAATCATAATAAAGAATCTCATAAGGCTGCTGAAAAAATAAGGCGTGAATGGGTTTTACAAATTTCAGGGCATGTACGTGCACGTTTTGAAGGTATGGCAAATCCTAAAATGCCAACAGGTGATATTGAAGTAATTAGTGATAATCTAACTATTTTAAATGAAAGCGAAACTCCTTTGCTCGAAATTGAAGACGAAAAAGAAGCGTCAGAAGAAATGCGTTTAAAATATCGCTATTTAGATTTGCGCAGGCCAAAAATGCAAAAGCATTTGCTTTTCAGGCACAACGCTGCGCAAGCAACACGTGAATTTTTATCAAGCCAAAATTTTTTGGAAATTGAAACTCCCCTTTTAGTAAAAACTACTCCTGGTGGCGCAAGAGTGTTTAAAGTTCCAAGCAGGGGAAATCTTGGAAAATTTTATGCTTTGCCTGAAAGCCCGCAGATTTACAAGCAATTGCTTATGGTGTCAGGATGTGACCGTTATTTTCAAATGGCAAAATGTTTGCGAGACGAAGATTTAAGAGCAGACAGGCAGCCTGAATTTACTCAAATTGATTTGGAAATGAGTTATGTTGACCAAGAAGATGTTCAGCAAATAATTGAAGGGCTGCTAAAGCATTTGTTTAAAAAATTGCTAAATGTTGATGTTAAAACTCCTTTCCCAAGATTAACGTTTTATAATGCTGTTTCAAAGTATGGCAGCGACAAGCCAGATTTAAGGTTCGGTTTGGAATTAACAGATGTGAGTGAAATCGCACAGCATTCAGACTTTACAGTTTTCAAAAGTATTGTTGATAAAAAAGGAAAAGTTTTTTGTCTTTGCGTTCCAAAAGGCAGCTCTTTTAGCAGAACAGATATTGAAGAGCTAATAGAGATTGCAAAAACTCACAAATTAGCAGGGCTTTCTTGGATGAAAGTAACAGGTAAAGGTTTAGAGAGTAATATCGCAAAATATTTCAATGCCCAATCTCAAAGTAAAATTATTGATGCAACAAAAGCAAAAGATGGCGATTTGTTGTTGTTTGCAGCAGAGCAGTTTGAAAAAGCAGCAACTGCATTAGGGCAAGTAAGGCTTGCTGTTGCAAAAAAACAAAATTTAATTCCTGCAAATATTTACAATTTTACGTGGATTGTTGACTTCCCGTTATATGAATGGAGCGAAGAATTAAAGCAATGGCAGGCAAGGCATCACATTTTTACCCATCCAAAAGATGAAGATATTTCAAAGCTTGAAAAATCACCAGATGATGTCAAAGGAAAGTTATATGATTGTGTTCTTAATGGTGTTGAACTTGGCAGTGGGAGTATTAGAATTCACAGAAGAGATTTACAAGAGCGCGTTTTAAAAGTAATAGGCTTAACATATGAAGAGGCAAGCAAAAGATTTGATTTTCTGCTTGAAGCTTTCAAATATGGCGCTCCTCCTCACGGAGGAATTGCACTCGGATTTGATAGGCTTGTTACAATAATGCAAGGTTTAACTGACATACGTGAAGTTATTGCGTTTCCAAAAAATAAAGAAATGCAAAACCCAATGGATGGCAGTCCGCAGGATTGGACTCAAGAGTTTTTAAAAGATTTGCATTTAAAGCTCGATGTTGTTCAGAAGAAATAAGGAAAAATAATGGCTATTTTTTATTTTCTCATCCAATAAAAGTAATTCCAAGCAAAATTAAACTACTAAATATTGCAGTAATCAAGCTCCAGCCTGAGAATTTTAATAATTTGAATTTGTAGGGGATTACGTATGTTGCAAGTGAATAAATTTGGTTTGCGTATGCTGAGGCAATTCTTTTGTTATCTGTTGGCAAATCTTTTAAGCATTCGCAATAGCTTTCTCTGTTATGAAAGTTTAGTATGTTTTTGTAGTATAAAACATCGTCTTGTATGCGGTCTTTGCTGCTAAATATTCTAATTCTTGGAAGCACTACCATTAGTGAAAAGAGTGAAGCAATAAAACTGCCTGCAAGCAAGGATATCCATGCGTATTTTGCAAGAATTGGCACATCCCAAAATGCCACATCAAACACTTTGTTGAGAACAAACACCAATATTAGCGTTGATGCTCCGAACAAAAAGTTTGCTTTTGAAGTTAATTGGGAATCAATATTTACATTAAAATCAAGAATTGTTGGCCATATTCTGCCGTCAAATTCTGTTTTTTCTTTTTTTGCCATTAAAAAAGTGTTTTGTTTGATTGAATAAAAAACTTTCCGTTTTATGTTTGATCAACCATAAGTTTTATATATTATACTTGTTATACTTATTTAATGCCTATCTTGTTGAAGATAACAAAGCACGCAAATGACAAAATGATGTGGCTTGGAATAAATGAAGAGCAAATCAAAAATGCAATATTGCATGGCGCGCATTTCAGGCAGACAGACGGCAATCTTGCAAAGTATACATACATTAATGTAGCATACAAAAAAATTAGCGAAAACACATATTTGATAAAGACAGTTTATGTCGACCAAGGGTGAAACTATGGAAAGAACAGCTTGTGAAGAATGCGGCGGAAAAATAGCTCGCAAAGAAGTAGATTATATATTTTTAGGGGAAAATCTTGGAAAATTTCCTGCAGAAGTCTGCAATGGTTGCGGAGAAGAGGTTTTTGATGAAGATGTAACAAAAAAAATCTCTAATATTGCAAAGAAGAAGAATCTTTGGGGATTAAACGCTCGCGCAACAATAAATCAAGTTGGTGGAAGCGTTGGAATAACCATAGCAAAAAATATCGCACAATTCCTTAATTTAAAAAAAGGTGAGGAAGTAGTGCTGTATCCTGAAAGCAAAAAAAGATTAGTTGTTGAAGTTGAATAAACTAATAACTAATGGCAGGATAAAACTTCAGAGACCCAGTCTAAATCTTTTTTCTCTTCAGAGGTTAGTTTTTCTCCACTCCTTGCTTTTGCCATTAACACGTCATACGTTACTCTTGCACCTTGCTCAGCTAAGTCTGATGATTTCTGTCTCAAATATTCTGCTTTCTTATGGTATTCTTCACAGCACTTTTTTTCATCAAGAATGGCTTGTTCATCCATGCCTGCATTGCGAAGTGCATCCTCTAATGTTGCTGGCTTTCTGCAATCATTTGGAAGACAGTCCTGACCAAGAAGAATTTGCAAAGTAACAGTTGATTTGTGGAGCGCATCAATATCTTGTGAAGTGCCAGGGTAAGACAATGGAAGTT
>ORJL011876473.1_pt1 | contig 15376 bp, 41 predicted proteins | sample 1779941 | NCBI WGS metagenome assembly ORJL01 (sample SAMEA104232317, study PRJEB22302) | groundwater metagenome | biome: forest; feature: aquifer; material: groundwater | place: USA | collected 2011-08-07 | depth 5.8 m | reverse complement strand
TCATTGAATCTGAATCTGGTTGGGGTCAAAGAATTGATGAAACTAAAGAATTTGAGACTATAGAGGAGGCTGAAAAATTTTGTGAAGACTACAATAAGGAGAATGATTTAGATAAGGTTCCAGGCTGGTACATGAGAGCAGAGATAGTTAAGGAGAGAAACTTTGGATTCTAATTGTGAAATTTGTGGGGAGCCTATACCTCCTGGAGAATTCATGTTTAAGTTTCATGGCTACTCTGGACCATGCCCCAAACCTCCAATTGAAAATAGAACAGATCTAAATGATTTATCTATACAAGCTGCAACTCATATACACAATACACAACCTGACTATGAAGGATACCCACCAGACACAAAAGAAATGTCAAAAATCATTGACGTTTATGTAAAAAAAGCTGTTCAGGCTGAAACTAAAAGATGTGCTGATATAGTAAATGATGAGATTAAGTCTATAGATCCAGAAAATATAGCTGTATGTGCTTTTGGGTGTCCATTACTTTGCAAAATATATAATAAGATTATGGAGAGATTAGATTCATGAATCTACCACCTATTCCTCCAAACTGCCCTGCATTTGTTCAGTTAGATGGGGATCATGGTTACTATAAAAAAGGTACATGGATGTTTACATGGAATCCATACACTAAAGACCCTACAACTTGGTCACATGATATGGATTGCCCTTGGGTGTTAGGGGTAGAAGATCAACTATTTGAGCCTATACAAAAGTTAATAATTTCTTCAGTGGCTGAAGTTGGGTGGATAGACATTAGAGAGAAGTACATAAAAGAGAGTGAAGATGTTAGTATGGCTGTTTGTGATATACTAGATGAAGTTAGTAGAATAGATAAAATTATTGACTAGTGGAGAATATGGAGAAAAGGGTATGATTAATACACTAGAAGAAAAAGTTGTAATATATGATCTAAAAGATCCAATACCATGGGATGTACATTTAATCCTAGATAGACTAACAGAATGTAAAAATTGTGGTAACTTTGCATACAAAGTAAATAGTAGAACCAATAAGTGGTGTTGTGCATGTTGTGGAAAAAAGGTACTAAAAAATGAAATTTGTTCTTGACAATGTAGACAATATACTGTATGCTCTAGGAAGCTTGTGCTTTTTAGCTGGTACAGTTTATAATATGTTTAAAGGAGAATAAAATGCCAGAAAATCCATATGAAACACTAATGACTATATCAAGTCTTTTACAGTATATTGGAAAATATGATGAATCTAATTATATAATTTGGTTAGCAGTTGAGCTAAAAAAGCATAATATTCAAAGAGTCCAAGATCTTGATTATGTTGAGGTTACAAGAAGAGTAATTAAATGAATAAATTTTTAGTATTTTTAGCTTTAGCATTTATTGCGATTGGATGTAGTAGTAAATCTACTGGAAATTGCAAGGTTGGATTAGCTTCCGATAGAGGTGCTGGAGGTTTAATATTCTATACAAAAGAAATAGATTATAAGGATAACTGTAAATTTTACTTTTTTGGTCAAACATCATATGACTTTGTTGAGAGGGATCTTGAAAAATGTATATATGTATTTGAAGTTCATAGAGATAGTAAAGTTACTGGTTTTTTTGTTATTGACTTAACAAGAGAGGATAGATATGATTTAATGATATCTGAGGATCTAAGGGGTGTAGAGATAGGAAGGAAACAGTAATGAAAACTGAATCTATAAAAGAGCTTATTCAAGTTCTAAGATATAGTCTAAATGGTGATTCAGCACTTATTCAATTTTTCATAAGATTACAATATACAACAGCATATGAAGAAGATCCAGAATTTAAAGAGTTTGTTAGAGATTTGATTACTGCACATGATGAGATTAGATGTGAGGAACCACTAGTATGAAAAGAGACAAGAAAAATAAACCATATAATAAGAGCAAACAAGCACAAAGAGAATGTATGGAAAAGGATGGAGATAAGCGTAAACACATACGCACTAGATGTATAGAGTGTGGATTAGGACCAATATTTGATCTAGATATGTGTACTTTTTGTTTTAGTGATTGGTATAATAATAATACTTGACAAGTAAGTATTAATGTGGTAGATTAGAGATTGTAGTTTGATGGGCAATAGCTCAAATAGAGAGCAGCAGTCACTGAGACTGCCGGATGATAGGATGAAATGCCTATCTTGCCCGACCGAAAATAAAGATCCTCCCCACACTGAACAGGGGATGGATAATGGCTGATCGTCTAATAAGGACACCCCCCTTCAGGGGGGGTAATGATAGGATGCAAAGCCTGTCTCAGCCAACCATAAAAATGGAGATATAATATGGAAATTTATAGTATGGATATAGCAGAGCTTCAACAGAACTTAAATTTAGCTAAAGATTACTTAGCTACTGAGTTAGACTTACCACAACTTAATGATATAGTCATTATGGTTGCTAAACCTTCAATGCTAGGTAGATTTACTAGATTTATTGCAGGTCAAAGTAATAAGCCATGCTTCTATGTTTTAAGGCTTGCCAAAAAACCTAAGGATGACTAAAAAATGGTTGAACAAGCAGACCCAAAACACGAAAAACCAAATGCTTATCATCAGCATTTGAAGAGAGAAAAAATTCGCAAAGAAAGACGAAAAGCTAAACGTGATCCTGAAGCTCCCCCAACTTATGGTAAGTATAGAGGTTATGAATCATGAATAATTTAACAGTATAACTCAAGCTATAAAAGATGAGATTGAGCATGAAACAGCACTAGAGCTGGATAAGGCTTCCAAAAATTTGGCAAAGAAATTACCAGAGATAGTACTAAGAGTAACAAATAGACTTAATTTCACTTTTGAGCAAAACCCAAATGTTAGAATGAATTATATAAAGATATCCTTCTCTGATTTAGAAGCACAATTAAGGAAATTCTAAATGAGTAACCCAATATATGACAAGAATGGTAGGCAAGTATTTGAAGGTGATCTATTAAAAATCTTCCACTTTATTGGAGCTAGAAGAAAGAAGTACTATATGTATAAAATAGTAGTAAAAAATGACAATTTCTTGCTGGCTGCTGATCCAAGAGATTTAGCTTTAGACAAAGATTGGAAAAAATCTGCAAGGAGTGCTTGTCTGTTAAGGTGTCTAAGTAGTAGAGAGTTTGAAATCATAGCTGGCTATGGTCCAGATAAGTTCCCAAACTCACTATACTATGAGGATAGGCCAAAGTTTAAACTACTGGAGAAAGCATAATATGAGTATGTATGGTCCAAATAACCCCGAAGCTTGGGATGAATTTTGTGATGAGGAGAGTGACAGATTATTCTACCAAGATCTTACAGAAAGATTCATAAAGTCAATCTTTAAAGCTAATAAAAATCTTTGGACCGTTAATATTAGTTTTGATTGTGATGAAATTCATTTTTGTGGTTATGTATCTGCTAGCAGGGGAGATGGTAACTGCCCCTACAGAGTTACATATCATCCAAATGATGGTCATGGTAGTGAGTATGTAGATGATAAAGAGTTTCATAATTTTGATAGTCTTATTACCATAATTGAAGAGCTACCACCAGTATTTGAAAGGACACTTATTGCTAAACATGGATTAGAGGTTTTAAAGAAAAAACGTGAAGACATGATCAGAGGAATACTAGGAAGATTTTTAGATTTTATAACATTTAAGGATTAAAATGAAATATCATCCACCAATACCCCCAAATTGTGAATATTTTCAATCATCTGAGGGTGGGGATACTATGAATTTTATAGTTGGAGATGAGATTACTTGGTGTTTATGTCATGTCAAGGATTATCAACGTCCCATTATATGTGCTGTGGCTAAAGATTTATGGGAGAAGTATGTTAAAGTTGTTACAATGAATAGCTCAATGCCAACAATGGATATAGTTTCACATGTTAATAGAATTATACAAGAGTGGAGAGATTGGGGAGACATAAAAAATGAGTACCATAAATGATGAATATTGCCTTATTTCTGCTTGGAGCATGGATTTTGAGAGAGCTTTAAATAAAAAGTCCTTCTTACATAAACTACTATTTAGATTAGTTTTAGGAAAGTATGCTTTTCGGGAATTTTATGGAATGAGAGAAGCTTTAAAGAAGAATGGATACTCTAATGAGTACTCATACTATGAACTAGAAAGATGTAAATATCAAAAAGATAAAATACCTTTTATTTGGTGGAAGGAGTAACATATGATGATACCTCCATGGACTAAAAAAAGACAACAAGAGACAAAAGCTTGGGTGGAAAGAGTTAGAAAAATGGGTGGACAACCAAGCTTACTAAACATAGACGTAGATAGTGTTTTAAAGGAGATTGATAGATTAAGATCTGCACTACAAAGAATCTCTAAAGGTGGAGTTAAGTATAAGTTTGGAGATGATGAAGATTTTGTTATAGCTCTTCAAAGAGTGGCTGCAAGAGCATTGGAGGATCAAGTAGTATGAAAAATGCAAAAGAGTGGTATGGATTTATGTTGCTAGTATCAACATGGGCAATTTCAGATAATGGTCATCCAGTAGCTACATTTTTCCTTGTATTGGGTGGTTTTATTTTTGGAGTTTTTAAGAGTAAGGAGAAAACAGATGAAAATACCTATTCATGATTTAAAAGAATTTTCTAAAAAATATAAATTATCTCATATTATAGTTTTTGCCTTTGGCAAGGATAATATTCAGTATATGGCATCCTATGGTGACACTACTGAGGCTTGTAGTCAAGCTGCTGATTTTAGTAATAAGCTAAAAACTGCTGCTGGATGGCCAGAATCATTACATGCTCAACCATCTACAGTTAAAAAGTTAAAGGATAGAATTTTAGAGTTAGAAGCTGAGCTAGATAAGTATAGTGATATAGAAGAATATAATGAACAATTTGAGGATTGATATATAACATGACTACGACTACAAAAGAGATAATAGAAAGAATAGAGTTATTTAGAACTACATGCAACTATAGGGGTTGGAATTCATATGATGCACAACCTGTAAATGAAGAGTCTATAAAATTAGCTTTATCCTTAGTACCACTCCTAAAACCCCTTCTGGATACTGGAGATTGGTGGGTAACTCCTGGTCCTAGAAATGGAGATGTTAATTTTGAGACTCATGGTGGTAGAAATCAAATTTCAGTTTGGAGAGATGAAGAAGAATAAAATTACTTGATAAATTAGTATTTTGTGGTATACTATCAATTAAGGGGGTTTTATGTTTCACTTGTCTTATAGCACACCATCAGATCTTAAAGGCAAGATTATAGTTAATAAACCACTATATGGATTAGGTAATGTTGAAGATATTTATGGAAAAATATGGAATATTAAAGCAATATTTGGAAAGTATGTAAATGCTGTTCCTGTCAGTGAGTTACATGAATATTACACATCAACATCTAATGATTGTTATGGTTTTGTTTCTCAAACATGGGATGCATATGAGATTGAGGTAATTAAACAATGAAAATTTTAATTTTGATGTTTATGGTATTTTTATTTGGATGCTCTGGTGGGGAAGGTAAACGTAACTCATCAGTAGAAAAGAAGCCAGATAAGGCTAAGCCTTTAAGTGTTGAAAATGATACTCAAAGATTTACAGTAACATCCTTTGGAAAATTTAATGCTGGATATGATAATCATGTACGAGAGATGCTAGTAATAAAAGATAATAAAACAGGAAAATCATACTTTACAGTTACTGGATGTGGAGTTACAGAGATATTTGAAGAAACTTCTACATCTGTAGACATTAATGGTAACGTAACACAAGATAGTAATACTGTGGAGGAGTAGAGATGAGTTTAAAATTAGGTAATAGTTTTGTTGAAGATATTGCTAGACAAATAAATGAGGATTCACGCTTAACCCAATTAGAGAAGGTAATTATTATTACTAGAATACTAAAACCACCAACCAAAGAAGAGTATTTACTAGCTGAAAAGGAGTTAGATAGATGCCGGAATTTAAAGACTGCATAGGCAAAAGAGTTTTAATAAGACCACAGAATAGTAATTTTGGTCTTTGTGAGACTGTAGTTTTAGAGGTATCACCAAGTGGTGAGTTTGTTCGACTACAAAATCCTATGATGGATTATTGGACTAAGATTCATCATTATGATATTATAGAGATTTTAAATCCAAACACATACTCTAATATTGCTAAGGTTGGAGACTATGTAGAATTTATGTTAGATACTATAATACATGCCCATGTTCAAGAATCTAATGACTCATGTGTTACAGTTTGGTGGAATGATGAAGAGGGATTATTTACTAAGGCTAAAGTATTGCATAAAGATTATAAGATTTTGCATGCTTTTAGTAGTGGCACAGTAAATCCAGAGATTGCAGATGATAACTAAATGCGAGCATTGCTGTGGATTGGGTTATCACTTTGTAGCCATTAGAGGTGGTCCAGATCTCTCATCTGCTTGGAGGCCAAATACAATAATACATGAAGTTTTGTGGAACAGAATTATTGATTATTGTATTTGTAAGGGTACAGGAGTGCAGAAAAATGGATAAAGTTTATAGTGATAGTCTTCCTAGATTTCTAGAAAAGGATTTGGAGAATTTTAGATGCTGTCATTTGAGTGATTCTGGTGAGAGATGTGAAAAACAAGCTACAATGGAAGTTACAGCATTTTTAGAGTCAAATCCTCTTGGACCTAGTAAGTGGTTAACTACATACTTATGTGATGAGCATGTTGATAAGAGAGATGTTAGAGAAGCTAATGGTGAATTTGGGAATTAAAGTGTGAAGAAAGAAAATCATAGTTTTAAGCCTATATGTAAAAAGTCTCCTCACATGTGTTGTGAGGGTTGTGGATTGGTGCCTTTAAATAATCAAATTACAGCTATTTGTATTGATGCTGGATGCAATTATGAAGAAAGTTTAAAATACAAAAGGTGGAAAAATAATGGCTACAAATTTTAATTTTTATGAATTTAATATTATATTACATGGAAAATATACTGAAATTGAATTAAATACTATTGCAGAAAATTATGGAAGTGATTCTTTGGGGGCAGATTGTACCGTTGGAATGAGTAATCAAATAGTAACAATCCAGTATAGCAAACGTGCATCTAGCCTGTTAAAAGCTATAGATTTAGCTATAGATAAATTGGATAGATTAAAGCTACCAATAGATAAAGTATGCATTGAAAGACATATGCTAAAATATTTATAAGATTAGGATTATACTATATAGAATGAAAAACACCATAAAACCATACAAAGCCTCATTTTGGAAGATAGATCCAATACCAACCAACCATAGTTTAATATCCCCATATGAAATAGATACTTTTGGTAATTCAGAGGAAGTTATTAGTAAACTACACGATATTCCACATCTATTTTTTAATTTACCATCTCTACTTTGGGAAATCCCACCAGAAAATCCAGCCATAGTCATGTTTTGGAATGATGTTAGATTAGAGTTTAGAGAAGAAATTAATAGACCATGGGACAAAGAAGTTCTAACAATCAATGCTTTAAGCCCCATTTCTAAAGATTTATTCTATATCTTGTATGTTCAGATACATGAACAGTTTAACGCAGTTCTTTTAGATGAACTAACCCACTCTTTTATCTCCCCTAAGCAATTTAAACTTGACATATCCTAAATACATGGTAAAGTAGTAGTAGATGGGTTAAGTAAAAAAGGAGAAAATAGTGAATAAGATTTTAGTGGTACTACTTTTCATCTCTTCTACTTGTTTGTTTGCCTCAGACAAGATTAAAGATGGAGTTTATCAAATTAGGGTATATGAGAAGTTAAGTAATGGAAATACATCACTTAAGTGTGGAACTGCTTTTGCAATATCAAATGAGTATTTAATATCTGCTGGACATGTATTCAATGGTGAAGAGAGAGTTAAAGCCTATTCAGATACTGATTATAAAGATGAACTTGAGGGTATTTGTGTAGATATAGATTTAATTGCTGATCTATCCCTTATAAAAATTACAAAAGGTAAGCCAAAGAATGTTTTAACTTTAGCAAAAAATGATGTTGAAACTTCTGAGTCAGTATACTTTATTGGAGGTACATCGAGTGAGTATCCACGTAAGTCTAAGGTTGGAAAAAATTTAGGATTGTGGTATACAGGAAAAATTGACCGTAATTTTATGATAAATCTTAAAGTTAAGCCTGGAAATAGTGGTTCTCCAGTACTATTAGAGTCTGACACTGTGGTTGGAGTTGTTATTGCTAGAAATTCAACATATGATGATGATTTCGGGATTTGTGTAATGGTTAAGTTTGTAAAAGCTCTACTAGTTAAGAATAAAGTTAAGTTTACAGAATCTAAGGGGGAGCAAAAGTGAGTAAGCTTGAAAAAGTTGTAGTAGGATTTGGAATGACTTTAATTGTAGCATTGTTTGTAGTTTGGTTAGTTTCTTTTAAAAACTAGATTGAATTTACATAATCCAAGGAGATGAAAAGTGAATAATAAGACTACCATACTAGCCTCTGTTGGTGGAATTCTAATTATAGCTTTTATGGCATGTGTTGTATACACAATGCCACTCAGTAAAAGAGAAAAAACCAAAGAAATTATCACACAAAAGTTGGTCAAAGAGGAGAAAAAGAATTGGACTAGCACCCAACCAACAGAGGTAGGATTTTATTGGGCTAATATTGTATACAAAGATCAAGTTAATAAGGTGATAGTTGGAGTTGTAGACGTTGATCCGGTAAAAGGATTACTAATTAGAATTTGGGCTGCTCCACACTATGATCTTTATGAGGGATGGATTCAAGAGATTGACTTAAATGGTGCTGTTATAACTTGGGCTAATAAGATTGAGGCTCCAGCAGATGACAAGTGATAGAAAAGCTAGCCCTAAAGCTTGTATAATAACAACCATGATTGGATTAGAGTTAAGATGGTTAGCCTCATATGTGTCAGTTAAGGATGGCATAAGAAAGTACCTAACACTAGAGGCTAGAGACAAAGATAGTGCTCTAATGGAAGCTGCTCATACATTGGGAATGGAAGAGAAAGATATTGAATTTAATGATACACAAAAGAGTTGGCATTGGCAAGGAGTCTAAAGATGGCTGCTAAGGTAGCTTGTGGGAGTCAAAGTGATAACTACTTTTGGAAAGACAGTTATGGTGCCCACACACAACCAACTCCATGGGAGAATGTTAATTTATATACAAACTCTCAAGTAGTTAATGAGATGTGCAGTCTGATTAATACAGTAAGAAATAGTATTTTGGATATTATAGATGCTATGAACAAGCATCCAAAACGGTGGGAAAGGAGAAAGTATGGGATTCAACTAGAATACGCTAAGCTGTTGAATGCTGCTTTAACTGATAAACTAAGTAAATATGCTTCTGCTAGAAATGTGAATTTCCCTGAATTACAACTTATATCTCTAAAGGAGAATGAAGATGCCTAGTAATTGGAAGTATAATGGGTATGTATTCAAGGTTGGATACGATCCAATGATGGAGACTTTCTCTACCAGCTATGATGATTGTGTTGGACTTGTAAAGAGGGTTATCACACCAAAGCTAGGTGAGACTCATGAAGAATACTGCTCCCGTATCAGCATTATCGGCAAGATTTTAGATGTTCATGTAGAAATTAACAGGAACGCCTAACTAGGAGATTATAAAATGGTTACTTCAGAAGCGGTTAAGGTTTATAAGGCCAGCTACAACAATCGCACGAAGAGATTTTTTCAGTATAGATCTGCCTGTCAGTGGTTAGCCAAACAGATTATAGCTAAGCAATACCCTCATGGGTATGATTTGGCTTTGCATTCCACTGGATGTATGAATATAGATACTGAAGTTAATAACAGACTTCTCAAGATTATTACAAAGAATCTAATGACAAACAATAAGGGTAAGGTTAAGGAGGAGAGTCATGAAAGTATCGTTGGGTGAAAATAACAACTGGAGAGTTGGATGGGAGCATGCTAAAGACCACTCCTATACCAGATGCTTTATAACTAAAGTAGAAGAAGGAAATCAGTATCTAACTCAATTTATTGGGGAAGCTATAGTTCACCCAAAAGATGTACAACGATATAATAAGGATACTGGAAGAAAAGTAAGTTTATCTAGAGCACTAAAAGTTGGAGATTTTCCAGCACACCAACAGCAAGAATTTTGGAAGGCATACCTTGAGATGAGAAATGGCAAATGGTGATGTGTGAACAGAGTACTGTCAACAGCTAAAATTAAAGTTTTGTACTGTCCATGCTGCCAGTGTAAGTGGAAGTATAAAGGGGAAGCAATAAGACATACATACTTTGTTGGAGATGAGATGTACATACAATCTTATACTCCAGAACCAACTAAACTTGATAGAGCTACGTGTTTTGATTGTGCATTTGAGTATAATAAAGCTTTTAAGTAAAATTTGAAGCGGTAGGGCTAGGGACGGTCCCTGGTGACTCTCATAAGGTTACAAACCTGATTCGACTTCAGCGCCGCTACCAACTAAAGGAGGAATATCATGGGACTACAGACTATATTTGACATTCAAGTTGGAGATAAAATTCACTATAATAGAGGTGTAGTTCAAGTATTAGATGTTGGGTCTAGCGGATTGCTAGTTACATACATCAAACAAGATAATATTCTAAGTAAAAACTCCTTTACAATTACTTATGCAGAACTAATGAAAGAGGATGACCACGATAATGCTGATTGATATAGAGACTAGAACAGACCATTTATCATTTAGGAGTGATTATAAGACCCTTCAAGAAGCACTTGATGATGCTAAGGCCAATCCACAAATAACTTTTATAACATTTAGCTTATTTACTGGTGAAAAAATAGAATTGTACAAAACATCCATCAATGATTGGATTATAAATGGGATTTACACTTGACAAACAATATGTAATGTTGTATAGTTAGTGTATAGGAGGAGTATACATGGAAACAGAGTGGGAAAAACATGAGAGTGAAGAAGAGATCAAACTCATTAAAAAAGTAGCTAAGTTTTATGCAAACGAGATGTACTCCCTCAAGGATGAAGTAACAGATGAAGAAATTATGAAAGTTAGTGAAATTATAGCTAATGATCCAAAAAAAGAAGAATACTTTAACAACTTGATTACAGTGATTAAGACACTTAAAGAGAAATAAAAATGATCGTTCATTGCCAGTTTGGACATGCTAGGTACATGACAGAAGGACAATTAATAGAAGTTTATCACAATAATGTGAAATTAACTATGGAGGGAGGAGACTACCTTACTCCAATGTCCAGTAGAAAGACTAAAATGTTTTATTTAAAACCTGTGGAGTGTAAGGAGGGTGATTTGCTTAAAGTAGACTGTAAAGTAGGACTAAGATTACTAGGAGAGGATGAAGATAGAACATTTCAAGCTCTATTTAAAGTTGACTCAACAATTCAAGATAAACATTTTGTTTTTCCAAAAGTAGGATATGGGTATGGGTTTCCAATATTGAAGGGCAGTATAGATCAAATATCACTTATTACAGCTAAGGATAAAAGACTTCAAGCTATAAAGACAAAAATGGAGCAGCAGTAATGATATTAAACTCTATTATAATTGGATCAAGAGTTTATGGTACTCCAAACCAAGACTCAGATTGGGATGTGGTAATTAGGTGTGATAGAGAAGATGCTTTACTCTTTGGAGCTAAAAAGGATGGAGATCATATTATTACTCCAACTGATCCAGCATATGAATTAGATATAAACTCATGGCATATAAATATAGGAAATATAGACTATATTCTATGCTTTACAGACAAAAGATTTGAGAGCTTTAGATCTGGAACTGAAACACTAAAATTAATAGCTCCAGTATCTAGAGATGTAGCTAAAGCTGTGTTTAAAGATTTATTTAAAAAGGAGAGTAATCATGCCTAATAGAGTTTGGCCTTGGAATGGACCAATGAGTTCACATGAGGGTAAAGTGTTAGAAGCTACAGATAAGGTATACAAGTACTCTGGAAAGTGCCTATCTTGTAAGGATCTTGTTACCATTACCACAATATATCCAAAGATGACAGTATGCTGTGAGTGCTCCCACAACTTACCTAGATTTAACAAAAGGAAAAAACAATGAAAGACAATAGATTTATTATTCCAGTATTAACATTTATTAGCGGATTTTTAATTTCTATGATTATATTCTACTTTTTTATGGTTGGTGTAGTTGTATCAAGTGGTATAATAGTTCATGATCATAAAGTATATCACATCATTAGTGATGTTGAGTATAATGCTATAAACTCTGACTTCTCAAGTGTTTATAGTGGATTTAATAAAATGAATGATGAATTAAATAGGACTAAGAACAAATTAAATAGTCTACAGTATATACAAGATCCTGATGAAAAGCCATAACTATATATAGCATATAGTGTTACATGTGAAATTTTCAACCTAGATTAAAACTCCTACCTAGCAGCAAATAATCAAGATTATATCCTATAGGATGTTCTACACTTTAGCTATGAGGAAGAACCCGTAGCAACTCAAACCTCATAACTAATTGTGATCTTTAGGGTATTAGTCTAGATGCCATTTAATGATCCAATTGTTCCAGATTCAACATTAATACCAGTGTATGTTGGTGATAATGCTGGTGGTGATTTGTCTGGTACTTACCCAAACCCACTTCTAAGTGATGGGGTGGTAACAACAAGGGTTCTTCAAGATAGATCTGTAACTAACGCTAAATTAGATGTAGACTTTAATTCTGTAGGAATATTTCCACTAATATCTGGATCTCAAATCATATCTGGATTAATATCTAATGCTCACATACATGGTGGTATTACTACAGACAAACTACAAGACGGAACTAGATTTGTAAATAACTACCAAAATCAGAATATTTCAGGTATCAAAGTATTTGTAAGAGCTAGGGTTAATGCTCAACCTGGAATATCTACAGACATTGCAAATAAAGCTTATGTTGACGGATTAAGATTATCTGGAAACACATCTGTTCGTTTTAATACAAACTTAATTGGGACTAGACAAACACTTAACCTTAATGCTGGATCTGGTATAAGTTTATTTATACAGGATAATCCCTCTGCTGGAAGAATAGACATTATTATATCTGGTGGATCTACTGGAGCTTCTGGTGCTGCTGGTGGAGATTTAACTGGTACTTATCCTAATCCAGTAATAAGCTCTGCTGGTGTAATTTCTGGTAATAAGATAGCCATATCATCTATTCTTAATGGACATTTAGCTATATCTTCAATATCAGGTAACGTAATATCTAATGGAGCAGTTCTAAATGGTCACTTATCTAATTCAGCAGTTAGTGGTAATAAAATTCAAGCTAATTCAATTCTTAATGGTCATTTAGCCTTAAGCTCAATCTCAGGAAATGTAATATCTAACGGAGCTATATTAGAGGGTCATTTAGGTAGTTCTTCTGTAACTAATTCTAAGATAGCTAGTAACTCAATAGACATAACAAAACTTCAACAACCATCAGTATCTGGTAATGTTATTTGGACTGCTGGAATAGATACTAATCACATAGCAGACAACTGCATAACTAATAGCAAATTAAGGGATAGCTCAGTATCAGGTAATAAAATTCAAGCTAATAGTATTTTACAAGGTCATTTAGCTCCAAACTCAGTTGGAAGTGCTCAAATTATAGATGGAACAGTTATACTTACTGATATGGCTGATTCCTCTGTTAGTGGTAATAAAATTCAAGCTAATTCAATCCTCAATGGACATTTAGCTCTATCTTCAATATCAGGTAACGTAATATCTAATGGAGCTATACTTCAAGGACATGTCAATTCTGGGTATGTGGATTTATTTACTAATCAATCTGTATCTGGGGTTAAGTTATTTCATAATTTACCTCAATCTTATTTAGCACCATCAATTGGAATAGATTTAACTAATAAAACTTATGTTGATGATAATATTTTAACAGTAGGTAATAACACCTCAGGCATTAACTCTTCTCAAATTAATACTCAGTCTAGAGTAACAGTATTGGAGGGTAATTTCTCAGGTATAAACAGTACTGTTAATACACTCCAAACTAACACCTTAAATAGCTTATCAGGAGCTGGAACTACTGGATTTATAGCTAAGTATATAACATCTGGAGTACTTGGAAATTCATTACTATATCAAAAAGCTGGATTTGTTGGTATTAATGATTTAAATCCAACTGAGAAACTATCTATAAATGGAAATATTAACACATCAGGATTAATTATTCATGCTGGACCAGCTATTATTAAATCTGCCGATGGATCAACTGCTGCTAGATTTGGTAGACTAGTTAATGATAATAGTAGTATTGGATTAAGCTTAAACGGTCTTATTTATGATGTTGGAAGAAACCTTACTGAAGCTGGTGTAAATTTTAAAAGTAGTGCCTCTGATCCAGATCTAAAAATAAATAGGCCAATTGGGTATGACATATCTATTCAAGAAAATTTTGGCTTAATTGATGATATGACTGCCGCTGCATTCCCACAAATGATATTTAAATCAAATACTGGTACTCTAGCCGGTGATATTGGAATGCGAACATTTAACCCAACAGAGCTATTGTCTGCTAATGGAAATATTAACACTTCAGGACTTAGAATTCATGATAGAGTATTTGGTAAATTACCTGTTGATACTGAAGTTAGTACATCAGGATTAGTTGTTTTAGATAAAATTTCTGGAAATTTAAGTGTTGATGGAAATATTAACACATCAGGATTAACCACTCATTCTATAATTACAGCTAAAGGTAATGTAAGTATAGAACAAGCATTATTAAAAGTTACTCCTAGCGCAAATTACACAAGAAATATAGTTCAAATAAACAGATCTAATGGAGATCCATTATGGAAATTTGGCCATGGTGGGTATGGTCCTATAGATCCTGAAGCTGGAAACTATTCTTACATATGGGGAAATCAATCAACTACAAATAGCAATAATTGGGTAATTGGAGTTAATAGTGGATTATCTCAATTAAATTTAAATTCCCCATATGGTAGTATGGGGTTTTTTCTTAGGGGAGATATTAGTACTGAAAAGAATTTAACTTGGCAGGATAATGGTGGGGCGTTTGGGTCACTAGGGGTTAGAGCGGTAACACCAACAGAAGCTATATCTGTAGGTGGTAATATAAATACTTCAGGATTAAGAGTTCATGATAAAGTATTTGGAAATTTAAATGTAGATACAACTGTTAATACCTCTGGTATTACTATTCATGGAAATAATGGGTTATCTGTAGTCCCAACAGGAACTATCTACAATGCTATTAAATCTTATCACTCTGATAAAACAATAAGGCATCAACTTGGAGTTTATTCTACTCCTGAATATGCTACGTATCATATGGGAAATATTGTAGCTTCTAGTAATAACTATGTTTTA
>ORJL011421935.1_pt1 | contig 15378 bp, 20 predicted proteins | sample 1779941 | NCBI WGS metagenome assembly ORJL01 (sample SAMEA104232317, study PRJEB22302) | groundwater metagenome | biome: forest; feature: aquifer; material: groundwater | place: USA | collected 2011-08-07 | depth 5.8 m | reverse complement strand
CTCGGCTGGGCCGTCGGCAGGGCGAAGACGGATTTCGTCGGCAAGCGCTCGCTGGCGAGGCCGGCGATGAGGACGGACGATCGCAAGCAGCTTGTCGGGCTTCTGACGGTCGATCCGAAGACCGTACTGGAAGCAGGTGCGCAGGTTGTCGCCGATCCGGACCAGCCGGTCCCGATGACCATGCTCGGCCACGTCACGTCGTCGTACTGGAGCGCGACGCTGGACCGCTCCATCGCGCTGGCGCTGGTGCGCGGCGGGCGTGCGCGCATCGGTACGCGCCTGTCGGTGCCGATGCCGGAGGGGCCGATCGCCGTCGAAGCGGTGGAGCCGGCATTCTACGATCCGAAGGGAGCGCGGCTCGATGTCTGATCCCGCCCTGCGTGCGCATTCCTTGGGCGGCCTTGCGTCCACCATGCGGCGCATTCCGTCGGCGACGCTCGCCGTGCTTCCCGATGCCGCGAAGCTGGTGTTCCGCGGCCGTCCGGCGGCTGTCGATGTTGCGGGCCGGGCTTTCGGCGTCGCGCTGCCGCGGGAAGCCTGCCGGTTTTTGCAGAAGGGCGGCCGGACCGCCTACTGGTGTGGGCCCGATGAGTGGCTTCTGCAGGCGGATGGCGAAGCGCCCGCGGCCTTGTTTGCAGGCCTCGATGCGGCACTGGCCGGTCAATCCTGTTCGCTGGTCGATGTCAGTCATCGTTCCGATGGCATTGCGCTGTCGGGTCCTGAAGCGGCCTACATTCTCAATCATGGCTGCCCGCTCGACCTCTCGCTCCAGGCTTTTCCGGTCGGCATGTGTACGCGCACGATCCTTGGCAAGGCGACGATCATGCTGTCGCGTCCAGCACCGGAAATTTTTCACATCGATGTGGGGCGCTCGTTCGCGCGCTATGTCTGGCAGTTCCTGGACGAGGCCCGCGGCGAACTCGCTTGAGGTGCTTCCCATCCTGCAGGTCATGTGATGAGCGGCGTCTTCGAGCGGTTAAAGAGCGGTATCGGTCCGTCGTCCTCGCACACGATGGGGCCGATGGAGAGCGCGAATGCGTTTGCGACGACGGTTGCCGAGTTGGAAAGTCTGGCAGGCGTTGACTGGGTGCGCGCCGATCTGTTCGGCTATCTCGCGATGCCGTATGGTCATATGTGAAACGGCCGAAAGCGCATCGCGAATCGCGGTTACGTCATGCAGGATGGCCAAATCGTCCTCGAAGGTACTGCGGAGTGGCTGCAGCAATCGGAGATGGTGGCAGACGCCTAGCTACGGCTCACGGGCGGGCTCGGCGTCATGCTGGCGGTCTCGATCGCGCTCCAGGCGCAATCTTGAAGCTCACCTAGAGGCACGGCCTCATCACACGTCCTTCTTGATTGAGGGGGCGTTCTCTTTGGCATGGTCCCAGCGGTTAGGTCCCCCTCGACTTGCCCCAGTCGTTCCAGCACGCTGCCACAGCCATCAAGTAATCGGTGCAATTCTGTGCTGGCCAGGCAGTCGGAGAACCTTCGCCAATCAGCGGGTCCAATCCGTGGGCGCACGTAAGCGTGCCGCGGTCTATGTTCCAGAGCCACTGGAAGACGTTGTAGAAGGTCGTGGCATAGTTCGTACCGAAGTACGGGTTTGGCGCGTTGTAGAGCAGCCCTTCGATGTAGTACGAGGGCGCAATGCCCTCGGGAATCTTCTTCTTGTCGATGAGATGGTTGCGGATATTCTTGAAAATGCGGACCGTATCCTTGAAGTAAGTACCAGTGTCCGTGTTCTTCGAGGTGCAATTGGCTGAATGGAGTTCGGGGAAATTTACGACCCGCGTGCCATCAGGCATGAAGAATCAAAGCCCTTCGTCGTATGTCTCGTTTCCAAGGCTGTAAAAAGTATGGTAGCGCCGGAACTTCGCCGCGATGAGCACGTCAGCGTTCCGCCGGCCGCTATTATCGCCCTTAATCATCACCGCCTTCTTGCCGGGCTCAATGTAGGACTGGAATTTCTTGTTGAGTTGCGCCTCAACGGACTTCTTGAAGTCGGCGTATGTATAGACGGCGTCTTTGTACACTTCGCGATAGGCGGCGAGCTGTGGCGGCACTAGCCGTGTGGTATCTCGGTAATGAACTGTGTTCAACTGCATCACAACATCGACGTCACTGTCACGGATGACGTTCGTGGAATTCCCATACGAGCCTTGCAGGAAGACCGAAAACTTCTGGTCGCCGGTGTCGGTGCCATCGAGCGCATTCTTGATGATCCCGTAGGTCGTAGCCGATGTGTCGTTTGCTCCCGGCTTCGACCAGGTGGTGAGTTGATCTTCTGGAATGGCCACGGCCGCGCTCCTACATCAGAGATTTCTTGAGTTCGGCTTCGTACTCAGCGAATGAGTCGCTACCCTGCCGCCAGAGCATCCCTAGCTTGTCGAGGTTATGCTCGAACAAGTCGGTCGCCAGATCAGGCTTTGTGTACTTGTTGTTGATGCGAACTGTAGGCACGTCGGGGAACATCACTTTGCGGAGCTGTTCCATGGATTGCGTATTGATCTCCAGGGTCTTCTGGAGAAGTCGCACGGTGAAGAGGTAGCCGAACCAGTAGCCGAGGGAGAGGTACCGGCTGGGCGTCGGGTATTCACCAACCCCTATGCTCACCAAGCGAACATCCGCTCTCGCACACCCCAGAGAGCCAGTAGCATCTGCCAGGGAGTAGAGCGCGGGATTGTTGGCGCAGAACCCCCCATCAGCGAGAAGCAGTTTGCCCACGTTAGCCTGCACGACGGTGCGACAAAAGAACGGGTATGCCGAGCATGATGCCTGGACCGCTTCCCGGATCTTGCAGCCGAACCCGGGAACGAACGAACTGGTACGAAGAAACGCTTGAGCCTTGCTCGTCTTGAAGATTCGGGGGCGCTCAGTCTCCCAATCAGTGCAGACCAAGCCGACGTTGGTCTTGAAGACAGAAAAATCCTTGTCCGCAAAGATCTCTTTTCCGAGGTCCACTAGCGCGGCGGTCTTGCCCCACGGCGTCCAGCGGCGCATCACCGTGACGACGTGCTTTTTGTAGAGTTCGTGGATTTCGGCCACCGGCATACCGAGCGCTACCATCGCAGCGATAATCGCTCCGGTGCTCGTGCCGTACACTAGATCAAACCGCTCATGCAGCGGGCCAGCCATCGCCTCGATTTCGTGCAGCACGCCTAAGGTGTAGAAACCCTTGGCACCACCGCCATCGAGACTTAGGACCCGCAAAGGCCGATCGGGGCCGTATTCACCTGCCATGCAAGCAACTTAGGGATCGACTTGGAGCGGAGTCTACGCTGAATTGTTCCCCATCCGTTCATATCTGGGGACTGTGAATAAACCCGATGCCGCAGTCATGGACGTAATCGGTTTCTTGGAGCGGTACGATCCGTCCCGGTCCGCGGACCTTTGTCATAGAATTGTCTCCTGCCCGCGATCTCCGCAATGCCATGATCCGACCACTGACTGGAGAAGGTAGGCAAAGGAAGCATGCATGCACTGCCGGCATTAAGCTGGCGAACAGCGCATGGAGCCTACGATGACGAAGCAAAAAGCAACGGCCGGTCTTGGCAACAAGAAGCGTAAATCGATCGCAAAATCTGCTGCTGGGGCCAAGACTAAGTTAAGCCAGCTCGAAGGTATGCTGCGGCGGAAGGAGGGCGCTACCGTCGCCCAGATTGCGACGGCGCTGGACTGGCAGCCGCATAGCGTCCGCGGTGCCATTTCAGGTTCCCTGAAGAAGAAACAGGGGCTGGCTGTCATCAACCAACCGACTGAAGATGGTTGCCGCGTTTACCGGATTGCCTGACCGGTCAGTCAATGTCCTCCAGGCCTGACAAACTTCTCGCGGCCGAGATCGTCCAGCTGGACGGTCTCGGTCTTGGAGCGTTACGCGAACTCTGGCGCCAGCGTCTTGGTTCTCCGCCACGCTTTGCCAGCACAGAACTGACACGGCTCTGGCTGGCGTGGGAGCTGCAAGCCAAGGTGAGAGGCGGCTACGATCCGATGACCCGTCGGCGGTTAAAGCAGCTCAGCAAATCCTTAAAGGCCGACGTCACTCCGGCATCAGCCGTACTCGGGTCACTGAAGCCCGGCACTGTGCTGACCCGCGAATGGGGAGGAGCGACCCACCGCGTCATGGTGCTGGAGGATGGCTTCGCTTGGGCCGGACAGAACTATCGGTCCCTATCGGAGATCGCGACCCGGATCTGTGGGACCCGTTGGTCGGGGCCGCGCTTCTTCGGCCTCAAGGAGGGCGGCCAGCGATGACTGCAGTCAGGCGCTGCGCTGTCTATACGCGCAAGTCCTCTGAAGAGGGTCTCGAACAGGCCTTCAACTCCCTGCATGCCCAACGGGAGGCCTGTGAGGCCTACATCAAGAGCCAAGCGCACGAAGGCTGGAAGCTTGTGAAGACTGACTACGACGATGGCGGCCTGTCGGGAGGCTCCATGGAAAGGCCGGCGCTGCAAAGGTTGCTGAGCGACGTGGCTGCCGGGCGGATCAATGTGATCGTGGTCTACAAGGTCGACCGGCTGACCCGCTCGCTCGCTGATTTCGCTCGGATCGTAGAGACGTTGGACAACCAGGGGGCCAGCTTCGTGTCGATCACACAGCAGTTCAATACGACGACCTCGATGGGGCGGTTGACTCTGAACGTGCTGTTGTCGTTTGTACAGTTTGAGCGCGAGGTAACGGGCGAGCGCATCCGTGACAAGATCGCGGCGTCGAAGCGCAAGGGCATGTGGATGGGAGGTTCGGTGCCCCTTGGTTACGACGTCAAGGATCGCGAGTTGATCGTGAACGAGGCCGAGGCAAAAACTGTCCGGGAGATATTCGAGGCCTACGCTCGAGTGGGTACGGCATCAGAGGTGCAGGACGAACTCCGGCAGCGTGGTATCCTCAGCAAGCGTTGGACTTCGATAACAGGTCGAACCTGGGGCGGGGTACCATTCAGTCGGGGCGCTCTGTACTGGCTTCTCCGCAACCCGGTCTATTTGGGGCAGGTTGCTCACAAGGGGCAGGTCTACCAGGGGCGGCAGCAGGCGATCGTCGCCCGAGCGCTCTGGGACCGGGCACAGGAACTTCTGGCGGCGAAGAGTTCGGTAAGGGAACGCCGGCCCATCGTCCCCGGCGGCCGACCACTGGCTGGCCGGCTGTTCGACGACAGCGGCAACGCTATGAGCCCCACCTATACGGTTGGGAGACATGGTCGGCGCTATCCTTACTACGTGAGCCAGGCACTGCTGCAGAATGAGAAGGAGCGCGCCGGGTCGATTGCCCGCGTGCCGGCGGAGGAGATCGAGCGGCTGGTTCGCAGAGCGATTGGCCCCGACGGCGCCGAGGCACACACACCTGAAGAGGCGCTGCGTAAGCGCGTCGAACGCGTGATTGTTCACACCGACCGTGTCGAGATCATCAAAGCGGTGGCTGACAGCGCCACCGCGGATGCAGAAGAAAGCCCGGCGTCCCGAACCATCGTCGTGACGGCAAGACTGGCGCATCGTAACCGGGCCAGGATCCTTGATGACGGTTCAGCGGGTCCTAATCCAGCATTGGTGAGGGCGCTCGGCCGGGCGCATGAGTGGCGCAGTTGGATGGAGCAGGGCGAGGCAATGTCGTATCGAGCCATCGCCAAAAAGGCCGGGGTTACGTCGAGCTATGTGCAAACTGTCCTGCCGCTTGCGTTCCTAGCCCCCGACCTCACCCGCGAACTGCTTGACGGCCGTCGCCAACTACGCGGCCGACTTATGATCCGGATGCGTCAGGGTATACCGGCCGACTGGACCCAGCAGATCGACAGGCTCTGACGCCGGTCGACCCTCGGCCCTCACTCAGTATCAATCGGGAATTCCAGGACGAGGCATGCCAGTTCTAGACTCTGACGGCGCAGGCTGATGGTCCCGCCGAGGTTCATGATCGCAGAGTGACGTCTGCGAAAAAGGGGCTCGGAGACTTTCGGCCCAACCGCCCTGTTTGGCTGGAATGCCGCCAAAGGCATCGGTCTCTGGTGTCACTTCAGGTCCGAAAAGTGCCGAATTATGTGGTGGTTTACGCTGATCGCCCGTCGCCGGAGTTAGCGGCGACGAGTGGTTGGTAGGGCACCAGTCATACGAACTTCAGTCATGACTCGCTGTTTGGGAGTACCGTCTGCACCGCTTGGCTGGTGAAAGGTCCCGTCTTTGCGGCGCTTTCCGTGGCTGTCGGTCCGGTAGTCCGGAGCCTGTGAGCGGCAGAGACGAGTTAGCGGCAAGACTGGCTGGGTGGGCGGGCTGGATTCGAGCAGTCCTACCTACTATTTCACCAACTTCCGGCAGCGGCTAGGGTCGAGTCCGAAAGGTCGACAACCGAGGTCGCGTATATCGAATTGCCGAGTAGCGCCCGCGACAGCTATCGTCGGCGCAGGTCCACATGCGGTGCCCGCGCCAGGCGAATGGCAAAGACGGCGGCCCGCCCGACCAACAGGCCTGCGCACAACAAGCCAATCCCGGCACCGGCGAGGCGCACAAGCGCGGCCGGCGGACCGGCAATCGCGCCGCCGATCTCGAGCCCGACCGCAACCGGTATGGCCATCGCCACCCAGAACAGGGCCCGACGGCTGGCCGGACGCAACAGGTGCCAATTCTGGTCGACCTCAACCTTCATGGTCGCGCCACGCACCGCGCCGGCCACGACGCCGAACATGAACGTTGCTGCCAACGCCCACGGCGGCTGCTTCGCCGCGAGCGCAAACAGCGTCAGGACCGACGCGATCAGCGTGGCCACCATCGGCAACAGGTACAGGCGCGCCCGACGCATGGTCCGACCCCGGATCTCCCGGAGCGCAAGGCTCACGGACACTATCGCGCCGAGCAAGAGCACGAGGTGCAGGAGGTTGAGATGGAACAGCATCGTCGAAACTGTAAGCGTTGATTGTGGGCGGCAACATGGGAACAGGCAGCACCTCCGCTGCAAGGACTCTCTCGCCGCGCGGTGCCGGCCTGATCCTGGTCGCGCGCGCCCGATCGACAACGAAGGAAGCGGTGGTCTACAGCCTGGCGCTGTCGGGCAAGCACGCCGCCGCGGCCGCCCGGCTGCATCACATGATTGAGATGGTGACCGGCCAGCCGGTCGATCATCAGACGCTGTACGGCATCGGCGCCGACTTTGCGCATTCAGCTTCGGCAGCGGGCTCACCAGGTGGAGACGCGGCATGAACGCCGCCGAAGGCCTCGCCCGTCAGATCGGCCGCGTGGCGCGGCTGCGCGGCCGGTATGTGGGCCAGATCGACGGCGCCGATCTGACCCTGATTGACGCCGCCCTGGAACAGGCCTGCAAGGCGGCCGGCAGCGGCGACTTCGTGGCCATCATTGCCGCAGGCCAACAGATGGAGGGGATCGAAGCGTGACCGCCCTAGTCCGACAGCGCACGCTTCAGTGCATTGAGCAACCGCTGCATGTCCGGTGCACCGATCGGCGGGCTCTTCTCCAGTCCCCACAGGTCCGGCCGTTCGGCCTTCATCATGACGGCTTCACCTTCGGTAAATCACTCTTCGTCCAGTGCTTCGATCGCGGCAAGAGTCTGGGAGGCCTGCCATGCGGTGAGCGACGGATTGCCTTCCCTGCCCTGCAGCAAACCGGTGATGCGGAAGGCCAGGTTGCGGCCGGCGGTGGGGATGGGAGTCGACAAGGGCGCGAAGATACGACGCTTTCACCAGTCGCCGCAGTCGAACTCTTTCTGAACCTCACCGACGATGCGGCTGATTTCATCGACTACGATCTGTGGGAAGGGGCCCTCCGTTCCCACCGATGTCTGTAAGTTGTCGACATGCCAGTTGGCACCCCGGTCGGCGGGATCCGCTCGGCGCGGCGACGATATCCGCAGATGTCGATAGAGCGGCGGCAGGCTTTGCGCTGTCGCCAGTCGCTGATTGATCTCGCCTTCAATGGTCGCCGTGGCCGCGAGTTTCTTCGCCATGACTGATCGACCCATCCTTTTTCAGGGCCCCATGGTGCCCGGGTTGCTCGACGGTTGCAAGACACAGTCGCTCTACGTCAGCACGTGCCCCACCTTGTGTTCACCACAAATGGGAGAGTGGGATGAACGTCCCTGACGCCCCCTAGAGGCACGGTGCCTCGCCCCCTCTCCGGAGGGGGGCCTTCTTTGGTCCGCTAGATGCGCCTGACGAGCCAGCGGAGAACCCGTCGCCAGGGTGCAGGCTCCGGCGGCGGCCAATCGTCATTCGCCTTGTCGAACATCATGTCTACGTGGCGGTCGCGAAGGTCGAGTTGGTGGATCGCACGATGCCCGCCAGCACGGAATTCGCGCTCGGCTAAGGCAGCACGCGATGCGTGCGAGGTCGGACGGGGCGGCACTTCCTGCGTCAACTGCCTCCGCGCTAAGTGTCGCTTTGTTATTTCTTAGCCCACCGTGCTCTAGCAGCTCGAGTGGCAATCGCGCTGCGTTCCGACGACGAAATTGAATTCTGCCGTCCCTTTTTTTCGTCACCTATGATTTTCGTGAGCATGTCGACCGTGCGCTGCATCAACGCCAGCAGTCGACTGGAGTGCCACGATTAGCCAGTATCTGACCCGTTGAGAAGGTTGAAATTCTCGCGATGTTTTCGCGAAGCCGGGCCCTCTCTTCGATGCAATACGCGCGATATTCCTTCTCCATGGTCCCTTCATAGCGGGCACATTGAGCGCGATGCAAGGTGATGCCGCATACCATCGCTTTGGGGGTAGAGGCGGACGTCCTCCTGGTAGCCGGCGGCGACGACGCGCTCTGGCCGTCAGAGATGTTCGCCCGCGCACTCGTCGCGCGCCGTGCTGCGGTCGGCAAGCGGACCTCCCTCGTCGTTCATCCCGAGGCCGGTCATCGTGTCCTGTTGCCGGGTGAGACCAAGCCTCGTTCCCGCCTCCATGCCCATGGCGGAAGCGACAAAGCGGATTCGGCACTGGGCATGTCGGCTTGGGGGGCGATCATGCCGTTGCTGAACCTACTCGCGTGAGCTCTTCACAGGAAACCAACTGGGCCCACCACAAGACAAATGTTAGAGTGCGCGATCGACAGGCTCGAGGAAATCTGAATGCGGCGCCTGCTGTCCGTTGCGATTGCCATCTCCCTTGCCTTCGCTGGGAGCGTCGCGGCCCAAAACAGGTTTCCCGGAGCGCAATGGGATAATATCCCACCGGCCGAGTCCGGCTGGTCGCCGGCGGTGCTCGCAGAAGTGCAGGAGAAGTCAGCTCGGCTTCATTTAACCGCGGTCATGGTAATTCATCGCGGTGCCGCGATCGCGCAATGGGGCGACACGACGAAACGCACCGAGCTCGCGTCGGTCCGCAAGAGCCTGTTGAGTGCGTTGATCGGTACCGCTGTCGCCGAGAATAAGATTTCTTTAGACAGCAAGCTCGGCCCGCTCGGGATCGACGATAATGCGCCAGCGCTCACCGATATTGAGAAGCAGGCGACGGTCCGCATGCTGCTCGAGGCGCGGTCGGGCATCTTTCACCCGGCACTCTATGAAACGCCGGCCATGGCTAGGCGACGACCGCCCCGCGGTAGCCATCAGCCGGGTACTTTCTGGTACTACAACAACTGGGATTTCAATGCGCTCGGAACCATCTACGAGAGAGCTACCGACACGGGCATCTTCGAGGCGTTGGATCGATTGATCGTCAAACCGATCGGCATGCAGGACTACCGGCCGGCGGACGGCACGTACTTCTATGGCTCGGACTCCCTGCATCGTGCCTATCCAATTCGCATGAGCGCCCGCGATCTGGCCCGGTTCGCCTTGCTCTATTTGAATAAGGGTAAGTGGTCCGGCCGCCAGATCGTGCCGGCTAATTGGGTGCACGAAAGCACGCGGCCCTACTCCGACGCTTCAGATCTTCCCTTGGGGTACGGATACCTGTGGTGGACTAACCCGCAGCCGCCCGCGGCAGGCATTCTGCCCGAAGGAACTTTCTTTGCCTGGGGTGCGGGCGGACAATATGCCTTTGTCATTCCCGCGCACGATGTCGTGGTGGTGTACCGAGTCGATAGAGATCAGCGTCTTCCAGAACCGAGGTTCAGCGAGATCGTGGGCCTACTGCGCTTGACCCTAAAAGCAGGCGGCTTTGGCCCATAGCTGACGACCTCAAATTGCCGAAATCTTAGGCATATGCATATGAGCCGGAAAGTTGGGCAAACGCCACAGTCGACCCAAGGCAAGCAGCCCGCTGATCAATGATCTGCGCCCAGGATTCGAAATTCGAGTACGCGTCAATTTACAATCATTAGTAGAGTAGTGTCTGCCTTTTGGCCGCCCAGAGACTTCTGGCCAGAAAGTGGATATTTGGCTGGTGCAGACTAAGGAAGACCGGTCTCCGGTGTCACTCGGAACGCAAAAATGGCCGCAATTGCGGCCCTTTCCTGGGTCTCTCCGTCATCTAGTAAAACAACCTATGATGGTTGGTAGGGTAGGCAGGATTCGAATATCGGGCGCTAGTGCAAGTACCAAGGAACATCGTGCATCAGTCAGCCATTCCATTGCTCCCTGGGGGTGGCATTCGCAATGCGATGATCCGCGTTCCGGCTTGAGCTTCCGGGCACCGGAAGCGAATGCACGTGTGGCCGGCCACGTGACCGGCCAGGTGCAACGCAAAGGAGCCCATCATGAGTAAGCAGAAGAAAAACGTGCCGGCGGTAGCTGCCGACACCGGTGCGCCAACCCGAAAGCAACGAGCGCCAGCTGCCAGGCCCAAGACCAAGCTTGGCCAACTGGAGGCGATGCTGCGTCGAGCCGACGGCGCCACCATCGAGCAGATCAGCAAGTCGCTCGACTGGCAGGCACACAGCGTGCGCGGAGCGATGTCGGGCGCACTGAAGAAGAAGCAGGGCCTGACCATCGCGAGCGAGAAGCTGGAGGACGGACGGCGGATCTACCGCATCGCTGCCTGAACTTTGAGCGATGCACTCCGATCACAATAGGGCCTTGGAGGCCGAGGTCGCTCGCCTGGACGATCTCGGCCTCGATGAACTGCGCAAGCTGTGGGGCCGGGCGCTGGGTGCGATACCGGCACACCATGGCGCTAGCATGTTGCGCCGCCGCCTCGGCTATGAACTTCAGGCGCGGGCCCACGGCGACCTGTCGGCGGACGCCCGGCGCCGTCTAAAGCGCCTGCACCAGGCGTTCAAAGCCGACCCGGCCTATACGCCGTTACCACGCCTCGGACTGCAGCCGGGCACGGTGCTGACCCGGACGTGGCGTGGCGTGCTGCACCAGGTCGCTGTAGGGGAGGATGGCCTTGAATACCGGGGCGAACGCTTCGGCTCATTGTCGGAAGTGGCGCGGCGGATCACAGGGACACGATGGTCTGGCCCGTTGTTCTTCGGCCTGAAGGACATCGCGGAGTTCAAACCATGACCCCGAAGGTCCGTCGCTGTGCCGTCTACACACGTAAATCGTCGGAGGAGGGGCTCGACCAGACCTTCAATTCCCTCGACGCCCAGCGGGAGGCCTGCGAGGCATATATAAAGAGTCAGGCGCACGAAGGCTGGAAGCTGGTGAAAACCCCCTATGATGATGGGGGCTTCTCCGGCGGCAACCTTGAACGGCCCGCCTTGCAGCGGCTGCTTGTCGATCTGGCCCGCGGGCTGGTCGATGTGGTGGTTGTCTACAAGATCGACCGGCTGACGCGGTCTTTGGCAGACTTCGCCAGGATCGTTGAGACGCTGGATCGACAGGGTGCTTCGTTCGTCTCGATCACCCAGCAGTTCAACACAACGACATCGATGGGCCGCCTGACGCTTAACGTGCTGCTGTCGTTCGCCCAGTTCGAGCGCGAGGTCACGGGCGAGCGCATCCGAGACAAGATCGCGGCTTCCAAGCGCAAAGGCATGTGGATGGGCGGCAACCTGCCGCTGGGTTACGACGTGAAGGACCGTCAACTCGTCGTGAACGAAGCCGAAGCTGAAACAGTTCGCCTGATCTTCAGGCGATACCTGGAGCTCGAGCGGGTGTCAGACCTCTTGGCAGATCTGCGCGAGCAGGCAATCGTCAGCAAGGTCTGGATCTCCAGCAAAGGAATCCGCCGCGGTGGTCATCCGTATAGCCGGGGCGCCCTGTATTACCTGCTCAGGAACTCCCTCTATGTCGGCCGCATCGCGCACCTCGGTACATCCCATCCTGGCCAACATGTCGGGATAGTTGACCAAGAAAGTTGGGATCGGGTTCAGTCAATGCTGACGGAGAACCGCCAAGGTGGCTCGCGGGCGGCAACATCGCTAGGGCGGTGCCTCTTGGCAGGTCGACTGTTCGATGATCGTGGCAATCTGATGAGCCCTTCTCACTCCAGAAAGGCGAATGGCCGGAGGTACCGGTACTACGTCAGTCAGGCCGTTCTGCAGGGCCGAACGGACAATGCGGGAACCATCCGGCGGGCTTCGGCTGAAGCGATTGAGTCGCTGGTCGAGCGCAACCTTTGTGCGGGGTTCCCCAAGGCAAAGCAGATGGAGTGGGGTGGCCTCTCGATGGAGCAGAAGCGCCAGCACGTTGCGCGTCTGGTCGAACGGATTACCATCCTGGCCGACAGCGTTGAGATCAAGTTGACTGAAGCTGGCTGCGATCTCGTCTCGGCGGATGCCGCACAGTCCGGACTGGTGCACATCGCCACGACAATGAAAGCTGGCCTGGGCGGTCGCCAGATCGTGCCGCATGGTAGTACCGCTTCGACACGGGTAGATCGTTCCCTGGTGAAGGCAATCGCCCGGGCGCACGATCTGCGGTATCGCCTCGAACGCAATGGCGACGTCGGCCTGCATGACCTTGCACGGGAAGATGGATGCTCTCGTCCGTATGTCAGCAGCATGATCCGGCTGGCTTACCTTGCGCCTGCAATTACCCAGGCCATCCTCGACGGCACCCAGCCGCCCCGCCTTACACTCGCCACCCTGATGCAGCGCGACATTCCGGTGGACTGGACAGAGCAGCGCCGCGCGTTCGGCTTCCTCTAAAAGTTATCCGCAACAATTTGCGTGCTGGCAGCCAAATGCGCCGGCACTTGTGCGGGTATTTGTTCGGCGCTGCATCGGCAAGCGTAAGTGCCGAATTGGGGCCCGGAGAGAAAAGCAGGAATTGGCCGGTTTGGCGCCGGAAAGACACTGCATTCGACCTCCCGGACTGACCATAGACTGGGGCTAACCTCCGCGAATGTCGGATGAATTAACCAAGAACTGCCGCCGGATAGGAGTGTGTACGGGTGGCTGGCTGGGGGACCTGGATTCGAACCAAGACTAACCGGGTCAGAGCCGATTGTTCTACCGTTAAACTATCCCCCAATCGGGCCGGCGGCTGGATTTAGCGACCCCGGGACGGCTTGGCAAGCGGGCCTCGCGTCGGACGCCGGCCTCGGTTACCATCGTCCCAAAGAAAGAGTTGGAAATGACCGGGGAATCCACGCCAAAGGGGGGCTGGCACAGCGGTCGTTTCGCGCACACCTTTGCGGCCATCGATCTCGGCACCAACAATTGCCGGCTTCTGGTGGCCCGGGCGTCGATCGAGGGCTTCGAGGTGATCGATGCCTATTCCCGGCCGGTGAGGCTGGGGGAAGGGGTGGCGCTGAGCGGCGTGCTGTGCGGGGACGCAATCGAGCGCACCTTGAGCGCGCTCGACGTTTGCGCGGCCAAGATCGGACGCAATCGCGTGACCCGTGCCCGCCACATCGCCACGGAGGCCTGCCGTCGAGCCTGCAACGGCGAGGACTTCCTGGCGACGGTCGAGCAGCGCACCGGGCTTCGCTTCGATGTCATTCCACCGTCCGAGGAGGCCCGGCTGGCGCTGGCGAGTTGTGAGGACCTGCTCGATCCAGAGATTCCCTACGGCCTGCTGATCGACATCGGTGGCGGCTCGACGGAAGTGAGCTGGATCCGCATCACCCGCCGCGAGGGACGGGTAGGCTGCGTGGCTACGGAACTGATCGGCATGACTTCGGTGCCATGGGGTGTCGTGACCCTGACGGAGGCCTGTGTCGGCGACCAGCCGCGCGAACGGGCGGTGACCCGCGCCTGCTACGACGACATGGTCGAGCGCATCAGGGCTGACCTTCGGCCGTTCTGCGTCCGGCACGGAATCGGTTCGGCCCTCGCGCGCGGCGAAGTCCAGATGGTCGGCGCCTCGGGGACGGTGACGACGGTGAGCGCCCACAATCTCGGGCTCAAGCGCTATAATCGAACTTTGGTCGACGGTTCGCGCATCGGCCGAGACTCGATCCTTCGAATCTGCGACAAGCTCTCGAATCTGTCGGTGGCGGAACTCACGCATCTGCCCTGTATCGGCGACGACCGCGCCGACCTGGCTCTGGCGGGCGGGGCGATCCTCGAGGCAGTCTGCCGGCAATGGCCGGCGCCGATGGTACGAGTCGCGGACCGGGGTCTGCGCGAGGGAGTGTTGATGGACTTGATGCGCCAGGCCGACCGCGACGCTGATCCGCTCTGCCGGCAGGGCGGCTGACTCCATGGCACGCGATGTGAAAGGCGGGGGAAGCCTGCCGACGGGGCGACGCGCCACCGTGCGCGTGAAAACGGCACGGGGCCGCACGGTTTCCTCGCAACGCTGGCTGCAGCGGCAGCTCAACGATCCCTACGTCGCGGAAGCCAAGAAGCGCGGTTATCGCTCGCGGGCCGCCTTCAAGTTGTTGCAGATCGACGATCAGTTCCGCTTCCTGAAGCCCGGCGCGCGGGTCGTCGATCTCGGCGCCGCGCCCGGCGGCTGGACGCAGGTGGCGGTTGAACGGACCAAACCCGGGCGGGCCGGCGGCGTCGTCATCGGCATCGACGTGACGCCGGTCGAGCCCGTCGCCGGCGCCACGGTACTGGCCAAGGATTTCTACGACGATGATGCGCCCGATGTTCTCACCGGGTTGCTGGCCGGGCCCGCCGACGTCGTGCTGAGCGATATGGCGGCGTCGGCGACCGGCGATCCCCAGACCGATCACCTGCGCATCATGGGGCTGGCCGAGGCCGCCCACGACTTTGCCCGTCAGGTGCTGAGGCCCGGCGGCACCTTCGTTGCCAAGGTGCTGCGCGGCGGCACCGAGCGGGCGCTGCTGGACCGCCTGAAAAAGGATTTCGCCAAGGTCCGGCATATCAAGCCAGAGGCCAGCCGCGCCGATTCGGCGGAGATGTATGTCGTCGGCACCGGTTTTCGCGGCAAGCCTGCATGATCTGCAAGGCCTTGAGGTCGTCCTAAAGGTGCTGCTATTTCAAATGCGGTAGGCGGGATGTGCGATCAAGGTCTTGAGGATGCGCGGCTACTTGGCAAACGGCCTTCTGGCTTTCTTCTCAGTCCTGATTTGTATCGTGATGGCCGAGGTTGCCGTCCGCATTATTGACGGACTCCCGGCGACCAGCGTGGACTTGCCTCAGTATGCCGGCGCG
>ORJL010268994.1_pt1 | contig 15396 bp, 8 predicted proteins | sample 1779941 | NCBI WGS metagenome assembly ORJL01 (sample SAMEA104232317, study PRJEB22302) | groundwater metagenome | biome: forest; feature: aquifer; material: groundwater | place: USA | collected 2011-08-07 | depth 5.8 m | reverse complement strand
TTGATGCACATGATATTAAACAAAGTGGTACCAGGGATCGTGATCTTTTACTTGCGGCTGTTGATGAGACTTCATCTTCGGATGGATTTAGAGAATATAGACATCAATTTAGCGGTCAGACTGACGAAGATTATTTGGCCAATTATGAAAATTATCAGGATGTTACAGACGATAAAGATGTTTCATTGGAAAGACAAAAGAATATGTATTTTCTGAAGTACGTAAAAGCTTATGAACAATATAACGCACAGTCTGTAGCTGATCTTGAAGCCAAAAGAGATGGATTCTATAGAAGGCATTTTAAACCGGATCAGTTGCCAAACGGACTGGTTTCCTTGGAAATTGAAAAACAACTTGTAGCATTTGTTTCTAATATAACAGGAGTGCCGTTTTCCACGCGTGTAATTAGATTAAAAGATGATCATATGTTCAGGGACACCAGAGAATATCATGAATATACTTTATTTGAATTGGATTTTGAAAATATGAATTTAACGCCGGAACAATTGTCTGCCATCGGAGATGCCGCGAGAGTTTTTTATCCTATTTTGGATAAGGCAACACGCGTTAAATATCAAAAACTATTACATCATTTTGAAACCAAAGTAAATAATGGGACATTTCAAAATTATCAAGCGTTCAGGGCCTATCTCGAAACCACATTTAGTGACTTTTCTTTATATAGAGATGACGTTATCACGGATTTTATCAACAATAATGAATTAACTGCAGAACAAGTTAGAGAGCTACGCAATTTTTACAACCATAATGCTATTGATGAAACCATCACTCAGGATTCGCGAGACAGTGATCCTTCACTAAGCAATTTTGCAGCAATATTTTCGGCAAAAATGTCAGCGACGGAAAAAGCTAGGGCGCTTAAGTTTATTCTTACCGGAGATAAAGCCTATCTAACTGAAGCTTTGATTAAATATGGTGGCGCAAATAATGTAAATTTTGGCAGTTTGCCTAAACTTTTTGCTTCTATGAGCAAAAGTGAGAGAAGAACATTTTTAGAAAAATTTGTAATTGGAGAGAACGGGGTAATGAATGATAAACATGAAATAACCACTGAAAAAAAAGCTTTCCTTAAAAGAGAAATGGCTAATTTAATGGTGGCCATTAGGGAGAGATATAATCCTTCGGATAATCATGATATGGTTTTAAAAAAAATAGATGAAAGAGAGAGGAGCGAAGGTGTAGTAAGTTTCTTTTATAGTAATGGAACAGACAGCTATTTGCATAATGTTATTGGAATAGATGAAGTCGATTCGAGGCTAAGGGAGTCAACATACAGTCATAAAGTAATTTCCAGATTGCCCAGGGAAGAATTGTGGAATTTAGCTTGGGAAATCCAACGAACGCAGGATGCTGGAACAAGAGCAACTTTAGTTGCAAAATTTAAAGCATCCTTTGATCCGGAGTTAACTGTGCGAAAATATAATGAGTTGATTGAAAAAGAGTTAAAAGGATTGGAAGAAGAAGCCGCTTCGATTGATGGCAATATTAATTTGACTAAATTTTTGACTATTCACGGGCATTATATGCATGTTGCACTTGGTTCGGAGCTGACCATCAGCGTAGCGGAAAACAGCGCTTACAATGCATTCATCTATGATTTTATAGATATGGCTTTAGGTGAAAATTCCGGAGACGTAGAGGCAGACAAAACAAAAGATGTTGTAGCCAGAGCGCTTATAGCAGTTTTTGACGGGTATCCTCCATATAGGAGAATAAGACTTTTGCAATCGTTAATGGAAAGTTTTGCAGGCAAAGAAAATATGCCAATTGAAGTAAAAATCAGACGTATATTTGAAAATTGCGGAGCAAGTGGAGTTAAAGTGGCGCAGTTTTTATCCGATAAAGCGGATATCATTTCAAATGAAAAAATCAGGAGGGAATTGGCTGAACTTAAGGATAGAGCAAATCCATTTGATAAAGGTGCGATGTTTGATATGAGCGGAAAACTTAAAAAAGTAAAAGTTAAAAAAATTGGCAAAACTTTGGGATCCGCTTCTATTAAACAAGTACATGAAGTGGAAATTGAAGGCGGAGAACCGGGTGTTAAATATGTCGGTAAATTTAAAAGACCTACTTTGGAACAGGATTTAGAGGAAGATATACCAATCATGAAAGCTCTTGCAGCAGAATTTAAAGAATCTGGTATGCCGGATCTTTCAGGGAGGGTCAAAGCAATTATTATGGAAGAGGCTGATTTTAGGATTGAAGCCGGGAATCAACAGGATTTAGGGAAGAATATAGCCGGATTAAAAATCAACAGATTTACTTTTAGAGTACCAAAAGTTCTGGAAGTCCAGGAGGATATGATGATAGAGGAGCAAGCTGCAGGAACTAAATTAAAAGATTTTGAAACTGCTGGAAATGTCCCGGATGGTGTTTATGAAGCTGTTGTAAAATCCTTCTTTCATCAAGTATTTGTTGACGGCGTTTTTCATGCCGACCTTCACCAAGGTAACGTGTATATAGAAGGAAATCAGATTACTTTTATAGATGTTGGCTTGGTGGGACGTATAGATAAATTAAAAAGAGCAAATTATTTTATGTTTTTACAACGGTTAAGCAGTAGTGACGGAAAGGGAATTGGGAGATTAATTGAAGGTCAATTTTTACATGGCGATACAAAATTGACAACAGAAGAAATGGCCGAGGTTGAGGCATTGATTGCCGACAGTTCTTTGAGCACCAAGGCTAAAATGGAAAAATTATTAGCCATAATTCCTTCAGAAAAGCTTGATCATACATTCTCGGTCTTCGTCAAAGGATTGGCTTCCATTGGCCCATACTTAGATCAATCCGGGGATATGGGCCAATATATTCATACTCTTTTTGGGCAGTGGAAGAAAAAATTGACTGCATTGGAAAAAATAAAACTTGGAGCAATAAGCCTTGTGATTTGATAATTCGCGTCCAAATCTTGCGTTTAGAACTAACATCACATAGTATACTTCCGCCTTTTTAAGCATATCCATGCCAACCTACCACATCCAAACTTACGGCTGTCAGATGAATTATTCCGATACTGAAAGAATGGAGTCATATCTCCAAGCTTTGGGTTATAAAAAAACTAATACATTCAAAAAAGCCGATCTTATCATATTCAACACTTGTTCAGTGCGCCAGCACGCGGAAGATCGCGTGACAGGCCACATGCGCGAAATCGGCAAGCTCAAGCGTAAAAATCCAAATCTTATTGTTGTCATAGCCGGCTGTATGGTGCGCAAATCAAGCTCTCGTTATTCAAGTAAACGCGATAAATTATTTAATGCAATGAGCGAGCTGGATATTGCTCTGCGTACGGAAGAATTACCAAAGCTCGCCGGTTTGGCTCGCGAAATAAATCCGAAAATAAAAATCCCGGAAATCAAAGAAGAATCTTTGGAAGATTATTTCAAAATCACGCCAACCCATACTTCTCATCAGTCAAAATCACAGGCGTTTATCGCAATTTCCAATGGCTGCGATAAATTTTGCACTTACTGTATTGTCCCGTTTAGCAGAGGCCGAGAAAAAAGCCGAAACATCAATGATATTCTAATGGAAGCGAATGAATTGGTTAAGAATGGCTGCAAAGAAATAATTTTGATAGGCCAAACGGTAAACTCTTATGGGCTAAGCGGTTACGACAAAAAAGAAAAAACTTTCGCAAACCTTGGCAAAAAAAAACCTTTTGTTTATTTGTTGGAAGAGCTAGACAAATTATCAGCAAAAGGATTGCAAAGAGTTCGCTTCACTTCCTCTCATCCAAAAGATATGTCAGATCAGCTGATTAAGGCTATGGCAACGCTAAAAACTCAAATGCCATATCTGCATCTGCCGCTCCAGTCAGGAGATGATCGCACGTTAAAGCGCATGAACCGCACTTACAATACGACGCAGTATCGCAAAATTATTCAAAAACTTCGCAAAGCGATTCCGGATATTTCTATTTCCACGGATATTATTGTGGGATTTTGCGGAGAAACTGAAAAAGAATTCGAAAACACTTGCAAATTTTTTGATGAAATGGATTTTGAACATGCATATTTGGCGCAGTATTCACGGCGCAAAGGCACAACCGCAGCGCGTTTTATGAAAGATGATATTCCGGAAAAAGTTAAAAATAAACGTTGGCATAAATTGAATGATATTTTGCTTAAAGCAAAATCCAAAAAAGCTCACGGGCGATTTTTAGGCAAAACGGTTAAGGTGCTTGTAGAAAGCCAAAAAGGCAAGACTTGTATTGGTCGAAGCGAGCACTTCAAAATAGTACAATTTAAATCGGGCCGCAAACTCCTGGGACAAATTGTTCCTGTCAAAATTACAAAAGCTCTGGAATGGATGATGAAAGGAGAGTCGGTTTAAACAATTACGCAAACTTCTTCAGAAATGCCTTCGGCGTATAAGCATTTGGACAATTTTCGATAATTTTTTTGTCCCAACTAATCAAAGTCGATCCACTTAAAAATGCCGCACCTGCGATAATTGCATCGGAAGTTTTCAATTTGTCAAAACAATCTACTTGTTTAAACAGATTGAAAAAATACATATTTAGATCAAAATATTTAAAATAACTATAGTTACAAAACTCCAGGAAAGCCTCATGAGCACCAGGCAAATCAAAAAATTTTTGCCGCTTCAATGTATGAAAAAGCTCAAAAAGTACGATAGTCGGAATAACAAAAACACCATTATTTCCAATTATAAAATTAATAAAAGTTTTTGAATCGGCATAGTTTGCTTCACCTTTTACAAGCATTGAAATCAAAACACTGGAATCTACGGTAAACTGATTAATCTTCATAGCCTCTTTCCTTACGAATTAATTTAACAGCATCGAATTTTTTGTTTTCCGGTAATTCAAATTGATATTTATCAATATTTTTCATGAATTCTTCCATGCTGGAGGGCAAATAACGGTTTCCGTCATGTACTTGCCCATCAAAAGGCCTTGAATAAAACTCTATTGGACTCAGTTCCGCAAGGGGCTTCGAACGGTAAATAATAACAAACTTAACCCCATTATCCAGTTCTTTTTTTATTTTCGGAAAATTCATTCTTAATTCTTTTACTGATATGGTTTTTGTCATAAGATTTAAAGTTAAACTTTAGATTATCTTAAGTTTAACATAAACCTGTTAAAGTTACAACATTTATTGCAAAGCCTCCAAATAACACTTTTCACAGTAGACAATCTCCGGACGATCCGGATTATAAGTTGTATGAATTTTTTTATTACACTTGGCGCAGGATCTTTGCCAAAGTTTAAAAGGATTCCTGGATTTAGCTCTCTGTTTATATCTGCAATCAGGACATTTCACAGGAATCGGCAACTTATTTTTGCGGTAAAAATTTAATTCTTGCATAATTAAGCGATAATTTTTTCCGCAATCCTCACACGCGAGTATTTCATTGATAACTTCATCTTTTACATCGGCAATAGTATCCAAAGGCTGATAAGTTGCAGGCTTATATTCTTTACTGTCTTTATCATTCCATCTTAAATTTTTAGCCAGAACTTCCTCTTTTGTAAGCGGAAAATGTTCAAACGCCAAACTTTCATTATAACAAAAAGTGGAAATATTTAATGGAAAAAACTCACCAAATTCTGTACTCAGCCCGCCGAAGGAGGGCGCCTTCTTCATGTGCTCGATAATCTTTGGCAAAAGCTTATTATATTCCGCCTCACTATATTGCTTATTCAAAATACAATATTTTTTTTGCCTCAAACCAATACAGCCAAACAAATTACTGGAATAATAACATTCATCACAATACATACTCTCCTTCACATCCCAAGTATGAATAACCCACTTGCAGTTATAGTCATTAACCGCAGACACACAGTCATAAACCAATTCGGAATTTTGAGAATAATGACTGTCATAACTATCCTTTCCGCCTTTTGGCAGAACATAAATATATTTGCAATCCTCCAGTCCGCCAGCATCAAAACAATATTCGCAATTTTTACAGTCACGCAGATGATCGCCGGTTACATTCTCACAATTAATATTATAATTTTCACGATAAGGAAATTTTAAAGACGTGTCATGAAAACCTTGCTGCATTTTTTCAATATTTTTCCTGTCGGTAAGAAGTTTTATCAAAGCTTCAAATTCGGCTTCAGTAACAGGTTTATTAAAAGCGTATAATTGCTTGTTTTTTAAATTCGCGCAGCCAATACATTTTTGACAGCCCTGACAATCGCGGCAGAAAAACAAATCGGAAGATTCCCGACAATTCACGGTCCACATACAATGATACAAATTCATGCCATAAAGAGATTCATAGCAAAGTTCGCAATTGTTACACAAAAATGAGTCCATGCAATCGCGGGAAAGGTTTGTTTGATATGAATAATAAACATCCTCGGAATAATTTGATGAAACACACATGTAGCAATTTTTTGAATTCACGCAATAAGGCGAGTAATCGCTATTTTCGGAATTAACGACAATCATATTCATCCGAGGCACTTTACTGAGCAACTCTTGATACTGTTCAAAAAAAGACTTATTGAAATCAAACGGCTGGCCATATTCTAACGGATCCCATTTATCACCCCACCAGACATCATGGGCATAGACTTTAAACGGCTTATCTTGCGAATAAGTCGTGACTATCTGCTTGCCGGACAAATCGCATTTTCTTAAATACAAATTGCGCTCATTTCTGAATGCAAAACGGCGTTGTCTGCGGCAGTCGGGACAAAAGGTAGGCGGAGGAGTAGAAATTTTTTTATAAAAAACGAGATCCTTATCGGTAATTTCGTAAGATTGGTTGCAGTTTTTGCAGAATTTATTTTCCATAACAATTATTTCACAACAACCGCCTTTATTCTTCTAATCCCGCTCGAACAAGCTTCCTCTTTCAAAATTTTAAAAGAACCCAATTCACTTGTATTTTTCACATGCGGTCCGCCACAAATTTCCATACTGAAAACAGTGCCTTTTGCAGGATCACCCATTGTATAAACCTTTACGCGATCCCCATATTTTGACTCAAACAAGCCCATCGCGCCCTTAGCTTTAGCCTCTGCAACAGTCATTTCTTCAAAACTCACAGGCAAAGCCGCGCGAATTTGATCATTCACGATTCCCTCCACCTTGGCTTTTTCTTCATCAGTCATTTTTGCAGAATGAGAAAAATCAAAACGTAACCTTTCAGTTGTAATATTCGAACCGCGCTGTTCAACATGCGTGCCCAAAATATTCCGCAGCGCCTGATGCAGTAAATGTGTGGCCGTATGAAGTTTAGTAACTTCTTCGCTGTGATCCGCCAGTCCGCCTGAGAATTTTTTTTCAGCGCCTGCGCGCGATAACGCCTGATGTTTTTTAAAACAAGTTTCAAATTGCAGCATTATATCCGCCCGATCATTGGCATTTTTTATCCATCCGTTAGCCAAAAGTTCCTCAACAGTCATTTCAATCGGGAAACCGAAAGTGGCAAACATTTCAAAACAAAAATCCTCGCCCAAGGCACCGAAGGCGCCCTTTTCCTTTTGTTCTTTCCTCCTTTCAAATTCTCTATGAATAATAGCCAAACCCTTATCTAAAGTTTTGCCAAATTGAGCTTCTTCTTTCGCCATTTCTTCGAAAATTCTTTCCTGATTTTCTGCCAATTCTTGATAAAAATCCCCATAATTTTTCACAATAATCCCAGCAATTTTTCGCGCAAATTCAATCTCAATGCCAAGACGTCTGCCATGTCTGATCGCTCTGCGAATCAATCTTCTCAAAATATATCCCTGATCTGTATTTGATGGCGTAACCGCACATTGATCACCCAAAATAAAAGTAGCGGATCTCAAATGATCGGCAATAATTTTTTCCGATTCAACTTGTTTTTCATCAGGCACCTGCTTGTTACTAGGCATGGTATCATATCCGGCCAACATCCTTATTTCCTCAATCACTTCCTTAAATAATTCAGTCTCAAACGGCGAATTCACTCCATTCATAACTGTCAAAACCCTCTCCAACCCCATACCCGTATCCACATTTTTTTGTTTCAAAGGCTCATAACTTCCGTCATCTTTTTTGTTATATTGCATAAATACATCATTCCAAATCTCCACCCATTTTTTATCATTTGGATCAAATTTTTCCGGCGCGTCACCTCCTCCGGTCCAATAAAACATTTCCGTATCGGGCCCGCACGGACCTGTTTTTCCAGCAGGTCCCCACCAATTATCTTTTTTTGGCAAAAAAGCGATTCTCTCCGCAGAAATTCCAAGTTTCAGCCATATGCCCGCAGATTCTTCATCTTTTGACGCATCATTATCTCCGGCAAAACAACTCACAGCCAAATTTTTTACAGACAGCCCAAGCCCGCCGGATTCACGGCTAGAAGTCAAAAATTCATAACTCATTTTAATCGCGCCTTCCTTGAAGTAATCGCCAAGCGACCAATTTCCCAACATTTCAAAAAAAGTCAGATGGCTCTTGTCTCCAACTTCCTCAATATCATCCGTACGAATACATTTTTGCACATCCACCAACCGCTTACCCGAAGGATGTTTTTCTCCAATCAAAAAAGGTACAAGCGGATGCATGCCTGCTGTTGTAAACAGGACAGTAGGGTCATTTTCCGGGATTAATGAAGATCCGCGGATTTCTTTATGGTCATGTTTCTTTACGAAAAAATCGATATAAAGTCTGCGTAACTCGTTAGCGGTCATAAATAACAGTTAAAAAGCGGGTTAATTCTACGAAAAATTCCCTTAACTTACAAGCTTCACGCGTATATGATATGTCCATGGGCAAAAAATCCAAAGCAAAAAAAATCCATCACAAAGAGGCTGAAGTAAGTGAAGCCAATAAGAAAATCAAAAAAACTGAAGAGAAAAAACCTCGCATTCAAATCAACAAAAAGAAACTGTTTGGAAGCGTTTTGGTTGTTATTATGTTGTCAATTCTTGTGTCCGCAGGATATTTGCTCTTTCAAAAAGCTTTTCGCGCAGAGCCGATTGCCAAATTGTTGCCGGAAGACTCAACTGTCGCAATTTTGGAAATTAATACAAACTTCGAACATAATCAGATCATAAAGGCGTTCAATTTGCTAAAAAATCAAGAAGATTACAACAAAGAAAAACTGATAGGAGACCTTGAGAAATGGCTTTCTGTAAGTTACGAGAATGACATGAAACCGTGGCTTGGACGTCAAATTGGCGTAGCGATTATTAATTCCAAGAAAGAAAAAGGCAGCGTGGATGAGCTGTATTTTGCCGAATTTATAAGCAAGCCAAACGTAGACAAATTTCTCGCAAAATACAACCCATCGGAAAATGTTTATACGGGCCAAAAAACATATATGATCACTGATCAAAAAGGTGCGCAGAAGTTTGTAACTTTTATTAATAATTACATATTTTTTAGCCCGACAGAACAGGCTATTTATCAGCTTCTGGACAGCCAAAAGTCCTCAGACAAGGTTTATGGTTCGAAAAAATATCGCGAAATTGATAGCGGTCTTCCTTTAAATCGTACGGCATTCTTTTATGTGAATTTTGATCAAGTAAATGACGGATTCTTCCAGCATTTTCCATTTTTAAGCGAATCGGGAATATCGAGTAAAATTTTGCAACCATTCTTTAAAACCTTTGACGCGGAAGGCGCGACTCTCATAGCAATGGACGATAATTTCGCTATTCAAAGTTTTTTGAATATTGATCCGGAAATAGTGGACAATGCTCAATACTTAAGCTTTCAGAAAAAATATGACGCGCAACTTGCTAAATACATGTCTCCGGATATTTTAGCCTTCTGGGGCGGTGAAAATTTGGAATATCAACTGAAGAAAGTAATAGAGCTGCTTGCGGGCGGGGATGGATCGACTTTGACTCTTTTCGATCGCATATTGCAAAATTACACTCAGAAATATTTTGGACAGGAAGCGGATTTTAAAGAAGATGTCTTGCCGTTTTTCCAAAATGAATTTGCGATTGTCTTTGAGAAAATAAATGAGAAGAACAATTATAAATTACTTTTCGAATTGGAATCTCCGCAGTCTGATGCTGTTAAATTGCATCAGCTGGCGGACAGTTTTGCAACCGTAGGAGCTATTTTCGAACCGAAAGTAAATGAATATAAATTACAAGATGGCACAGCCGCAAAGGAAATAGTGGCCGTGCCTGAAGAAATTATTAAAACGGAAACCAATTACGAAAACATCACTATTTACGAATTAAAAATAGGCAAAGAAAAAGGAGGTATTTATTACTCGATTATCGATAACGTGGCAGTGGTTGCCGACAGCATTGATTCGGTAAAAAACACAATTGATCTCGCTAAAGATAAAAAGCCGAATTTGCGCGCAAGTAAGCTATTTTTTGATGATATTGAGCCGATTTTAAACAGCTCGGACGAAGTCGCTTATTTTAATATAGACGCTGTTTTGCCAAGTATTTTCAAACAGAAACCGGCTCCAAAAATTTTAAACATAATAGATTCTTTGAGTTCGGGCAGAAATTATTTCAATGACGGAGTAATGACTATAAATTATTTGCATATTAAATAAAGGCGCCGCAGGCACCTTAAATAGTCATGACGAAAAAAATACAGGACATAAAACGAGAAGATCAAATTAAGAATATTGATTTGAAAGGCGCTGCAGGCCACCCGCCTGAGGCGGGGGCAGGCGCTAATTTACAAAAAATAGAAAAAGATAAAAACACACTATATAAGAAAAAAACTCCAATACGAGAAGTAAAGGACCTGACAGGCACTGAAAAAGAACATTTTATATACATCAAAGGCGAAAAATTTACGCCACCAAAAACTCTTGGGAATTTGATGAAAATAGCGATCTCGGGACTTTTGATACTTTTGAGCATCAACGCGATAAACGTCTATTATACGGGCAAAAAACTAACCAGAGACATTTCCGCTGAAGCATACGAAGGATATTCTTTTTTGATTGACGCGGGGAAAAGCGCAACGAAAATCCAGTTTGATAAAGCGGCTGAAATTTTTGATAAAGCTCTTGGGAATTTTTCCGAAGCAAAGAACGAACTTTGGTTTATAAGCACGGACCAATCATATTACTCGAAAAATAATAATATGGGCCAGGCTGTTAACGCGCTTCTTATTGGGGGACAACATTTTGCCAAAGCAGGAAGCTATTTTTTGGAAGCCCTGGAAGAATTCAACAAGATTCCTTTATATTTCGTTTCCAAAAATAAATCGGAAGTAGCGCCATCAGCAAAAACCGCGCAGAATCAGCCGTCAATCACAGATGCCATAAAAACCGGCTTGGATAAAACAAATTTAGCCATTACGGAAATTTCTTTAGCCTCGGAACAATTAACTAAAATAGATGAATCAAGTTTGCCATCGGAAATCGCCGGTAAAATTACAATGGCAAAAAAACAAATAGTTGATATCTCGAAAACATTGGAGGCAACGTCAAAACATTTTCCGGCAATCTTGAAATTATTGGGAGATAGATATCCTCATCGATATCTGATTTTATTGCAGAATAATAACGAAATAAGGCCGAGCGGAGGATTTATCGGCAGTTATGTTATTTTGGACATAAATGAGGGCGAGATAGAAAAACTTGAAGTAAATGACGTCTACGATATAGATGATGCTTACAGAGGAGTCATTGAACCGCCGGACGAATTGAAAAAATTTGTTTCTAATTGGAGATTTCGTGACAGTAATTATTCAGCGGATTTCCCTACATCAGCGGCTAAAGCCAAATGGTTTTTACAGAAGGAAGGCGGCCCGGGAGTCGATACGGTTATAGCTATAAATCAAGGACTGTTAAAAAGCATGCTGGAAATAACAGGGCCGGTGCAAGTTGGTAATTTTGGGAAGCTGAATGCGGAGAATTATAATCTGCTTTTGAGTTATGTTATAGAAGGGAAAATATGGGGAGCTGAGGATCCGAAACATATCTTGAAAGTCTTTATTCCGGCTTTTAAAGAAGCGATTTTAAAAGAGGAAAATGTCAGTAAAATTGGGTCAAATTTGTATAAAGCGATTCAACAAAAACACATCATGATGTATTCGGGAGACGAGGAAATAGAGGCGTTGTTTGATTCTATCGGGGTAAGTGGCCGCGTGTATCAAAATGCTGCAAATGAGGATTATTTAAGCGTGATAAACACTTCGGTGGGAGGTACAAAATCAGATCAGTTTATTGAAGAAAATATTTTACACGATACTCATCTCGACAAAAACGGAAACCTGACTGACGAAGTCACGATCAAAAGGTCGCATCTATGGGATGATGAAATTTATTATAAATGGAAAAAAATTCTTGCGTCTTACGGATTCAATACAATGCCGGATCAATTGATTGATATTTTAGGCAGGGGAAGAAATAAAGTTTATATGAGAATTTATGTGCCTGATGGCAGTATTTTGCTGAATTCATCCGATCCGAATTTGGAAACAAAATACGACAAAGATCTTAAAAAAACGTATTTTTTCACGATTATGGAGGTCAAGGCGGGAGAGACAGCTTCTGTGAAAGTTAGCTATAGATTGCCATTTATTTTGAATTTGGACGACGCCTCGGAAGCGTACAGACTTACTGTAGAAAAACAGCCCGGCAGTCGCGGCAGTATTTTTACAAAAATAATAAATACGGATCCGGAAATAAATAATTTGTCCGTTTATCCAAAAGAGTCCAGGAGTGAAGGTAGCGGCAAAATTATTTATGCAACAAATCTGGTCTATGATCGTTATTTCGCCGGGATATGGAGTAAATAATTATTTTCTCCCAAACATTCGCTCCAGTTCACTCAAAGTAAGAGAGATCATTGTCGGTCTACCATGAGGGCACGTGTAAGGCCTTTTTAATTTGTCCATTTGCATAATAAGCTCCTGCATCTCAGGCAAATTCAATTTCTGTCCAAACTTAATAGCGCTGCGGCAAGCCATATATGTGAGAATTTTTTCAACATCACCATGGATTTTTGAGGAATTTTTTTGATTAAAAATATCATCGAGAACTCCACGTACGACCTGTTCCAAATCTTCTTTTGACAGGAAAGCGGGGACAGCATGCACAACAAAAGTATTTCCTCCAAAAGGCTCTATTTCAAACCCCAAATCGTCAAAGATTTTTTTATTTTGTTCAATCATATCAACTTCTTCTTTTGTTAATTCCATCTGTAAAGGCATAAGTAACGGCTGCACGGATTTTTGCTGATTTTCAAATTGATCCATCAGTTGTTCATATCTCACTCTTTCATGCGCGGCATGTTGATCAATTAAAATAAGGCCAGTTTCATTTTCAGCAACAATATAAGAATTTGAAATTTGAGTAATGGAACGCATCGATGGCTGTAATTCTTTAGTGAAACTCAAAGCTGACTGTACGTCAAATTTTTCACGGCCAAAATCAGTTAAAGAAAACCCTGTAGGCAAACTTTGATTTTTCGGGAAACTGTCCCCCATATATCTTCTCGCCTCGGTATATCCTTTTGGAATAAGAGTATTTTTTTCCAATGCCGTTTTTACGCAATTGTAAATGACTTTTATCATTGTTTGCTGATCTTCAAAACGAATTTCAGTCTTGCGCGGATGCACATTTACATCAATCAACGAAGGATCAATTGTAATATTGAGAATAAAAACCGGCTTTTTATTTTCCATTAACAATGAATGAAAAGCGGTTTTGATGGTATTTGCCAAAAGGAAATGCTGAATAGGTCTGCGATTAACAAAGAAATATTGATACTGACCGGTACTGCGGGAAAGTAAAGGTTTGCCGACAAATCCATCAATTTTAAAGTCAGTGCCGCCGTAAAAAACAGATAACATCGCGTCGGCAGTAGCTTTCCCAAAAACATCAGCAACCCTGCTAATTAAATCAGTGGCTTGAGGCAGATCAAAAACAATGCGGCCATTATGTACAAATTTAAAAGCCAAATTGGGATTCCCAAGCGCAATTGTATTTAATATTGCAGTGACGTGATTTAGCTCCGTAGAATCTTGTTTTAAATATTTTTGCCGCGCCGGAGTATTAAAAAACAAATTATAAACTTCAAGCTGAGTGCCGGTTTTCATTCCAACGTCCTGTCTTATACGAATATCTCCACCATCGGTTTGCAGCTCTGTACCGGCCAAATCTTCATTTCTTTTACTTCTGATAATTAACTTGGATACTGACGCAATACTCGCCAAAGCCTCGCCCCTAAAACCCATTGTTTTAATTTTCCATAAGTCAGCCTCATCCGAGATTTTGCTTGTGGCATGTCTTTGCAAAGCCAATTCCAAGTCATCGGAGGACATGCCACAGCCATTATCCGTAATCTTAATGAAAGTTTTTCCGGCATCTTTAATCTCAACAATAATTTCATCAGCGCCGGCATCCAGGCTATTTTCAACCAATTCTTTAACAACACTTGCAGGCCTTTCCACAACTTCGCCCGCAGCAATTTGGTTGATTAAACTTTCCGGTAGAATTTTAATTATGGACATATTAAATTTTAGCTAAGCCTATTCAGGAAACCTATTTTCACCCTATCTCGGGATTTTTACAACTTCAATTTTCTCAGATGTGAGCTGCGCATGGCCATCGATCATTTTGTAAGGGAATAAAGTAATCTCATATTCATTAGGCGTGATGTAGACACCAGCGATTTTATGATTCGAATCAAGCGGTAAATCAGTGGGACAAAATTCGATTTCCATTCCGTTTTGCCGTAAATTATGACACTCAAAATCAAAAATTAAATAATCGCTGCCGGTGAGAAACCTATCTTCATCCCCACGAAGATAATAGAGGACATCGTCTTTCGGTTCGCTTATGGTTCTATCCCAATTCCAATTATCCACAACATCGAGATTGGCAATCCCATTCAACAACATAACGCTTATGCCACGTACCGGCTCAATATCTCCCTCATAAAAAGCGAAATATTGATGACTGGTACTATAACCGGACGGTTTACTTAAAAATTGGTCAAGATTGGTATGCTCAAGTCTCTCCGCATGCTTATAGCCGCGCTTTTTCATCAGATCCAAAATTAGATAAATAGAAGACGGACTATCAAGTTCAAGATCGTAGATATTATCAAAATCAAAATTACTTATACTTGTAAATGAGGAACGGTCGTGAAAATTTGCCGCCTCAAAAGAAATATAATGAGAAAAATCCACACTGGCGATTACCAATGAGTCATCGGGTAAATTTTCATCCAGCCATTCGCTTAATTTTAAAACCTCATTCACTGGCATTTCCCATTGCAAAACTATTGGCACAATTTTTGCGTTAGGAAAAAAGTTTTTAATGAATGGAGTATGTGAAAATATGGCATGCTCTTTAATAAAAGTATCATCTTGTACAGAGCCGATCCTGTCATCAACCATTTTATTTATAAATTCAGTGTTCAACTCAACGTCACCCTTTTCGGTTTTATAAAGACAATTCATACAT
>ORJL010208875.1_pt1 | contig 15397 bp, 12 predicted proteins | sample 1779941 | NCBI WGS metagenome assembly ORJL01 (sample SAMEA104232317, study PRJEB22302) | groundwater metagenome | biome: forest; feature: aquifer; material: groundwater | place: USA | collected 2011-08-07 | depth 5.8 m | reverse complement strand
GCGCGAGGAGTTCCTGCTGATGCTGCCCTTCACCCCCGCCGGCGAGAAGAACAACACCGTCGCCTGGTTGGCTGCCCGCGCCGACGACCCCAACTATGGCCGGCTCATCTCCTTCACCCTGCCCAAGGACCGCCTCGTCTTCGGCCCACGCCAGGTCGAGTCCCGCATCGACCAGCACCCCATCATCTCCGCCCAGTTCGCCCTGTGGAACCAGTCGGGTGCCCGTGTCATCCGCGGCAACATGCTCATGATCCCGGTCGAGGACTCCTTCCTGTTCATCGAGCCCATCTTTCTCCAGGCCCAGGCCAGCAAGCTCCCCGAGCTGAAGCGCATCATCGTCGCCAGCGGCAACCAGATCGGCATGGAGCCCACGCTCAACGAGGCCCTGGAGAGCATGATCGCCGCGCGGGGCCCGGCCGTCGAGCGTCCGGCCGGCACGACCCTCCCCGGGGCTCCGCCGGCCGGCCCGACAGCACCGGCGCCCACCGTCCCTGTCGCCACGCCGACCCCCTTGCCGCTCCTCCCACCTGGCACCGGCACCCTCGAGGAGCTGGCGCGGTCGGCCCAGCGGCACTTCCAGAACGGCCAGGAGGCCCTCCAGCGGGGGGACTGGACCGCCTACGGCCAGTCCCAGGAAGCGCTGCGCCAGACCCTCCAGCGCATGGCCGAGCTGGCCAGCGTTCGCTGATGGACCCGCTCCAGCAGGCAGCAGAGCAGCTCTTCTTCTCCGTGGTCCGGCGCTTGCCGGTGACCTTCGTGCGGGGCAAGGGCGCCTGGCTCTGGGACGACCAGGGTCGTCGTTATCTCGACTTCGTGGCCGGCTGGGCTGTCGTCAACCTGAGGCACTCCCACCCCGAGGTCGTGCAGGCCATCTGCGAGCAGGCCCGCACCCTTACTCAGGTCTCGAACCAGTTCTATTCCGTGCCGCAGACGCGATTGGCCCGACTGCTGATCCACCACTGCTGCCTCGACCGCGTCTTCTTTGCCAACTCAGGGGCCGAGGCCAACGAGGGAGCCATCAAGCTAGCTCGGAAGTGGGGCAAGCTGCATCGCAACGGCGCCTTTGAGGTCATCACCACCCTGAACTCCTTCCATGGCCGCACCCTGGCCATGGTGGCGGCAACGGGCAAGCCCGTCTACCAGGCGCCCTATCATCCGCTGCCGGCCGGCTTCGTCAACGTGCCCTACGACGACGTCGACGCCATTCGCGCCGCCACCAGCGAGCGCACCTGCGCGGTCATGCTGGAACCCATCCAGGGCGAGGGAGGGGTCAACGTCCCTCACGACGACTACCTGGCCCAGGTGCGCCACTGGTGCGACCAGCAGAACATCCTCCTTATCTTGGACGAGATCCAGACGGGGATGGGTCGCACCGGCACCCTCTTCGCCTATGAGCAAGCCGGCATCGAGCCCGACATCCTCACCCTGGCCAAGGGCCTGGGCAACGGCGTGCCCATCGGCGCTTTCCTGGCCAAGGAGCGGGCGGCCGTCTTCGAGCCCGGCGATCACGGCTCCACCTTCGGGGGCAACCCCCTGGCCTGCTCGGCGGCCCTGGCCACCCTCAGCGTCCTGGTCGAGCAGGAGATACCCCAGCACGCCGCCGAGATGGGCGACTACCTGCGGCAACGGCTACAGGAGCTGCAGGCGACCCAGGGCCTCATCACCGAGGTGCGCGGCCGGGGCCTGCGGGTGGCCATCGAACTGGCCGGCGAAGTAGCTCAGGAAGCCACCCGCCTCTGCCTGGAGGAAGGGCTCCTGGTTAACCCGGTCAAGCCCACGGCTCTCCGCTTTATGCCACCCCTCATCGTCACCCGCGACCAGGTCGACCAGGCCGTCGAGATCCTCACCCGCGTCCTGAGCCGCCTCGCCGTCCCAGTTCCCTCTCCCTCTGGGAGAGGGTCAGGGTGAGGGCCGTCCCCCCTGGTGACGCCCACCTACACGCGCCACGCTCGAGATCGCATGATTCAACGAGACATTTCCCAGGAAGAGGTCGAGACAGCGCTCGCTGAATACCACACGGTGTACACTGATCCCAAAGGGAATCCGATCTACATCGGCAGGCCGGGTGGACGCCGCATCAAGGTGGTCGTGAGACGCGGCAGCGATCCGCCGCACGTGATAACGGTAGCCGACTAGCTAGAGGACGTGGCAATGCGCCTCGACTACGACGAAGACGCGGACGCGATCTACGTTCACCTGCGGGACGTGCCCTATGCGTTCGGAGAGGATCTCGATCCCGAGCGACGGATCGACTACGCCGCAGACGGCAAGCCCCTCGGAATCGAGTTGCTCAACGTCAGCAGCGGTGTGAACCTGGACCGTCTGCCTGATGTCGAGGCCGTGTCACGCCTCCTGACCCAGCACGGCGTCAAGATCCTCGCCCCCCAGCCTTAGCGCCGCCAGAGGCTCACTCCGGCTGCCTCGGCCCCATGGCGATTGCCGCAGGCAGCCAGCAAAGCGAGGCATCAGCCAACTTTCGCGACGGTAAGGTCAATCCCGGCGGTCGGCGGAATAGGGAACCCGATTGGCCAGACCGAACAGGGTCCAGTCTTCGAGCGCGCTCTGCAACTCTTCGCGGCAGGCCTCCAGTCCCGGCTCGTTGGCGTAGACCCCTTGCCGACGGGGGGATCTCGCCGTAGTGGGTCCCATCCTCCAGCTTCTTGTACTCGGCTAACTGCACGGCCCCGCGGATGTATTCGGTGAGCATATTGGCTCCCTTCGCCCTCGCCCGTGGGGCAACGGACGCCTTCTTCAGCAGGATGGTCTGCGGTAGGGCCGCTTGACCGGACGTCGAGCTGCCGGCCCCTTGGGGGAACTTTGGCCTGAGGCGTCCCATCGGCGCGTCACCCCTGGATGAATGGAGAGGACGAGTTCCGAAACTGTGCGTGTCGGTGTCCAATCTCTCCTGTGGATGCGCAGCCGGTTTTTCACAGCGATGGACCAGGCTGGTATAATCCAACCCCACTCGCTGGAAGACGGCAATCGTGGGGGACAGCCGATGTTCTTATCTCGCATCCAGATTAGGGACTTTCGCAACTTTCACAACCTCGACGTGCGGACTGGCCCAACTACCGTCGTGGTTGGAGAGAACAACGCAGGGAAGTCCAACCTGCTCTTTGCCCTTAGGCTTATTCTCGATCCCAGGCTTGCGGACTCCTCAAGGCAAATGCGGGGAGAAGATTTCTGGGATGGCCTGCATGAACCTGCCAACAACAAGGAAACCATAGAGATCGCGGTAGAGTTCCAGGATTTTCTGAACGACCAAAACGTGTTCACGGTCCTCCAACCCTACTGTGTCAAGGGACCAGTTCCAGACACGGCCCGCCTGACGTACATTTTCAGGCCAAAATCTCCACTCCCAAAGAACCGCGAAATATCAATTGAGGACTACGAGTTCCTCGTCTTCGGCGGAGTTGATGAAAGGAACCGGGTCGACTTCGACCTTCGCAGATGGATGCCGCTTGAAGTTCTTCCCGCATTGCGAGATGCCGAGAGTGATCTCGCGGCCTGGCGACAATCTCCTCTCAGGCCCTTGATTGAAAGACTGACACTGCCCGAGTCGACCCTTAAAACCGTGGCAGCGGGAATTGACCAAGCAACGGTCCGGCTGTTAGCGGAGAAGGATGCTCAGCAGCTCACTCAGGACATCCAAGCACGCCTCTCAAAGATGGTTGGGAGTGTCTTGACGATTGACCCATCCTTGGGGTTTGCCCCGACCGTGCCGGACAGGCTGGTTAGAGCGTTGCGGATGTTCGGGGATGGCCCCAGCCAGCGGCCAGTTGGGGAGCTGAGTCTTGGAGTGAACAACCTTCTGTATCTGCTGCTCCTAGCGATTGAGCTGGAGCGGAAAGAAGCCGCATCTGAAAGGGCGACGACGATCCTTGCAATTGAAGAGCCGGAGGCGCATCTGCATCCCCATCTCCAGCGTCTCGTGTTCAGGGACTTCCTACGCAGAGAATCTCCAGTCCTCTTGACTACCCACTCGCCCCACATAGCCAGCGTGGCCCCCCTTGAAAGCATCGTGCTGCTGCGGGCTGACCCGAATGGCGATGGCTCAAGGGGAGCATCAACCCTGGAGGCAAATCTTGTCGCCCAAGAGATCGACGACCTCGAGAGATACTTGGATGCTACCAGGGCTGAGATCCTCTTCGCTCGCGGCGTGATTCTTGTCGAAGGGGCGGCCGAGCTGTTCCTGGTCCCGGCAGTCGCGGCGAATATGGGCAAGGCCCTGGACGAGTACGGGATCTCGGTATGCAGCGTTCATGGGACGGATTTCGTGCCCTACGCGAAGCTCCTGGGACCCAACGCTCTGAATATTCCGTTTGTAATCCTTACCGATGGCGACTGGTACAAGGCGAGAGGCGGCGACCAGTTAAGCAGGGGGCTGCGCCGGGCGGTCGCCGTGGCGGTGGCAATTGGTCACCCCAGTTCAGCCAAGCTGGAGGGGATGTTTCGCTCGCGGCAATGGGCCGAGTTGTACAAGGCCGCTAACGAGATAGGGGTGTTCATCGGGAACAGTACTCTGGAGGTTGACCTGTTCGACGCTGGGCATGGTCAGGAGGTCGTAGATACGCTCAGGGAGTTGGGGGCCACGGAGGCTACCGCAGGCGCTCTGCAAGAATTCGCTGAACGCGAGGGATCACTTAACGACGAAGACGTTAAGACCCTTCTCAATGCTATCGAGAGGTTCGGGAAAGGCAGAGTTGCGCAGAGACTGGCCGGGACAATCGATATAGAACGGTGCCCTGCATATATCAAGGATGGGGTTCACCAGCTAGTGGGGGCCCTATCTAGATGACTTACGCCGCAGCAACGCTGCTTGACTCCTGGATCGAGGACCTCAATCCCAAGCAGGCCGAGGCCTACGCATTTGACGGCCACTGTGCCGTGCTTGCAGGCCCGGGCAGCGGCAAGACTCGGGTGCTGGTGTCAAAGGTAGCACGCCTCATAAGTGAGAAGGCGAGTGGTCCGCGAGGGGTCGCGTGCGTGACCTTCAACAACGAAGCCGTGAGGGAAATGCGCAAACGCCTGGCACGGCTCGGATTGAAGCCAGGCAAGCGCCTGTTCATTGGGACCGTCCATAGCTTTTGCATCGCGTGTGTCGTCGCACCGTTCGGCCACCTATTCAGGGATGACCTGAGGCAAGGCCTAATAAATGTGGCCGGGGCTCGCCAGAAGGAGCAGGCCCTCCAACAGGCAATAGGCACCCTAAGGCTGGGACGCCGTACCACAGACTGGCAGCCCCAGTTTGACAAGTACCGCAGGACACATCCTCTGAGGGACAGGAGGCTTTGGAGAGAGGACCCCGACATGGTAAGGCTGATCGAGACATACGAAGGTGTGCTCCACGGCCAGGGTCTGCTGGACTATGACGACATGGTTCTCATCGCTCTTGACCTGATGCGCCGCCACGAGTTTGTACGCTCTGCGCTTGAGGCCCGGTTCCCGTTCCTGGTCGTAGACGAATACCAGGACCTGGGCTATCCGCTCCACCTCATTGTCCGCCTGCTGATGAAGAACACCGACATTGAGGTCTTCGCGGTCGGAGACCCCGACCAGTCTATCTACGGCTTCGCCGGTTCAGACCCTGCATACCTACGGAACCTCGCACTAGACTCAGCCGTGCACCGAGTTGAGCTTGACATGAACTATCGTAGTGCCCAGCGGATCATAGATGGGTCGCAAGTGGCGCTTGCTCCAGAGGAACCAAGGAACTACAAATCTGCCAGAGCCGGTGTGGCCGGGGAGCTTTACTTCTTTCAGTGTCCGGAGGGATTGGGCCAGCAAGCCGAGTTGACAGCAACACAGATCATACCAAACGTTCAGCAGAAGGGCGTATCCAGCGGGCAGATCGCCATCCTGTACATAGACAAATGGGACGAACTGGTCCTGACCAAGGCACTGAACGATGCGGGCATCAAGTACGCAGGGGAACGTGACCAACGCTACCCCCGAACTCCCTTCACGCGGTGGCTGGAAGATGTCGCCGCTTGGTGCTCGCTGTTCCCCGAAACCCAGCAAGGCCCAGCGCTCGACGACCTCTTCTACTCCTTCACCGAGCTGAAGGCAGATGCAGGCATCTCAGTAGACTTAGGAGACCTCAGTGCCCACACCGAGTTCTTCAAAGCCCTCGCACACGTTGCGAAACGCGACATGTCTTTGGGCGAATGGCTGGAACAACTGGACTCTCTGCTGGACCTGGAAAACTGCCTCGCTGCGCGGAAGGCTCATCCCGATGACCTGGCCGATTGGACTCTGATTAGGCGCCACTGCCTGGATGGAGAGGCGCTGGCAGGATTCAACCTGGACGATTTTGCCCGCTGCGGAGGCAGGCCTGATACAGTGACGTTGACCACGCTGCACAGCAGCAAGGGGCTGGAGTACGAGGTCGTGATCATGCCGGGGCTGGAGCAGGGTCGCTTGCCCGGATACGCTGCTACGTCCGCCGATGCGCTGGCAGAGGCCAGACGGGTTTTCTACGTTGGGATGACCCGCGCCAAGGATACAGTCTACCTGCTGTACTCAGGCTGGTACACGAACCGCTACAACCGCATTTGGAGGAACGGACCCTCGCAGTTTGTGTCTGAGCTGAAGGCCAAGATGCCACCATCAACGTAGGTATACGGGCTCAGATGCTACTCTGGCCAAGTCTTCTGAGAATATCCGTTCTCATGCCCGTGGCGGCCCGGCGGGCCATCGCCGGCTCGCCTGAAACGGGGACGGCACGGACGGGTGCTATAATCCGCTCGCCGATCCCCATGCCCGAAAAGATCGTCCTCGCCTATAGCGGTGGCCTCGACACGTCAGTCGCCGTCCACTGGCTGCGCGCCGAGCGCGGCTACGACGTCGTCACCCTCACCGTCGACGTGGGCAACGAGCCCGACCTCGAGGCCATCGTCGCCAAGGCGCAGCGCATCGGCGCCGTCGCCACCCGGACCATCGACGCCCGCGAGCTCTTCGTGCGCTACTTCGTCTTCCCCGCCCTCCAGGCCGGCGCCGTCTACCAGAACCAGTACCCCCTGGCCACCGCCCTGGCCCGGCCCCTCATCGCCAAGCTCCTGGTGGACATCGCCCGCGAGGAAGGGGCCGTGGCCGTGGCCCACGGCTGCACGGGTAAGGGCAACGACCAAGTGCGCTTCGACGTCGGCGTGGCCTCTCTCGCCCCCGACCTCCGCATCGTCGCGCCCGCCCGCGAGTGGGGCATGACTCGCCAGCAGGAGGAGGACTACGCCCGCCGACACGGCGTTCCTCTGCCCCAGGGTGGCTCACCCTTCTCCATCGACCAGAACCTCTGGGGCCGCAGCATCGAGGCCGGCGACCTCGAGGACCCGTGGGTGGAGCCGCCCGAGGCGGCCTTCGCCTGGACGAAGCCCGTGGACGCCACGCCGCCCCAGCCACGCGACGTCGAGATCGAGTTCGAGCGCGGCGTGCCCGTTGCCCTCGATGACCAGCGCCTCGAGGGGGTGGACCTCATCGCCACCCTCACCCGGGTCGCCGGCGAGCACGGTATCGGCCGCATCGACCACGTGGAGGATCGCGTGGTCGGCATCAAGTCCCGTGAGGTGTACGAGGCCCCGGCCGCTGTGGTGCTCCTGGCTGCTCACGCTGCCGTCGAGGCGATGGTGCTCTCGCGCGAGCAGCTCGCCCTGAAACAGCGCCTGGCCCAGGAGTACGCCGAGCTGATCTACACCGGCCGCTGGTTCAGCGCCCACCACCAGGACATCGCCGCCTATGTCCAGAGCACCCAGCGCTTCGTCAGCGGCCTCGTTCGCGTGCGTCTCCACCGGGGCAGCTTCCGGGTGGTGGGCCGTCGCTCGCCCCATTCCCTCTACCAACCCGCTCTCGCCACCTACGGCCAGGGCGACACCTTCGACGCCGGCGCCGCTGTGGGGTTCATCCAGATCTGGGGCCTTCCTCTGCGCACTCAGGCGCGCCAGCAGCTCATCGGCTACACAGAGGAGCCCCTGGCCATCGCCACGCCCCAGGTCGACGAGCCCCCGAAACTCGATGCCCCGCTCCAAGGGAAGGCTGGCGTTCAGGCCTGACCGGCGACCAGCCCGCCTCCGATCGTCCCCTCTGGGGTGGGCGCTTCCAGCGCCCGCCCGATCCCCAAGCCATGGCTTTCGGCGCCTCGATCGCCTTCGACTGGCGCCTCTGGCCCCACGAGATCGCCGCCAGCCTGGCCCACGCCAGGATGCTGGCGCGTCAGGGCATCCTGACTGAACAGGAGGGGCAACGGCTGGTGGTGGGACTCGCCGCCGTCCGAGAAGAGTACAGCCGTGGCCGCGTCCCGCGCGAAGCGGCCCTGGAGGACATCCACACCGCCGTCGAGCATAGCCTGGAAACCCACGTCGGGCCCTTGGCCCGCAAGCTCCACACCGCGCGCTCGCGCAACGATCAGGTGGCCACCGACCTGCGTCTCTACGCGCGCGAGGCCATCGACACGACCTGCTCGGCTCTGCGCTCGCTGCGCTGGGCCCTCCTGACCCAGGCCGAGGCCCATGCCACAGCCCTGGTGCCCGGCTACACCCACCTGCAGCGCGCCCAGCCCGTCCTCCTGGCTCACCACCTGCTGGCCTACGACGAGATGTTCGCCCGGGACGGCGAGCGTTTCCTCGACGCGCGTCGCCGCTGCAACCTCCTACCCTTGGGCAGCGGCGCCCTGGCCGGCGTGCCCTACCCCATCGACCGCGAGTCCGTGGCCCGAGAGCTGGGCTTCGACGGCCTCACGGGCAACAGTCTCGACGCCGTCGCCGACCGCGATTTCGTGGTCGAGTACCAGGCCGGCGCCACCCTGGCCATGGTGCACCTCTCGCGGCTGGCCGAGGAGCTGATCGTCTGGAGCAGTGCCGAGTTCGGCTTCGTCGAACTGGACGACGCCTACGCGACGGGCAGCAGTCTGATGCCCCAGAAGAAGAACCCCGACCTGGCCGAGCTGATCCGGGGCAAGTGCGGCCGCGCCTTCGGCCACCTCATGGGCACTCTCACCGTGCTCAAGGGCCTGCCCCTCGCCTACAATAAGGACCTGCAGGAGGACAAGGAAGCCCTCTTCGACACCGTCGATACCGTGCTGGGCAGCCTGGAGATGATGGCCGCGATGATCGGGACGGTACGCTTCGATACTGGCCGCATGGCGGCGGCGGCCGCTGATCCAGCGATGATGGCCACTGACCTGGCCGACTACCTGGTTCGCCGTGGTCTGGCCTTCCGCGAGGCCCACGCAGCGGTCGGCCGCATCATCGGCCGGCTGGCCGGGGAGGGGACGTCCCTGTCGGAATTGACCCTGACCCAGCTACAGGAGGCCTCGCCCCTCTTCGCGGCCGACGCGCTGCAAATCAACGCAGCCGCGGCCACCGCCGCTCGCGACGTACCCGGCGGCACAGCGCCCGAGCGGGTGCGGGAGGCGCTGGCGGGTGCGCGCCGTCGCCTCGCCACCGAAGGGCCGCCTCTGAGTCCCGAGCCTCAATCCCCGGGGCTTCAGACCAGAGACCCGAAACCCGAAACCCGAAACACCCCGTGATCAAGCTCGCCCCCTCCATCCTCTCGGCCGACTTCGCCCGCCTCGGCGAGCAGGTGGCCGAAGCCACCGCCGCCGGCGCCGACTACATCCACGTGGACGTGATGGATGGCCATTTCGTACCCAACATCACCCTCGGTCCCGTCGTCGTCGAGGCCCTCCGCGTCGCCACTCATCTCCCCCTCGACTGCCACCTGATGATCGAACACCCCGAGCGCCACATCGAGGCCTTCCGCCGCGCCGGCGCCGACATCTTGACGGTCCACGTGGAGGCCTGCACCCACCTCCACCGCACCCTGCAGGCCATTCGCGAGCTGGGCGCCCGGGCCGGCATCGCCCTCAATCCCCACACGCCCGTGGCCGCGGTTGAGGAGGCCCTGGGCGACGCCGATCTCGTGCTCGTCCTGACCGTGAACCCGGGCTTCGCCGGACAGGCCTTCATCGAGAGCGTTCTGCCCAAGATCGAGCGCCTGCGCGCCGCCCTCGATCGCGGGGGCTTCTCAGCCGAGCTGGAGGTGGATGGCGGGATCAGCCCCACGACCGCGCCGGCCGTAGTGGCCCGCGGGGGAACGGTCCTCGTGGCCGGATCAGCCGTCTTCCGCCGGGGCGAGCGCGTCGCGGATACGCTGGCGCGGCTGCGGGCATCCGTGGCTGCGCGTCCCGAGTCCCTCGTCTCTGGAACTCAGTCCGGAGAAAGCGCGGCGGGAAGCCGCCAAGACCAGAGCCCCGAGACCAGGGACTAGAGACTCGGACTAGCTGGCGTGCTTGATCTGGGTACGGAGGCAGCGCGTGCAGACGTGGACCCGGCGCCGCTGGCCCGCGACCAGCATCCGGCGCCGATGGGTGTTGGGGTCGAAGCGACGGTTGGTTCGCCGCTTGGAATGGCTCACATTGTGCCCAAAGCCTGGGCCTTTGCCACACAGGTCACACTTACCGGCCATGGTTCGTCGTTGGCTCCTCTGGTGTCATACTATCATAGCTGCCCGGGGCGGACCAACGCGGGCACCCGCTCTCTAACCCTGGCCGCCCGGCGCGGGACCTAGTGACCTCACCTTCGTCCAGCCATCCTCTACGTCGCGAGGTGCGCAGCCGGCGCGATGCCCTCGGCGCAGCACAGCTCCGGCTCATGCTGCGGCAGGCTGCGGCCCTCCTGAGCCAACACGCGGACGCGATCAACGCCCTTAACGTCTATCCCGTCCCCGACGGTGACACGGGAACCAACATGCTCCTCACCCTGCGCGCGGTGCTGAAGGGTCTCGAAGCCTCGCGCGCCCGCCGGCTGGATGACGTGGCGCAGGTGGCTGCCCGCTCAGCCGTCCTGGGAGCCCGCGGGAATAGCGGCGTCCTCCTCTCCCAGTATCTGGTGGGCCTATCCCGGTCCTTCGCCGGCCAGCAGAGGACCGACGCGGCCGGCCTCGCCGCCGCCCTGGTGGCTGCCGCCCAGGCCGCCTACGCCGCACTGCAGACGCCCGTCGAGGGCACCTTCCTCAGCGTCGCCCGAGCGGCGGGAGACGCCGCCCGCGCCGCCGCATCCCCCGGCGAAGGGCTCCTCCCCACCCTCGAAGCGGCCATCCAGGGGGCGGCCGAGGCCCTCGATCGCACCCCTTCCCAGCTCCCGGTGCTGGCCGAGGCAGGCGTTGTCGACGCGGGCGGCCTGGGCTTGCTACGCCTCCTCGAGGGGGCGCGCCTCGGCCTCACCGGCGAGGAGTTGCCCCCGCCACCGGCGGCGCCGGCCGGGGAAACCCCAGCCGTGGCGCGGCTCGAGACCTTCCCTGAGGAGGGCTACGGCTACTGCACCGAGTTCCTCGTCGCCGCCCAGGCCGAGGCGAACGATCTGCGTCGCGCCCTCGCCCCTCACGGCGACTCCCTGCTGGTGGTCGGCATTCCCGGCCTGCTACGCGTCCACGTCCACACCCTGGACCCCCAGGCGGTACTGGAGCTTGCCCAGGCAACAGGTCCTCTCCGCGAAGTCAAGGTGCAAGACATGACTCAGCAGCACCGGTCGCTGCGGGCCCGAGGCCAGGGCGAGACGGCCCGCGTAGCGGTCGTGGCCGTAGCCCCGGGGGACGGCTGGTGCCGCCTCTTCCTGAGCCTCGGCGCCAGCGAGGTCGTGGCGGGCGGGCAGTCGATGAATCCCAGCGCAGAGGAGCTGGTCCGGGCGATGGAATCCGCCCCCTCCGACTCGGTGTTGGTCCTGCCCAACAACCGCAACATCATCCTCGCCGCCCAGCAGGCCGCGCGCCTCGTCGCCAAATCCGTGGCGGTCATCGAGTCCCGCACGGCGCCCCAGGGCGTCGCCGCCCTCCTGGGCCACAACCTGGAGGCCGACCTGGAGACCAACCGCCGCCTCATGGAGAGGGCCCTCGCCCGCGTACACACGGTCGAGATCGCCCACGCTGTGCGCGACAGCCGCTACCGCGGCCTCAAGGTCCACCGAGGCCAGTGCATCGGCCTGCTGGATGGAGAGCTGGTCTCCGGAGCCGATGAGCTGGCGCCGCTCGTCGACGAGATGCTCATCCGGGCAGGAGCCGAGGGCGCCGACGTCGTCACGTTCTACTATGGACAAGACCTGTCGCTGGCCGCGGCCCATGGCCTGGCGGAGCGGACCCGCCAGCGGTTCCCAGACGTTGAGGTCGAGTTGCTCCGCGGTGGCCAGCCCCACTACCTTCTCATCATCGCGGTGGAGTAGCGTCCATGGCCGTAGCCATCCTCACCGACAGCACCGCTGACCTGCCACCCTCCGTCGCAGAGGACCTTGGCATCGGTGTCGTGCCGTTAACGGTCCGCTTCGGCGAGGCCGTCTACCGCGACGGCGTGGACCTGCTTCCGGACCAGTTCTTCACCATGCTGGCGGCGAGCGCCGTCCTCCCCCGCACGTCCCAGCCCTCGGCGGGGGAGTTTGAGGAAGCCTACCGCAGCGCCTTGGCGGCCCACGACGCCATCCTATCGATCCACATCTCCGCCCGCCTGAGCGGCACCCTCCACTCGGCCCAGCTCGCTCGCCAGAGCCTGCCCGGCAGCGTGCCCATCGAGATAGTCGACTCCGGCCTGGCATCCATGGCCCTGGGCCTCGTCGTCGCGCGAGTCGCCGCGCAAGCCAACGCAGGTGCCGGCCTTGCCGACCTCGCCGCCCTGGCCCGCGATCTGGCGAGTCGCACCCACCTCCTTGTGATGGTGGATACCCTCGATTACCTGGCCAAGGGGGGACGCATCGGCAAAGCCCAGGCCTTCCTGGGTTCCTTGCTCGACGTGAAGCCCCTCATCACCTGTCGCGATGGCGAACTCCACCCCTACGAACGTGCCCGCACCCGTCGGCGGGGCCTGGACCGCCTCGCCGAGTTCGCCGGCGACCAGGGAGCGGTCGAATCCGTCGCCGTGCTGCACGGCACGACCCCCGCCGACGCCCAGGCTCTCCTCGATCGGCTGGCAGGCCTCTGCGCCGGGGAGCAGACCTACCTCGCCCGCTACGGCCCCGTCATTGGCACCCATCTCGGCCCCGGCGCCGTTGGAGTCGCCGTGACCCGCCGTTCGTGACCGGCGGCTCACGGCCCCGGAGCACTACCGACCTCCGCGGCGAACTGGAGAAGGTGCTGGCCCTCGAGGCCAGGCTCGGCTACACGGATCGGGCCGTCGTGGGCGGCATGGACGCCTACCTGCGGGGGTGGGTTCAGCGGGTCTTGACCGCCGGCGGCGTCGCGGATGTCCAGGGCACTCCCTATCGCCAGCTCGACTCCCAAGGACGACGCCACTTCGTCCAGGAGCTAAGGGGCATCGGCGACGACCTCGTCGTCGCCACCGGGTCCCCGCCCAGAGCCAAGACCCAAGCCCCAATACCCAAGACCCCCGAACCCAAGACCCCAAACACAAGACCACTGACCCGCGACCATCCAGCAAGCCTCCTCAAGGGCGCCAATCCCGCCACGGCTGTCCGCCTCCGCCGCCTCGGCATTCACACGCTCGGCGATCTCCTTACTCACTACCCGAGACGTTATGTAGAGTACCGTCCCTCCACGCTCTCTACTCTCCTGCAGGAGGGGGTCGAGGTCACCCTGAGAGCCACACTGCTGGCGATCCACGAGACGCGGCTTGGCCAGCGCATGTCGGGCGCCGAGGCCACCATCGAGGCCGACGGTGCCCGCTGGCGGGTCGTCTGGTTCAATCAGGCCTACTTGGCACGACAGCTCAAGCCCGGCACGGCCCTGTGGCTGCACGGCAAGGTTGGCTCCTTCCAAGGCCGCCCCGTGCTCGAATCGCCCGACTTCGAAGTGAATCTGGACGAGCAGGGTGGGCTCGTGCCGGTCTACCCCCTCACCGAGGGCCTCTACCCGCGGACGCTGCGGCGGCTGGTCTCCAGCGCGCTGGCCGCGTGTGCCGACCAGGTCGAGGACCCGCTGCCAGCGCCATTGCGGCGACATCTGGGGCTCCTGGACCTGCGCCAGGCCCTCTGGAAGATCCACTACCCGGGCGACTGGACCCAGCAACAGGCCGCCCACCGCCGCCTCGCCTTCGAGGAGCTCTTCCTCATTCATGTCGCCACGCAGCAGCGCCGCCGCCGCTGGCAGCAGCAGGTCTCCCTGCTGGCGGTTCCGCCGGACGACACGCTTCTCGCGGGCTTTCTCGCCCGCCTGCCCTTCACCCTCACGGGGGGGCAGCGCCGGGCCCTGGACGAGATCCGGCAGGACCTGGTACAGCCGCGGCCCATGGCGCGCTTGCTGCAGGGCGAAGTGGGCAGCGGCAAGACGGTGGTGGCAGCCGCGGCGCTGCTGCCCCTCCTTGCCGCCGGATACCAGATCGCGGTCATGGCGCCCACCGAGATTCTGGCCGAGCAGCACCTCCGCACCCTGGAATCCCTCCTCGACCTGGCCCGTCCCCTCCTGAACGAGCGGGGGCGCGACCCGCACGTGGCGCTCCTCACCGGCTCCGTCACGGCGGCCCGACGGCGCGGCCTGTATCGCGCCATCGAGGCGGGGGAGGTGGACCTATTGGTAGGCACCCACGCCCTCATCCAGGGGGACGTGGCCCTCCCTCGCCTCGGCCTGGCTGTCGTGGACGAGCAGCATCGTTTCGGCGTGGAGCAGCGCTTCTCCTTGCGCCAGAAGGGCGGTGCGCCCCACCTCCTGGTGATGACCGCCACTCCGATCCCGCGCACCCTGGCGCTCACCATCTACGGCGACCTCGACCTCTCCCGCATCGACGAGCTGCCCGCTGGGCGAAGAACCGTCACCACCCGCCTGCTCGGCCCAGAGCAACGCCAGGAGGCCTACGAGTCCGTCCGCACCGAAGTGCAGGCCGGTCGCCAAGCGTTCATCATCTGTCCGCTGGTCGAGGAATCGGAAGCTCTGGATGCCCGCGCCGCGACCCGGGAGTGGGAGCGCCTGCGCACCCAGGTCTTCGCCGACTGGTCAGACCGCGTCGGGCTCCTGCACGGCCGGCTCCGGCCGCGCGAGAAGGAGGAGACCATGGCTCGCTTCAATCGCGGCGAGCTGGCCATCCTCGTGGCTACCCCCGTCGTGGAGGTGGGCATCGACGTGCCCAACGCCACTGTGATGCTGATCGACGGGGCGGAGCGGTTCGGCCTGGCCCAGCTCCACCAGCTCCGGGGCCGTGTCGGCCGTGGCCCCTTCCCCAGCCACTGCCTGCTCCTCTCGGAATCGCCCTCCGCCGAGGCGTCCGAGCGGCTCAGGCTGCTCGAGGCCAGTCACGATGGCCTGGCCCTGGCCGAGGAGGACCTGCGCCTGCGGGGACCCGGCGAGGTCTACGGGCTGCGCCAGAGCGGCCTGCCCGAGCTCCGGCTGGCCTCGCTGACCGACCTGCCCCTGGTCCAGGAGTCGCGCCAGGCTGCCGTGGAGCTGCTGGACCACGACCCCGAGCTGGCCGCTC